>FUFK010037625.1_pt1 | contig 153805 bp, 141 predicted proteins | sample 1021851 | NCBI WGS metagenome assembly FUFK01 (sample SAMEA51879418, study PRJEB19060) | metagenome | reverse complement strand
CTTGAAAAGATTCAATCTAAATCTCCAGATAAGTTGACTAAAATAATGCAAGCGTTCTCTGAAGAAGATGATGCTCCAAGGTTCGACATTGCTCTTGATGAATCATTTTATACAGTTTTGAAAATGATGGGTGATGCAGTTGTTGAGACTATTTCAGAAGCAATAGATGAGACTCAGACCCAAGTTAAGAAAGCTACAAAAAAAGCAAATAAACTTGGCAAAAAATTCGTTAAAGGCGCCAAAAAGAGACTCGGTTTGAAATGAGATTGTGGTCCAAGTCTGGTGGTAATGGAAGCAAAAACTAGTGCGCTTCACTACTTAAAGCAGCATTGAAAGTAAGTTACATGGCTGAATATATAACACACTCATACTATGGAGACAGTTCTTACAATGGTGAATTTGGAAATGAGGAAGTCAGTTTCCATAGATGGTTGAATGGGCACTGCAAGAATGGCTGGGAACTGTTCCAAATAATCCCTTTCGAGAGTCACTTTTCTTACGAGAGACCCTCCCTTGGCTCGAGTACGAGGGTCATATTCCTCTGTGTCTTCAAGAAGATACAGGACGAATGAAGTCTTTGATCCAAGTCTGGGAGTATCATTGAGCCTCAGAGATAACGGCTTGTCGGTTATTTGAAATCCAATTGTCGTACAGCATGAATATTCCAGCTACTACAAGCAACATTATGCAGAATAACATGTCCCAACCCATCTTGAATACAAGTCTAGGAAGATTTGGGGAAACCGACAACTGAAGGGCCAATGCAGCTAGTCTAACTGAAAGAATTAGGAAAGCCATCTGCAATGGCCAAGAATTTCTTCTGAACAGATTCCACCATAGTGTTCCCATCAAAATTACAGGACAAGCCCCCATCAAGAAAACCCAGTTGTTGCTAGGGGAAAGGCGGTCACCGATGTATCCTCCTTTGAGGAATAGATTTCCTGGGTCGATGTCTCTAGGATGAATTATTCCATCGGTTTGTCCCAAGGTTGCCCACCATGCAAACCAGATTCCAATCGGAAGGATTCCAAGCATTATGTGTCGTCCAAACTCTGAGAACTTGCTATCTGTTTCTTCTTTGAGGTAACTCCATTCTCGATTCATCAGTGATTCAATACTACCGAAGAAAATCATTGAGATTCCACCGCCCCATGCGCCCCAACTCATTGTTAGCCATGCGAATGCACAGTATTGGAATACGGCGTAAGAATGTGGTTTCTTCAATACTCTCAGTACGAGGGAAGCAGCAACTCCTGCGAGTAATGTCCAGATTAAGACCCAATCAACTGTGTTCGAATTTTGTGCAATTAGGACTGGTATAGTTGCCATTCCTCCAGCTATCGCAAGCGATGTTGGCCATTTCCCATTTCTGAATCTTGAAGCATAAATCAAAGTAAATGTGAATGCAATAACTACTGACCAAATAACTGCATCCAGTTCATCGGATTGTGTGAACATCACCATGAAACGTGTTGCTGAGACGCCATATACTCTGTAATCAGAGAAGAAGATTGTAGCGATTAGAATCAAGATCAATGGAATAAGCAAGCGCTTAGGTGTCTTGTCATCATTGTTTACGAACATACGATTTTCAATCATCAAAACAAGCCCGATCCATATTGGTAAAGCGATTATTGTGAATCTTGTTTCTGGGAAAATAATCGTGAAAACTAAGACGGAAGATAGAATCCAAACATTCCTCTTAGTAGCTGTTTTCCGTCCTGAAATTGATTGTTTGGATAGCCAATAAAGTGCAATTACGCCAAAGAATCCCAATGGATAGTAAAGCCATGTTAACCAGCCACGGCTGTATGAAATAAATGCCGAAATTGAGAACAGAACAAGGAATCCAATTGCAGCCTCATTAGCATATTCTGCTGTACTTTCATTGGATTTGAAAAATCTATATAAAAAGCCACTGAAGACTAATATTGCCAATCCTGATATGATTAAATCAATATTTCTCATACCGATTTCATCGCCTCTGATTTTATCCCATTCGATTTTATCTTTAGACAAACCATCAACGTGAGAATGTCCATTTTCTTCAAGCCAGTCATTTCTTTCTACAGCAGCATCCCAATTCCACTGTTCGTAGGCTTGATATTCTTCATCAGTCAAGTCGAATGCGTCCAGAGGAACCTTTCCATGAATTGCATGGGGCATTGGAAGTCCGAAAATCATTGAAGGAATTGTCGCTAGGTCTCTTTGAGCCATTCCCTTTACAGTTACTCCTTCAGCAACATTTGGGCCCCACATGAATCCCGCAGTCTCTCTGATTACAGGTTCTGGAGAGCCGTGTTGCCCTGTATCAGTTAAGCCGTGGTCTGAGGTTACTAGTACAGTCCAATTATCTGGGACAATATCAAAAATCATGTCTAGATTATCATCTAGCCAAAGCAGCTTTTCTTCGAACTCTGGTGAATCCTTTACCATGTATCTGTGCCCTACACTGTCTAATCCTGAAAGATGTGCTACAATCACATTTGGTGTCCTATCATATCCCCTAGGGACTTCACCCTCAAGCCAAGATCGCAAAGTTACGAATGCTTCTTCGTCCCCTTGATAGTAATCAGCGTGGCCATATCTATGCTGAGAAAATGGAATCAATTCTCTATCAGGATAGAGGTCTTTCCAAACATAATCTCCTAAGATACCGAGTTGGTGGTCATAATTTCCATCATTATCTCCATCATGAGTGCTAACCAGTTTCCAGCCATCGGGAGTTCCTGGGTGCTCTGGGCGGAAGTTCGAGAGAGCCTCATTTGGCTTTGAAGGAACGCCAGTTGCGATTTCTTTGACGCATATGGCAGTCATAGTCATTGGGTTTGATTCAATTTCCATNTATGCTCCATCTTGGACTCTAGCATTCAGTTTGGGCATTAGTTCAGGGTCTCCCATCATATTCCGGCCACCGCCGTCGATGACCACGAACAGGAAACCGTCACTGAGTTGCTGAGACGGGTATGGATTTTCTTCCATTCCTTCCAAAGGTGCTGGCGAATCAGAGATGATGTAATTTCCAGTTACCAAGAATGAAGGTAATGCAATCAAGATGAAGACGAGAATCGCTTGTCTAAATCTCGAATTAGAAATCAAAACACTTCGCCTTAATTGTCTGCTAAGACATTGAGGATTTATCCTTTATTCCAACCTCGATTGAATAATGCTTGGATGGCTCTGCAATATAAGCCGCCAATTGCAAAAAACGCACACTAATATGNTCATTATCAATGACACNCAGCGATAGACATGACCGAGCGTGACCGTGTTGCTCGAAGAGTCACAATCGTAGGTGCGATTGTGAACATTCTTCTTGCCGCACTAAAGGCAGTTGCTGGAGTCATCACAGCCAGTGCATCTTTGATTGCAGACGCAATTCATTCGATAGGCGACCTTGCTTCTGATTTTGTTGTATACATAGCAATTTTACTCGGTTCAAGAGAAGCAGATGAAAACCATCAGTACGGCCACAGAAGGTATGAGACCTTGGCTTCGCTAATTGTCGGTCTAATGATTATTGCAGCAGGTATTGGCTTAGGTTATGAGATGATTAATCGAATACAAGACAGTTCATCTTGGGAAGTTCCCGGTCAATTAGCTATGGCTGCTGCTGCGGTTTCTATTCTGGTCAAGGAGATTCTATACCGCTATACCTACAGTGCTGGAGTAAAACAAAATCATCCTTTGATGCAAGCCAATGCATTCCACCACAGAACAGATGCCCTATCCTCTCTNGTNGTCTTAATCGGTCTAATTGCAACTGAATTCGGAATCACAGTAGGTGACTTAGCAGCAGCATTGGTAGTTTCGTTTATGCTGGCGAGAGCGGGTCTGAAGATTGTTTATGAGGCATTATTGGAAGTTAGTGAAGCAGGTGTAGACCCTGAAACATATTCACTAATGGAGAAGACCATTCGTGAAACTGATGGCGTTATCGACATGCATTTACTGCGAACCAAAACTATTGGTGGGGAGATTTTTGCTGAGTCACACGCTCAAGTAAATCCCTACATCTCTGTAACCCAAGGGCATGAAATCGCACACAGAATCGTAGAAAGGGTTGAGGCTGTTGTTCCAGCATTGAAGGAATTGACAGTCCACATAGACCCAGAGGATGACGAGCACGATTCTCCTGAGTTGCCTAATTGCTCACAACTCGAGGAAAAGATTCGAAGCATTTGGTCAAATGAATACGAATCTAGCGAACTACAAGCAGTAACCTTGCACATATTGCATTCCGGAGTCGAGGCAGTATTACGAGTGTCTCCTGAATCAGAAGCCGAATTGGAATCAATCTCTGAAAAGATCTCTTCTTTAGATGAAGTGTCGAAAGTTGAATTCGTATCACTTAGAATGTGATTTTTCAATCATTCAGATTCTGCAACCGGAATTGCTGCTAGCATCTCCGACGCTGGGGCCAACGCTCTGCAGCGAGCCTAGTGAGCGAAGGGCGTGGTATAGCGGCCACGTTTCTCAACAATTAGCAACAAATGGACGCTGGGGCCAATGGGCNGGACTGAGCACAGCGAAGGAAGAACATGGCAAAGCGTCCACGTCTCTCAACATTTAGCAACAAAGTGGACGCTGGGGGATTTGAACCCCCGGCCTCTTGAGTGCCACTCAAGCGATCTTCCAACTGATCTAAGCGCCCGATGCTTTGCCTAAGGCAGGCCGCCCACCTGCCTTCCAATCATAAGACTTCTCAATTAGGTCCTGCTGGGCTTGGCATGGACGTGGATGATGTACTCGCAGAGTTGCTTCCACAGATTCCTGAAAACATCTTCACCAGATGGCTCGCTGACAGAGTTTCAATCATTTGGCTGGAAGAAGATGACAGTCGTTTGGGAATGACTCGATTCGAGGAAGGTAATGCTGAACTTGTGCGCAGGCGTAGGCTCGGATTAGACCCGGGGCCGATTTCAATCGGCCTAAATCCTAGACTACTCGAAGAACCTGATTTATTGCGCCATACATTAGCTCACGAATTAGTTCACGCTTCTGGAGTTCTGAATCATTCCAAGGAATTGCATGATGCCGTTGATGATATTGCACCCGGTGTTTCAATTTCAGATTCTCCAATGCTTCAAGAAAAGCGGGAAGAATATCTTGATTCTGTAAAGGTGAAATCGTGGTCCTGCAAGCATTGTGGGTATGAATGGAAGCGCTCAACGGTTCGTAAACCGATTCGCTGTCACAAATGTGCAAGACCACTGTAATGCTGATAGAGGAGATTCTCACACGGGGGGTTTGCCCGTATAATGTAGTCTGGATATCATCTCGGCCTTCTAAGCCGATAACCGGGGTTCGAATCCCCGTACGGGCGCTCGATTTTGACTATTCCTAGACAATACCAAACACGGTACTATATGCTCTATACCTGAGCGTTGTATGGGAGTAATATGGCAGGTAAGAGAAAAGTCAAGGCAATTGTACCAACTAGAACCGTGCTAGAGGGTGGAGGCTTCAAAGTTAGAAGACCTGCAGCAATGGGTTCTCTGATGAGTCCATTCTTGCTACTCGATGAAATGGGTCCTGCTGACTACGCTCCCGGTGAAGCTGTTGGCGCACCATGGCACCCTCATCGTGGTTTTGAGACTGTAACCTACATGCTTGCTGGAGAGATGGAACACGAAGATAGCGTCGGCTCTAAGGGAGTAATTACTCCTGGAGATGTTCAGTGGATGACCGCTGGAAAGGGCATCATTCATTCTGAATTACCTACCAAGAAGATGATGGAAGAAGGAGGCCTAATGCACGGATTCCAGATTTGGGTTAATTTGCCCGCTAAGGACAAAATGATGAATCCTCGCTATCAAGACATAACCGCTGACCAATCGCCTACCATTGAGAAAGACGGAGTTTGGGCTAGAGTAATCGCTGGCGAGTGCCTAGGCATTGAATCTTCAATTGACACAGTCATTCCAATTACCTATGTTCATGTAAAGATGGAAGAGGGGACATCATTAGACAAGACTTTGGATACCGAATTGAACGGTATGATCTATGCTTTCAAAGGTGAAGTTACCATTGAAGGTAAATCTGTAAAAGATGGCTCACTAGCTCTGCTATCTGCTGGTTCTGAAGTCACGATTGAAGCCAAAGAGTCGTCCGAATTTTTGATTCTCGCAGGCCCAGAACTCAATGAACCGATTGCAAGATATGGCCCATTCGTAATGAATACTAGAGAGGAAATTATGCAAGCAATCGACGACTACCAAAGAGGAATTTTGGCTTGATTTGTTCCTCTTCGCTTTGGGAAGTCCTCATATAGGGAAGGTTGGTCGGCGAACTGTTCACCATGAAGCGAGGTTCCAGAGCGTGGAAGAAGACTGGTAATCAGCGATGGAAGTGGCGTAAGAAAAAGCTACGACGTCGTAAGCGTGCTCGCCGACAGGCTAAGCAGTGACGCTGAAGGGTAAACAATACGGGGGAGTATAGTATAACCTGGTAGTATAGCTGGCTCCAGTTGCACGGGAATGACGAATGGTAAAGGTCTGAAGATTGTGATGATCAACTGGAAGACCGACCTGTGACTCCCGCCACCAGCCGTACACACAAAACTTAGTGGCGGATCAGAAGATACCAGCCGGTCGGGGTTCAAATCCCTGTGCTCCCACCATATTCTATTAACCATCAGACCAATATGTTGATGTCATATTGCGACTTCAGGAAAGTAGGGATAGCAATGCGTCAAGGTTTCACATTCATTTGTCTGCTTTTGTTCATGGCTCCGTTGACTGGTTCACTTGGGAATGAAGTCAACCATGATGAGGGGTGGACCGATTCAATTCCAGAAATGACTCCAGTAATTCAAGTAGAGTTGGATTGGTGGGAAAGAACCACATTAGATTCCAATAGGAATGGTATCCATGATTCTCTAGAAACATTGGAAGGTCCTGCTGGCATTGGTCTGTCTTATGGCAGAGATGTAACCGATTCAGATGTTGCTCACTTAGAATCACTAGGCTATCAGATAACAGATGTTATTGAAGCAGTAGATGCTGTATTGCTTGGTGTAATCAATTCAACCGATGCTTGGGATTTGTCTCAAATCGAAGGTGTCGTAATGGTTGAGAGATACGGTCAAGTGATTCTTTGGGGTGACGTACAAACTCCTAACATTCTGGCTGAGCAATCAGAAGAATATCCACACACTGCATGGAATCACAGCCCTATGAAAGGCGCTGGAATTAACATTGCAATGGTCGATACTGGGACAGACAACGAACATCCTGGTCTGAAGGATAAGTTCGTTGCGGGTTATGACGCGGTTTGTTTTGTTCATACCGACCCAGAATGTATTCTTGCAGGTGGCCGAGAAACAGACGGTTCATTCGACCCAGATGACGGTAATCAACATGGTACAGCTTGTATGGGCATGGCTGCAGCCACAGGTTTGGACGCTAATGGCGAGCAAACTGGATTCGAAGGTTCTGCTCCTAATGCAAGCCTAATTGATGTAAGAATCGGAACAGACGCTGGTGCAGGACCATTCGAGAATTATCTGCTTTCTCAAGAGTTCTATGAGTCAGCAATGAATGGTCTCCAGTGGATTATCGATAACAAGGATACAGCATGGCCTGGCGTAGATGAAAGCCTGTATGGTATCGACATTATTTCTCTGTCTTGGGGGATCACCAGCCACGAGAATGGTGGAAGTGATGGAGAGGATATGCACTCTAGAATCCTTGACGAAGCAACCCTTGCAGGAGTTACTGTAAGCGTGGCAGCAGGAAATGATGGCCCAGATAATGATGGCTTGTCAGGAATGGGTTCTTCTTCTCTATCTATTACAGTTGGAGCAACTGACGACTTGAACACAATCGACAGGGATGATGACGAGATTGCTTCCTATTCCAGCAGAGGTCCAAGGAGAGATAACGGAAATTCCAACCCAATAGATGAGATGAAACCTGACGTTACTGCACCAGGTACTAACATCATACAAGCTGAAGCATGTGTTACATCTGGCGGATGTAACAACTTCCTGGGAGGAGATGCTTCACAGAACGGATACACTGGAAGAGGTTCAGGGACATCTTATGCAACACCTGCAGTAACTGGTATCATCGCATTGATGATGGAAGTAAATGATGAAATCAACCCTCTAGTGATTAGAGAAATCCTTCGTTCAACTGCAACTAGAATGGGTGAAGCAACTCAACCTGAGCACGACCCGCATTGGAACAAGGACTTCGGATGGGGTCTAGTTCACGGACATGATGCGGTTTGGACCGCTCAATATCTGAACATGACAGGAATGACGACCGCTGATATGAACTTAGATTTGCAAGTCCACATCGATAATATCTCCACCCAAGGTACTGTCAACACTTACACGGGTCTTGCATGGTCTCGAGGTGCTGCTATGGAGATGATCGAGTACTCTACAGATGGTGGAGAAACATGGACTGAAGTCAAGTACGAATCAGTCGAAGGTGCTTTGAGCACATACGAATCATTCGAGTTCATGTTTACTGTTGATACTGATAACCTTCCAAGTGGTTACAACATGATTATTGTCAGAGGAGTCGATGCTGATGGAGCATCGTCAATGATCTCATGGGATTCAGTAGTAGGTGGCGGTAATGTCGATGCGATGAGCAGCGGAGATTCTCTTGGTCGAACTTTGTTCATTGCCACAGTTGCTTTCGCAGTAATCATTTTCGGAGTCTGGGTTGCTATGAACCAGCGTGAAGAAGAGCCACTTCAATTAGCGGTTATTTCTGAAAAATCAGGTGAGATTCCTCTTCCCGCTGATGAGCAGCCATTAGAGGCAGTACTCGTCGAAGATGACGTGGAAGATGGCTCATCTTGAAAAGTAGGCTCGTTTTCGTCCTTACATGCGTGGTTTCTCCAAGCGTGCTTCAGACATCCAGCCTACTGGCGTAAGAAAGATGTTTGACATGGCTGGCGACGATGTCATTTCATTCGGTTTAGGAGAGCCTGATTTTCAACCTCCAAAAATTGCTATCGATGCTATGTACAAAGCGATGAATGATGGGCACAACAAGTACACTACTACAGCTGGACTTCCTGCATTGCGTAAGAGGATTGCAGAATCATGGCACCATCTATGCCCGGGCCTAGATGAAGGCAATGTGTGTATGACCATGAGTGGAACGAATGCTCTGCTCAATATTTTTGCATCATTGGTTGACCCAGGAAAAAATGTACTCCTACCAGAACCATACTTTCCTCTTTACGGCCCCGATGTGGGACTGTGGGGTGGAGAGCCAAGATTTTACGAATGCCTGTTTGAGAACGAATTTGTTCCGACAATCGAGCATCTTGAAAGTCTAGTTGATGATGATACAGTTGCAATTCTATACAACTTCCCTTCAAATCCAACTGGCGCTACAATTACCTCTGAACAGAGAGATGAATTGTTAGCATTCGCTCAACGCCACGACTTGTGGATAATTACTGATGAAGTGTATGATCGAATAGTATTCGATAGTGAGCATGTATCATTTGTTGGTAGTGACGATGAAAGAGTCATTCTAATCAATTCATTTTCGAAGACTTATGCGATGACAGGCTGGAGAATTGGATACATAATGTCTGCAAACAAAGAGGCAATGAATCAAATGATTAAGTTGCAATATTACATTACAGCCTGTTCCAATGATGCAATGCAGTATGCAGTACTTGCAGCAATCAATGAAGCAGATGATTATCCTGATCAAATGTGCGCTGAATTCAAGGCGAGAAGAGACCTAATTTGTTCTAGATTGAATGCTATGCCAGGCGTACAATGTCATGTTCCAGAGGGTGCATTTTACGTATTCCCTAAGGTAGAAGTCCCCGGGATGAGCAGCGAAGAAGTCGCTATTGAATTGTTGAAAGGCGGAGTTTTGTGTTCCCCCGGTAGTGCATTTGGTCCTTCAGGTGAAGGCCATCTGAGGTTTGCCTACACGATTTCTAGAGACGACATTTCACTTGGTATGGATAAGACAGAAGCTGTCCTAAAGCGTCTGCGCGGCGATTAAAATGTGGATTGAATCCTTTGAGTTCTTCAGTGGGGCAGTAATGGCCTACATGATCACTAGAATACCATTCTTGACCTTCCCCCGTGTCAAGTCTTGGAATGAACAATTCCCTCCTCATCCTGAACCAGTATATGTTGATGCCCACCTTGTCCAAAGAGTTCTGCACATGCGGGTTTTCTATTGGCTGGCATTGGTATTCGCAATCATTCCACTAACATTTGGTTGGGTTAGCCTAGCCCACGGTTCCGCTCCTTTCGGATTCGGTCTGTGGACCGTTTCAGGTTGGCTAGTTCTCTCTAGGGTAACTGGGTTCTTTGCCGCAGAGGAGGCTCCATGCACCAAACAAATGGCTATGCGCCTACAACAAGTTCGCAATGTTTCTGATTCTGAAGATTCCTGTTGCGCTTTTTCTCAACCTATGTGGGAAGTGACTTGTGTAAGATGCAAAGCATGTGGCACAGTTCTGCTAAACGAGCCAAGGCCGGACTTAGGACGTCCTAGAAGCGATGGTTGGATTATGGGATTCGTAAGACTTGTACTAACTGATGGCAAGCCGATAATGGCGAGCGATGAGGAAGAGTGATCAGTCAAACATTGAGCCGAATCCTTCGAACTCACTAGGCTCTTCTTGAACTTCGTTAGTTTCTATATACTGGGGTGCTTCGGAAATAACCTCAGTTTGGTCTACGAAGGAAAACGCCTCGTCTGTAGCACTTACTGCATCCATTCCACTACTGATTCCTTGAGGTGCGGCGTTTGCTGCAGCTACGGCTGAACTTCCCGCCGTTTGAGCCTTGGATGCTAATCCTGCGGCAGTGGTCGCTGCTATTCCAACTCCTATTCCAACCGCTGCGCCAGTAACTGTTCCAACAGTTCTGCCTAAGGAAACAATCATTCCACCGTCTCCTTCTTCTTCCGGTGTCTTGATTGCAACTTCATCTCCTACTCGCATCCATTCAGGTGGTGTTCCCGAACCGCCTCCTAAACATGCCAGCGTTGTAAATGCGGCCAATGGCATAACTGCAAGTGCTGTTAAGAGATCTAAGAATGAAGCCTCAGGCACGCTGCCGATTTGTAAGAAATCCTCCATGAACGATTGTTCCAAATGAAGTGTGTTTGAAACATCTGCTCCGACCCAGGAAAGAACGATTACACTTGCTAATCTTCCCATTAGCCACAATACTAGAACAGGTGCCAGCCAAGATAATTTGGTCATCGAAACAAGCCATCTTCGAGTGAATGCTGCGATTGTAATATGCTTTCGAGCGAATTTTGGAAACACTCTCATTACTAGAATTAGTACGATTAGGTAGCAGGCTAAAGCTACTTCCAATCTTCTATTCGATCTAATCCAATCATCTGGGATGAATATCACAAATCCAAGAGGGATTACAACAAGCATCAATTGGAATGGAATTGCAAGTAAAACAAGTCCTCCGTGCGTTGATAACAATGAATGTCGTTTGTGGATTCTATCGCTTACCATCACCGTCAATTTTGCATGTGGTGAGTTGGCATGATTCCTACGTGTGTTGCGCAAAGTTGCTGCGTCTCTTTTGGCCCTAGTCAGGCCTAGTGCAGCCCTCCATCCGCCCTTTTCCACAATCCAAACAGGAGTAAATCCTCCAAAAATCAGAGCAAGCAATAGAGCGATCATCCCGTATGCAAGAGATGCAGCTACAATCCAAGGTATCATTTCTGATTGAAACGACATGGTGAAATTCTCGGAAGCCATTTCAAACTCGATGAGGTATGTAATCGAGAAAGCAGCCATTGGAGTAAGGAAAATCTGACAGAAAACTAGCCCCGTTAACCAGAGCCGAGCCGCTAAAGGCCCTTTGTCAGAATACTCACTCACGAAATTATCCCGTCCCTTTGCTTTCTCAAAGGTTGCCCTAGATTTACTCGATTTAGTGGCGATTAAATCGGTTAAATCAGAAATTCACACCTGTCCCCTACGGGGACATGTGAAGGCCACATTCATATGCGGAGTGATTGTCGCATGCTCGTTGATGAATATGCGCAAGTCGTTACCATTGTTTTTGGTTAGCCTACTTTTAATGCAATCTATATTGTCAATTTCTGTTCAGAATGTTGAAGCAACAATGGGGCGCGGTGGCTCAACCGATGATTTCTCTGTGACAGATATTTCTATCAATTCTACATCTGCAAGTCAATGGATTCAGCCCGATGGAAGCGTCATGCTATACGTTGCCAAAGGCGAACTTGTGGAAATCTCAGTGGAGGTAAAGCGTGGTGGTGCTTCACTCCAAGGTTCAAACGCCACAGTTACTGTCGAAATGGTGCATCCAATTGGTTTCGTAATGAATACAACCTCATGGAGTACGACTCCGCTATTAGGTAGCCAATCCTTCACAGATTCTTTCGAGTGGGAAGCATTTGTTGCTCACTCTTACCTTGATGTGTCCAACAATGAACTGTCCGGTGGAATTATCATCAGAGCTCATGTATTCAATCCATCCGATGACAGAAATGAAAATGACATGCTGGAGGAGGCACTACCAGTCGCACTGTCAAGGGATGATATGGATGCAGAAGGTGACCCAAGAGACCAACAACTACCAACAGCATCTGTTCCAACATTCTACGGCGGAGAGTATCCGCTTGACGGAAGCGATGCAACTGGAATCGGTATCTGGCAAGAAGACAATTCAGCATCAGCAGTCGGCGAGGCGAATTGGAGACATTCTAACTCAGGTTCTGATTATCCTTCAGCATCAAGAAGCCGCCTAGTTTTCGCTTTCAGAGGAACAAATAGCAACTGCGGATACGGCGCATCTTTGGATGGTGGGTTATCTCAGGCATACATTCAATGGATGTGCAAGATGCAACTCAACTCTGCAGGTCTAATGTCTGCTCAAATGCACGTACAAACATGGGGGCAAATGGGTGCAGGAGATTTCGTCGCTCTTGAATTGTGGAGAGGAAATGGCGCTCCAGAGAGTACTATTTCGCATAATTTCGTAGAGGATGCTCCTAGTACTGCTCCAGGACAATGGAGTAACATTTCATGGGACCCGACTGACCAACTTGGAGGACACTCTTGGTCATACGGTATATTGTTCCAATCCGATGGGTCTGGCGCAACTAGCGGTATGCATGTAGATGACTTCGTATTGTTCGCAGTTGAGAAAGTAAGCGAATTCACACTAGACATAAATTGTGACAATCCAACCGGTGGATACACAACCCCTCCAAATACAATCATTCCAATGTACTGTACAGTCAAGAACAATGGTTACCAATCTGCGCAAGTAAGAATCAGTTCTAATGTCTCTAACGTTTCTTGGATGAATCCAAGTCTGCCAGCGATTAGAATCGACAGTGAAAACCCTAACCAGCACGGAACTACTGTTATGNTACCTGCCATCCCNGGAGGTAATACTACTGAAATGTGGATCAACCTTTCAGTTCCAGCTGGAGCAGATGTCCAACAGCAAGTTTGGCAAGTATGGTGGGAGGACGCAGGAGGAACTCAGTTAGGAGAGATGGGTCGAATAACAGCCGACCTTGCAATTACCGAACAGTATGGTGTCCAACTATCTTCGACCGCTCCGTTGCTTGCAGACAGTCTTCATCCCGGAGAAGCCACTTCCATACCATTCAAATTACAGAATGCAGGGAACAGAGAAGCGGGTTACACCGTTACTTCGAGTTTCCAAAGTGAAGGTTGGGTTTCCTATGTCACAGATTTGAATGGTAGCATTGTTCAGATGCCAATGCCTTTGACTAAAGGAGAAGCAGTACAGTTGCTACTGAATGTTACAGCCCCAAGCGATGCAACTCCAGGAGAAGTTCCATTTTCATTGCGAGCGGTTTGCCCATCATGTGGTGAATCTCTATTCGGTACAGATGTAATCTCCAAGAAAATCGAAATTCCTGTTCTAAGAGAAGTAGAAATGTACGCTGAAGATATGGAAGTTATTGCTCCAGCGAATGGTAATGCTAGAGTTGTTTACATCGATTTGTTGAATCTTGGAAATGACGATGAAGCATATTCTCTAGATTTGGTACAATCAAATTGGAAGTTGCAAGCATATCTTTCATCTGATGAAACTCCAATTCTAGATGCTTGGGACGGAGAAACAAGCATTGCTCTCAACCTTCCTATGCCAGTGGGCCTTGCTCCAGGTTTGTACACTGCAAGGGTCACAGCGACTAGTGTCGATGACCCAACAGTTTCCGAACAGATAACCATCAATGTGGATGTTACAGATACCTCTGCTGTCTTTGTTTCTGATGAAGATGCAGACCAGTCATACATCCCAGGCTCAGAGGCACAATCTATGCGTTTCGAAGTTAGAAACGATGGAAATCAAGATGACAGATTCGCAATGAGTATGGAGATTCCTGAAGGAATGAATGCAGAGTTTGTCCAGCTAGTTGATGGTGACTTAACTCCGGATCTTGAGCCGGGCGCATCATACAATGTAACCGTAAGATTCTGGTTCGATGAAGGTACTAACGGACAACTAATCCTCAAAGTAATCGCTACAAGCGTCAATGACCCAACTGTCTCAAACAATGGTAAGTGTACATACCGAGTTGGATCTCAGAACTGGTTGAGAATCATCTCAACTGAATCCACAATCATTGATGAGGCTGGAGAATACGAGGTAATTGTAACTGTAAGGAATCAGTACAATGACGGCCAGTCGGTAACTATGGACCTTGATCAAGGAGAAACAAATCGTTGGTATAGCGCTTCAGTCTCCGCAAGCGACAGAGATTTCTGGTTAGAAGTTGAAGGAAATCGTGAAGTCACAATCAAGTTTGTAGTCCAGAGTTCTAGTCTTGAAAATCTCGATGAAGAATTCGTCGAAACAACAGTTACTGTTTGGGCAATTTCCAATTCCGTTGAAGATGCCGCATCCCTAGAATTGCCAGTCACTCTAAAGAGAACATCAACAAATGCAGACGCAGCATCCTCTGATGGAAGTTCAGTCGATTGGGTAGGAATCGGCATATGGGTCGTAGGTGGAGCAATTATCGTTGCCCTGCTAGGTGTTCTATTGATGGTCTTGAACTCTGAAGAAGAGGAAGAGGAGCAAAGTTGGACTGGCGATGGATACGAAGACAACCTGACTGCGACCTATGGGGCAGTCGCAGCAGCTCCTAATGTTGGTTCTATGGAAAAGAGTGTGCCGAGTGTATCTCCACCAACCCCTGAACCTGCAGTCCAATCAGGCCCGCCTGTGCCTCCTGAAGGACTCCCGGAAGGTTGGANTATGGAACAGTGGAACCACTACGGTCAGCAATGGCTCGACAATAACNGCTGAGATTCAATTGCGATGGGTTGAAGACGGGCTTCCCGTGGGATAGGNTGCCGAGGTAGTNACATGTATGGAAATGGNCAGGCACCAATCTTCATTCTAAAAGAAGGAGTNCAGAGAACAAGAGGCCGCAGTGCCCAATCTAACAATATTGCAGCAGCAAAGGCCGTAGCGGACGCAGTTCGAAGCACACTTGGCCCTAAAGGAATGGACAAGATGCTAGTAGATAGCATGGGTGATGTCGTAATTACCAACGATGGTGCAACCATTCTCAAGGAAATGGATATCGAGCATCCTGCTGCAAAGATGATTATTGAAGTTGCGAAAACCCAGGAACAGCACTGCTATGATGGGACAACTTCTGCAGTTGTTTTGTCTGGAGAATTGTTGAAGAGATCTGAAGATTTAATCGAACAAAATGTTCACCCTACAGTCATTTGTGAAGGATTTAGACTAGCTGCTGAAAAAGCGGTAGGATGTCTTGAATCACATGGAATTTCTACTGACAATGATGACTCAGTTCTGATGGAGGTTGCTAAGACTTCTCTAACCGGCAAATCCGCTGGAGCAGTCAAGTCCTTTTTGGCTGACATCTGTGTTAGAGCGGTCAATTCGGTAGGCACTATCGAAGATGGTGAAAGATTGGTGGACCTCTCAGATATCAAGGTAGAAAAGCGCCAAGGCGGTTCTATCAAAGATAGCACATTGGTCGACGGAATCATTCTAGACAAGGAAAGAGTTCACGCTGGAATGCCTCGCTCAGTCTCAAACGCAAAGGTTGCACTCATCAATAGTGCAATAGAAGTCAAGAAAACGGAAGTAGATGCAAAGATTCAGATTACAGACCCATCTATGCTTGCTTCATTCCTTGAGGAAGAAGAGAATTACATCAAGGGGCTTGTAGAGAAAATCCAAGCCAGTGGGGCAAACGTAATCATTTGCCAAAAGGGAATTGATGACCTTGCTCAACACTATATGTCCAAGGCTGGAATCTTTGCAATCAGAAGAGCAAAGAAGAGTGACATGGAAGCACTTTCAAAGGCTACTGGAGGTCGAGTTGTAACAAATATTGATGATTTGACCGATGCTGATTTGGGCACTGCTGCTAAGGTAGAGGAACGCAAAATCGGCGAATCTGATATGACTTTCATCACCGGATGCCCTGAAGCAAAATCTGTTTCTGTGCTACTACGTGGCGGAACAGAGCATGTAGTTGACGAGATCCGCCGCGCATTTGATGATGCAGTTGGTGTAGTATCAGTTGCATGGGAAGACGGTGCAGTCTTGACTGGAGGAGGAAGTGTTCTAGCAGCTTTGTCTCGTGAATTGAGGTCCTACGCTGAATCTGTTGGCGGCCGTGAACAAATGGCAATTGAAGCATTTGCGAGTGCTCTAGAAATCATCCCAAGAACACTTGCAGAAAATGCTGGTTTGGACCCAGTTAACACAATTATAGAACTTAGAAAGTCTCACGCTGACGGCAAGGGATATTCAGGAATCAATGTCGAAGATGGTGGTGTAATGGACATGCGAGAAGCAAATGTCCTTGAGCCACAAAGAGTGGTCGAGCAAGCGATTCAATCAGCTACTGAAACCGCGATTATGATCCTCAGAATTGATGACGTCATTTCGTCCAAGGGTGTATCTGGTGATGACATGATGGGTGGAATGGACGATTTCCACATGTGATTGGTTGAGTTACTTTTTCGGGCATCAAATTTTCTCTCCCTTTAGGGAGAGGCACGAACCTTCAAAGACTACTTCCAAGTGGCAAAGAACGCTCAGCGTGAGCACCGGGTGATGTCATGCCAACCGTCGCAAAGGTATGGATTGAAGAAGATTGTATCACATGCGATGCATGTCAAGACATTTTGCCAGAAGTTTTCGAGGTCACTGATGACACTAGTTTCATCAAAGCAGAGGTCAGAGAAGACGGTTCATTCGACCGCAATATTGGCTTTTCTGCAATCAAGAACGAGTTCCGTTCTGAGTTCTCTGAACTAATCGAAGAGGCGGCAGATGCTTGTCCTGTCGAGATTATCAAATTCGAGTATGAGGCTGGCGCAGAAGCGGCAACCGAAGAGGTTGCACCAGCAGCTGAAGAAGCCGTTGCACCTGCAGCAGCAGAAGCTGTGGCAGGAGCAGATGATGGTGTTTTAGCACCGGTCATGTCAGGTGACAGAAGCCTTGCAATCTTCTTCGGTTCTCAAACCGGAAATGCTGCAGGTCTGGCAGAAAAGACAGCCAAGATGGCAGTAAATTATGGTCTAGAGCCAACAGTTATCGACATGGATGGATATGACCCAGCGGCTTTCTCTTCTCACAAGAGAATCCTCGTAATCACCTCTACATGGGGAGAAGGCGAGATGCCTGACAACGCAGATGCATTATGGAATGCGACAGTTGCAAGCAACCCTCCTATGTCCAACGTACACTTCTCAGTCTGTGCAATCGGCGATACATCATACGACGAGTTCTGTAAGGCAGGACTGGATTGGGATGAGAAATTCAAGGCTCTTGGCGCAACTTGCATTGAAGAAATCAAGCTCTGTGATGTTGATTTCGAGCCACCTTGGTTGGAATGGGCTCCAATGGCACTTTCCAAGATTGCTTGTGTTGACTCTTCTGGAACTTTCCACGAAGATCTTCTTGAAGCGATGATTGCATTTGGTGCAGGCGAAGAAGAAGAGGCTGATCTGGGAGATTTCTCACCGGGGCAAATTGTACAGGCAGATTTGTCGATTACAATGCGCATCTTCCGCTACAACCCAATCATGGCGCAATCTGGATACGATACGGTTGCAGTTGCTCTCCCAGGACACGCTTCACTCGAAGATGCATTAGTGGCAATCAAGCGCGAAGTCGATGGCTCTCTGACATTTAGAAGCGGTTCTGTCGCAGGACAAGACCCGCTAACCGGAATCAAAGCAAACGGTAGAATCCTGCCAGCGGATACCACAAGAATCTGCGATGTTGTTTCCGATGGCGACACATTAACCCTCGAGCCAGTACCTGGATATGATGTTGTAAAAGACCTCATGGTTTCCTATGACCGCTATGATTCAATCCGAGCAGAATCGAAGCCATGGATGGAGGCCGACCCACGTCAAGGTGAGCGCCTAATCTCTGGAGCAGCAATGGGAACAATGACTTCTGCAGAAGCAACCTACTTGCACACTTTGGCTGATGTTGGCTCTCTTCAACTAGTCAACGCTATGTCCGATACTTACGATGTCGATGAAGAATATTCTGGGCCAGGAATTGCCCTGCAAAGATGGGTCAGAAGCCAAGACCCTCGTTCTGGAAGTGGACACGTCAAGCAGATGTTTGAACTAATGCAAAGAAAAGGAGGAGTTTGGGATGAGGCTGATATTTCTTCAATCCAAAGACACGGAATAGACGGAGCACAGGCAGCTGACTCATTGTACGCTGCAAGAGCAAGACTGTTGGCTGAGTACAAGTTCACTGGTCGCAGCGGCAGACTGGTCAAGCACTATTCACGTTCGGTTAAGATGTCTGGAAATGTTAACGAGACCACTCTGTACCGTTCTGTTCTAGGTCCACTCGGACTAGGTTCGAACATCATGAATGGTGTATCTCTACGTATGATGCTTGGATTCACTAGAAATGGTGGCCCGATAATGCGTGGCTTCCAAGGAATGTTAGTTCCTCCTGCGGGCATTGGTAAGATTCCAAACATGTTCAACGGTAAAGTTGCAAACCACCATGAGGTAGTTGCAATATTCAATGAACTGGATAGTAGATTCTGAGGTGATTGTGATGGTGAAGTATTCTTATTATCCAGGAAATGTAGCACGCCAATCCTCTTACGAGGTTGAGGATACAATCCAACCACTTTGCAAAACATTGGGAATCGATTTATTCGAGATTGTAGGTTACAACAGTGATGGTGGGAATATCATCAAGCAAGGTAACAAGGACCTCCAACTTACACTTAATGCAAGAAACATCGCATTAGCTGAAAAGAATGGACACCACATTATCACTGCATGCGCTTCCGCACAAGGTATTCTTCACGAGGCTTTGGAAACTTTCAGAAACGATCCAATCGCCCTTGCAAACGCAAACACAGTCCTATCCAAGACCTGTGGAATAACTGCCAAAGTTGACGAGATAACAACAAACCACTTGCTACATGTGCTGGTCGATGAAATTGGTCTTGACAAAGTCGAAGATGCGGTAATCAACCCACTAAACATGGATGTGGCATGCTACTATGGGCCACACATGCAGCGTGCTGGAGCATGTGGAGGAGACGATGCATGGAATCCTAATTACATGGAGAAACTAATCACTGCTCTTGGTGGAAGACCTGTTGAATACAAATCAAAGACGTCCAGTGTTGGAAATCCGTCTCTACTTTCTCTTGGTGACTCCGTCATGAAAATGACTGCTAGAGTTCTCAATGATGCGAAGAGAGCAGGCGCACAAGTCATTGTCACTGCTTGTACTCAATCTCATTCTAATCTTGATTCATACCAAGGAAAGGCAGGAAGAGTTGCTAACAAAGATACCAATATTCCAGCCGTCAATTTGACTGAGATAATCGCCTTTGCTTTAGGACACTTCCCTGACAGGTTTGCACAGTTGAAGACACGTGCATTATTGATTGGATCCTGATTATCCATGCAGGAATTTGTACAAGTCTTTAGCTTGTATTGAAGTAACTCCTTCGATTTGAGTTAGTTCGTGCTCACTTAGAGTGCATAGGCCCATTATGTCCTTTGCAACTGACATTATTCGCTTGGCAGTTGTAGTGCCAATTCCCGGTAATTCTGCAATTAGTCTGACACGCTTTTCTATGACTTCATTATTCCATTTTTTCGATAGTGCGCCTTCCTCATTTTGTCCCCCAATTATGGACATGATTTCTGCTGAAGCAGCCTTAATTGCAGATTTTTCTGCATCATTAGTTCTCTTTCTGGCATGCGATATTAGCAAATCTAGAACTCTAGCTTCTCGTTTTGCAGCAATCGAGATAAATCTTGCAGTTTGTTCAGGTGAACCAGTCATTAGTACTGGTAATCCTAGGTCCAGGGTAACCCATGCCATCGCTCCATGAACTGCATTTGGGTGTACTCTATCTGTTTCTAGGGACTCCACAATAAGAAGAGGTCTAGGAGCAGCGGCATGTAATCTGCGAGCTTGATGAATCAACCTTCCGTCGATCAATGAATCGACTAGATCTCTCGCAGTCTTCCTCTCAATCAGTACTCTGTCAGAGATTCTAATGTCTCCTACAGCCAAACTTTCCAAACTGATTTCATGACCGTGTAATTTGAGCATTGCAGGCAGTGTTGAGTTCGCTTCTCGATGATCTACAATAATCCTAGTTTGAATCTCATTTTCTAGACTATTTGCTACAACTTCTGATTGAGCAGCAGCAGAAGCCTTCGATTCATCATCCCTGGAATGTGAAATTGTTCCATCCAGAACAGGCTTCCACCATTTTTGGTCATCCTTGGTTTCTTTGTTATTCGAGAAATCTGCTAGGGATTTTTGTGCTCGTGCTCTATTTGCAGGAGGCGCAGTNTCTTTCTTTACCCGTTTTTGCTCGATCTTATTTGGCTCGGGTTCGACTTTTTCTCTGAACAATCTTTTCTCTTCAGATGCAATGAACGAATCAACATCGTTTCCATCTACCTTAAAATCAGCCAAAACATCATGTTTGGGAGGTGCTCTTTTTGGTAAACGAGACTGCTTTTGCAAGGCCTCTAGTGTTCTATACATCGATTGCTCACGCTTTATTGAAGCGCGTTGAACATACTCGTCACGCGTTCCTTTAGCAATTAGAATATGCACGTCACCATCTCTTTGTCTTGCAGTTCTNCCTCTCCTCTGAATTGCTCTAATTGCACTTGGAACTGGTTCATACAAAATTACGCTATCTGCAGCAGGTACATCTAATCCTTCTTCTCCAACACTTGTTGCGACTAAGACATTGATTTCTCCTTCCTTGAAGCGCTGTAATTGGGCGATTTGCTCTTTTTGTTTCATCCCAAGTTGGCTGCCTTTACTTGCTTGGCCAACGAATTTGCCAGGATTTATCTCAGGCTCTTGTGACAAAATCTCTAGTATATTGTCGACGGTATCTCTGTATTCTGTAAATACGATTACTTTTCCATCACCTTGCAGCCCCTCTTTTACCAGTTTGACTACTAGTGCGGGTTTTGGATGGACCTCTACATCTTCCTTCCTTTCTCGAAGTAGAGTTGCTACTGGTGGCAGAGACAGGAATCTCTTGGTTTTACGGTCTTTTTCGAATTTCGCTCTTTCTAGGTATTTGATAGCGCACCTAAGGCCTTGAGTGTCCAGTAAATCCAGTAATCTGTGCAATCTGCGAAGGTCTCCAATCCTCTTCGCTGCATCATATCCTCTCACATCTCCTCTGCCGATTGCTGCGCTAGCTCTTCTTTGAGCCTCTTCAATTGCTGCAGTTGTTATTCTACCAGAGCGAATCAAAAACCCAGATCTAATCAGGAATTCAGATTCTTCCGCTTCAAGTATTCTCAATGGTCTGATGATGTCATGAAGATTTTCTGGAATATTCAATTCATGTTTGGTTATGTCCATTGATGTAATGTAAGGTTGTACCAAGTCATCTTGTCTCTTAGTGACATGTAGTCTCTCTATCCCAAGTCTTTGTATGACTTCCAGAACTTTACCGGCTTTCACGCCAGGCGAAGCGGTTGCGGCTAAAATCAGTGCATTTGGAGATGCTTCAAGATACATGTCTCCTAGTTGTGCCATAGAATCAGAACCTGTTGCATGATGTGCTTCATCGACAATCAGTAGGTCGATGTTAGAGAGTAATATTCGGCCGCTTCTCGCATCATTACGGATCACGTGAGGCGTTGCCATCACAATTTTGGCATCACCCCAAATCTTCTCTCTCTTAGCAGGTCTGTCTTGCCCGGTCATGGTAACAATTTTCTCTGAATCTATGTTGATGAAATCTCTAGCCATCCTTGCTTGTTGTGCAACCAATCCTGTTGTAGGTGCGACCAATACGATTTTCCCATTACCTTCCAAAGCATTAGCCATAGCCATCCACTGTACGGCAGTTTTTCCTAGGCCGGTGGGCATCACCAATAGTGTGGAGCCAGAAATCGCTTGCTTAGCTGCGAGTAACTGGTATGCTCTTGCCTCTACTCCTTCGCTTAGGCGAGGGTGAGACAGCATAGGGGTCATAACAACAGATTGGGAGGCGGGGGGTCAAGAGGATTTGCATTAGAGGGTGGGCTGAAAATAGTCAAATACCGCAATGCTTGAAGACTGTCAATTAGCATTGAAGCCCAGCGGCCCTATGCGCCGTTCTTAACCGAACCACTCATATAGGGGAGGTAAGTCGGCAACCTGCTCGATAGGCGAGTGGCCAGACACTGTGGGCAATGCACAGCACCCCATCACTACCGGTCCCAATCGTGGACTGGAAGCCGGTGTCACGGCAACTCCCTAGCCTTGACAGCCTCTGTATGCCCCTTATCGGGGGGCCAATGCAGAGTAACGAAACATAGGAGGCCGAACATATGGCAAAGAGAAGTCACCCAAGACGTGGTAGTATGGCGTTTAGCCCGCGCAAGCGGTCCGCACGCCATTTTGGACATGTTAAGTCGTGGCCAGAAACCGATGCGAACGAAGTCCGTGTGCAAGGGTTCGCCGGCTGGAAAGCTGGTATGACCCACATCATGGCTCGTGATCTAAACCCAAAATCGAACAGCGCAGGGCAGGAAATTAGAATCCCTGTGACCGTTGTTGAAGTACCTAAGATGAGAGTACTTGGCGTTCGTGGATACAAAATGACTCCATACGGCAAGCAGGCCGCTGGTGAAGCATGGGTAGGTGCTGAGCAAATTTCAGAAGCATTCCCAGAGTTATTCCGCAGGATGCATAACAATTCAATGAAATCACATGACTCTGACAAGCACTTGGCTGCTCTAGGAGAAGCAGATTTAGTTGAAGTTAGAATCATTGCTGCAACACAACCAAATTCAGTCACAGGAACCCCTTCCAAGACTCCTGAAGTTATGGAACTTGGACTAGTTGGTGGCGACGCAGCTGCTAAACTAGAATGGGCAAAAGAAAACCTTGGTCAGGAATTGTCCATTGGTGATGTATTCGAAGAAGGCGTCTTTGTAGATGCCGTCGGTGTCACCAAGGGATACGGTTGGCAAGGTGTAATCAGAAGATTTGGTGGAAAACTTCAATCCCACAAGAACTCCAAGAAGCGCCGACAACATGGAAACATGGGTGACTTCGGAACAGGATATGTCCGTAAGACTATCCGTCAAGGTGGTCAGACTGGATATCACCAGCGCACCGAGTACAACAAGAGAATTCTTTCAATCGCATCTGCTGAAGACAAGGCAATTACACCATCCGGTGGATTCCTACACTACGGTGAAGTCAACTCAGATTACGTATTGGTAAAGGGTAGCCTTCCAGGTCCAGCAAAGCGTCTGGTTAGATTCCGTGATGCTACACGTGGCTCAGACAAGGCAACTCACCCTTACGAGATAACTTACGTTAGTACATCTAGCAAGCAGGGGGTCTGAAGATGAAGGTAGCAGTACACAACATCATCAACAACATCGAGCAAGATGAACTCGATGCAGGACGTCTGCAAGAAGTATACGATATTGATGTCGAATTNGGCAAGAAGGTNTCNCTTCCAGATTCATTCANTTCTGAAATCAGAACAGACTTAGTCAAACTAGCAGTAGCAAGNGCTCGTGCTAACCGTCGACAACCATACGGTTCCAACCCACATGAAGGAAAGCGCAAGCCAATGAGCGGTATGAAGCACTCCGTCGAATGGTGGGGTAAGGGCCGTGGTGTATCCAGAATCATGAGAAGAACTGGTCAGCGCCGTGGTGCACAAAACCCACACACTCTAGGTGGCCGCCGTGCTCACGGACCTAAGGTCGAGAAAGACTGGTCACGCAAACTAAACCGCAACGAGCGCAGACTAGCTCGCAACTCTGCTCTAGCAGCAACAACCAACATCGAAATGGTATCCGGTCGTGGACACCGTTTCGCTGAAGAAATCTCTTCGCTACCTATTGTACTAGGAGACTACTCCGAAAACGGAGAGAAGATTGACATTGAAGCATTCAACCTTAGCGGTGGAACTCGTAAAGTCAACGCAATCTTCGAAGCATTGGGTCTAGGAGATGACCTACGCCGTGCTCGTGATGGTCGCAAGATCCGTGCAGGTAAGGCAACAATGCGTGGAAGAGTCCACAAGACTCCTAAGAGTGTCTTACTAGTTGTTGCAAGCAAGGATGGCCTAGCAAAGGCTGCAAGAAATCTTCCTGGTGTCGATGTCGTCGCCGCTAAGGACCTATCCGCTGAGCATCTTGCTCCAGGTGGAGACCTAGGTCGTCTAACTGTCTTTACCAAGGCAGCAGTGGAGGCACTGAACTGAGGAGGTGTGATGAATGGTAAATCCGTATGATGTAATTATGCTACCGTGGATTACAGAGAAGGCTATGGAAGCTAGAACTTCCGGCAACCGTCTAGAATTCGTTGTACGCCGAAGTGCTACTAAGGCTGATATCGCTGCTGCGGTTGAAGCACTATTCGATGCAGAAGTTGCAAAGGTCAACGTTCGCAACACTAAGAACGGCAAGCTGGCAAGTGTCAAACTTGCTGAAGGCTACTATGCAGATGAGGCTGCAATGCGACTTGGCGCATTCTGATGAGGTGATATTATGGGTAAGAGAACACGTTCACAGCGAAAGGGAAGTTCACCACGTTACCGCGTGGCGAGCCACAGATTCCCAGGTTCAAACACTATGCCACGTGCAAAGGATGTAGTCGGTGAGGTTACTGAGTTGGTACACAGCCCAGTTCACACCGCTCCTCTAGCACGTGTTAAGTTGCCAGACGGTCAGACCAACTTGGTTGTTGCAACCGAAGGAATCTCAATCGGTTCAACAGTTGCAATCGGTGACAACGTCGCCCTGAGGCCTGGTAACATCACATCCATTTCGAACATTCCAGAAGGAACAGCGATCAACAATCTAGAACTTCGCCCAGGCGATGGTGGAAAGATTGCACGCACAGCAGGTAACTCTGCAACTATCGAAGCACACCTAGAAGGTGGCAAGGTACGTGTCAGACTACCATCTGGTGTTTCCAAGGATATGACTGGAAACTGCAGAGCGACTATTGGAGTTCTAGCAGGACACGGTCGTGGAGAAATGCCACTACGAACTGCTGGTGCAGCACACTACAAGGCAAAGGCTCGTGGAAAGTTGTACCCACACGTTAGTGGTGTTGCAATGAACCCTGTTGACCACCCGCATGGTGGAGGTAACCACCAGGCTGTTCACGGACCAAGCTCTGTTGCTCGTGGCACTCCACCGGGTGCTAAGGTCGGTAACATTGCTCCTAGCCGCACAGGACGAGGCCGCGGCAAGAAAATTTGAGGTGAGATAATATGGCAAAGAAGAAGAAGTCATTCATGACACCAAAGGCGAGCAGAAGAAAGGCTCGTAAGAAGCGTTCAACAGTAACCGGTCGTAAGAAGAAGGAATTTACCTACAGAGGATATGAAATTGAGGAACTCAAAGCAATGCCTCTATGGCCTTCTGAAGAGGACCCTTCAGCACCATGTGTTGTTACCCTTCTAACTTCTCGTGCAAGAAGGTCAATTGCTCGTGGTCTATCGGCTGAAAATGAACATTTCATCAACCGTGTGCGCCGCTCAACCGGTCGCACCATTCGCACGCATCGCCGTGATGTCCCAATCCTGCCTGAATTCGTAGGTAAGCGAATTGCTGTTCACAACGGACAGAACTTCGTTGAAATCGATGTCAAGCCAGAGATGATAGGTCACTATCTAGGAGAGTTCGCACTAACCCGCAAGAGTGTTACCCACTCTGGACCGGGTGTTGGTGCGACCCGCTCTTCTTCACACGTGGCATTGAAGTGAGGTGATTATGATGGGTTGGAAGAAATCAGAAATGGACCGCCGTTCAAAGCGTAAGGAACTACCTCAGAAAGGCTACACTCAGTTGCTTCAAGGAAGTCGCCTTGCTACTGCTCGTGCGGTTGAAGTTGATGTACACGTCAAGCACTGCTTCGAAATTGCACGTGCAATTAAGCACCAAACTGCTGGAGAAGCAATCACTTTCCTGAACAATGTTTTGAAGATTGACAGCGATAGGCCAGACATTAGAAAGAAGGCAGCAGCTGTTCCTTTCAGACTAGGTTCTGGTAACAAGAAACGCAAGCGCTCAGGGCCATCTATGGTCGGACACCGCAAGGGTGGAATCGGACCAGGTCGTTACCCAGTTAAGGCTAGCAGAATCATGATCAAACTCCTAGAGAGTTGCATGGAAAACGCTCGCCACCAGTATGAAGACATCGATCCTGAAGAGATGGTCATTACTCACTGCGCAGCACACCGTGGAACAATCAAGAAAGGTTGGACTCCACGTGCTCGTGGAAGAGCATCTCCGAAGAACCACTACCGAGTAAATCTCGAACTATTCCTAGAAGACTTCAGCGGAGTTGAAGATGAGTTGGAGGACGACTTCTGAGGTGATTATCATGAGCAACAATAAGAGTACACTAAGACAAATTATCGACCGCAATGTCGAGCGTCATTTGGTCAAGGAGTTCTTGATGAACAACACAAGCAAAGCCGGTTTCGGTGGACTTGATATCAAGAGAACCCCTGCTGGAACTGAAGTTACTGTAAAGGCTGAAAGACCAGGTATGGTAATCGGTAGGAAAGGAAAAATCATCAATGATTTGCAAAAACAACTGAACGAGCGTTTCAGCATTGAGAATCCAAAGCTCAAGGTCGATGAAGTCGAAAACCCTGCGCTAAATGCACAGGTTATGGCTGAAAAGATTGCTAGCGCAATGGAGCGCGGTTGGTATTACCGCCGTGCTGGACACTCTGCAGCACTCAACATTATGGAAGCAGGAGCACGTGGAGTTATCATCACACTTGCAGGTAAGTTGACCGGTAGCAGAAACCGCACACAGAAGTTCGTCCGTGGACACGTTAAGTACTGCGGAGAAACTGCACTGGAGCACATGGATGTTGGTTACTCAGTATGTATCAAGAAACTTGGAACAATTGGAGTAACTGTTGCAATCATGCGCAAGGGTACCAAACTACCTCACGAGATTACAATCTACTCTGAAGAGCAACTTCGTATGAATGCTGAAGAAGCAGGCGAAGAGCAAGAAACCGAGGAGGGATCTGAGTGACTCATGTTTCAAACAGAGAAATCGCATCCATGAGTGCTGAAGCACTTGCGGACAGACTAGAAGAGTTGCAAGAAGAACTTCTGCAACTTCGTGCAGAACAGTCGCTTGGTGGTACCCCGTCTAACATGGGTGCTTTCAAGGCATGTCGCCGTTCAATCGCACGAATCAAGACCAAAATGGCATCCCAGTGATACAATTTGATTAACAGAATAAAGGAGGTGAATGAGAATGGCTGCTATCTGCAACGTATGTGGACTCCCGGATGAATTATGCATCTGTCAGGAAATCGCTAAGGAGCAACAGAAGGCCACAATCAGCACCGACCGCCGCCGCTATGGCAAGATTGTAACCAAGGTCGAAGGAATCGATGATTCAGCTATCGATATCAACCAACTTGCTAAACTGCTCAAGAACAGATGTGCAGCAGGTGGAACTGTGAAGGGCCGTGTGATTGAACTCCAAGGAGATCACAAGAAGAAAGCAGCGGCTGTTTTGCAAAACAACGGATTCAATGTGGAGGTGCGATAAGATGGTTAGCGCTCCTCTGAATCAATCTTGGATTGGACGTGACATGATTGTTACATCTTCTCCAGATGCGGCCTTGATTGGTCGTACCGGTCTAGTCGTAGACGAGACCAGAGAAACCATCACAATGCTCGAGAATGACCGTGAGGTTATTCTTGGCAAGAATTCAATCGAATTCAAAATCGGTGACAGTGATGTTACCATCGACGGAACGTTGGTACGGCAGCGTTCTGAAGATAGAATATACCGTAACAAAAGGAGTGAGTGATTACGATGCGTGACATCGGAGTTGATGTGAAACCCCCTACCGGTGAGTGGGATGGAGATGAGAACTGCCCGTTCTACGGGTCCCTGCGCCTACGCGGCCAGGTACTTGAAGGAACAGTAGCGAATGTAGGAATGCAAGGAACAATTGTTGTCGAGCGTGACAATGTTCGTTACATGCAGAAGTATGAGAGATATGAGAAGCGTACAAGCGCTCTTTCTGCTCATCTACCAAACTGTATCGGTGGAGTAGAAATTGGTGACAAGGTGAAGATTATGGAATGCCGTCCGCTTTCCAAGACAGTTTCATTCTGTGTCATTGAAAACAATGGAGGTGAAGCTTGATGCGTGGAATTGCAGGTAAGCAGACTCGTGGTCTGCCTACAATGGCTAGATTGCAAGTTGCAGATAACACAGGTGCAAAGATTGCGCAGTTGATCAATGTCCACAAGCTAGGTGGAACAATGCGTCGTTACCCAGCAGCAGGTGTCGGCGACCTGATCAAGGTCTCCGTAAAGCGTGGTACTCCAGATACCCGCCGCCAAATGTTCACCGCTGTAGTTATACGCCAGCGCCGTCCGTTCCGCAGAGTTGACGGAACTTGGGTTCAATTCGAAGACAACGCTTGTGTTATCACTAACGAAAAAGGCGATGTTCAAGGTTCTGATATCAAAGGACCAGTTTCACGTGAGGCAGCAGAGCGCTGGCCTCGTATTGCAGCAACTGCAAAGCAAATTGTATGAGGTGTAAAGAATGGTAAAGAGTAGCAAACCAGGAAAGCAGCGTAAGGCTCAGGCTAATGCGCCACTTCATGTAAAGCGCAAGCGTGTACGTGCACGCTTGCAACTGGATAAGCCAGATGACCGTCTAGCAGGACTTAGGTCTGTAACAATCCGTGTCGGCGACACAGTACGTGTTGTCCGTGGTGATTTCGCTCACGGCGGTAAGAGAGTTGGTGGAAAGCGCAATGCTGACCCACTATCTGGCAAGGTCCTAAGCGTAGATTCAAACACTGGTCGCCTCTCTATCGAGGGTGCAACAGCGACCAAGTCTGACAACAGAGAAGAGGCTGTACCGGTCCATGCCTCTAACGTAGTCGTCACTAAGCTTGACGAGACGGACAAGTTGCGAATGCAACATTTGACCGCAGATAGGAGTTGAATGAAATGGGAAGTAGCAGTCACTTGAAGCGTTTGGCCATACCTCGCAGTTGGCCTCTTCCTCGAAAGACTACAATTTGGGTCACCCGCCCTCGTGCAGGTGCTCACAGTCTTGAGAGATGCATGCCGCTGAATATTGTAATCAGAGACGTAATCGGTCTAGCAAGATCTACCCGTGAAGTTAGAACAATTCTTCACAATGGTCTGGCCAAGGTAGACGGACGCGTTGTAAAGGACACTCGCCGCGGTGTTGGAATAATGGATGTACTAACTCTAGGTGAGGACAACTACCGCTGCGTTCTAGACACAAACGGTCGCCTACGCTACCGTCCAATTTCTCCTGAAGAAGCAACCTGGAAGGTCTGCCGTGTTGAAGGCAAGTCCACAATCAAGGGAGGTAAGACACAAGTCCACCTTCACGATGGACGTAACATATTGGTTGATGATGCTTCAGAGCACAAGACTGGAGACTCATTGAAGATTTCACTACCAGACCAGCAAGTATTGGAGCACATCAAGTTCGGTGAAGGAACTCGCTGCATGCTTGTTGGTGGTGCTCACGTTGGTAAGCTAGCGGATGTAACAAACTACATCGTCAAGCGCTCTTCTATGCCTAACGAAGTTGAATTCGAAGGCTTCGGTACAGTTTCTGACAACGTATTCACTGTCGGCGACTGCGCCCTACCAGGTGTGGAGGTGAGCCAGTGAGTGAGACAGCAAACCCAATGGCTATGCCGCAAATTACCAAGGTAGTAGTTAACATCGGTGTAGGAGAAGGTGGAGACCGCCTATCCAACGCTGAGAAGGTTTTGGAATTGGTTACAGGAGTAACTCCAGTTAGAACTCTAGGTAAGCAACAAAACCGTGACCTGAAGGTTCGTGTCGGTTTCCCGATTGGATGCAAAGCAACCATCAGAAACTCTGAATCTATCAAGAAATTCCTAACCGATGCATTTTGGGTTAGAGAGAACACAATTCCTTCTTGGAACTTTGACAAGTCCGGAAACCTATCATTTGGTATTCCAGACTACACAGATTTCCCAGACCAGAAGTACGATCCGGATATCGGAATCTTTGGCATGGACATCAATGTCGTGCTAGAGAGACCTGGCCACCGTGTCAGCCGTCGCCGACGCCGAAGTGCAAAGGTCGCACAAAGCCACCGAACCAATGCTGATGATGCCAGAGCATGGTTTGCTGAGAACTATGGTATCAAAATCTTGGAGGAGTGAAAATGGCACGAGACCATGGAGAGCAGATTGGACGAACAAACGGATGCCGCAGATGTGGCCGCCGCCGAGGAATGATCCGCCGACACGGACTACGCCTGTGCAGACAGTGCTTCCGCGACGTCGCTCCTGAAATAGGATTTAAGAAAATGAATTGAGGTGATTATGAATGCAGTTCGACCCCCTTAATGACGCACTAGCGAAACTATTCAATGCAGAGCAAGCTGGAAGGTTCAATGTTGATTTGGCACCAGCATCCAAGTTACTTGGTTCTGTTCTAGAGATTATGCAAACTTCCGGCTATGTCGGAGAGATTGAGAAGAACGACGACGGACGAGGAGGCAAATACATCGTTCAACTACGTGGAGCAATCAACCATTGTGGCGTAGTTAAGCCACGCCACTCAGTTCGCCGCCAGGAGTTCGATAAGTGGGAAGGTAGATACCTTCCTGCTCAAGATTTCGGGCTACTGATTTTGACCACCAACAGTGGTGTTATGCATCACAAAGATGCTAAGGAGAACCGAATTGGTGGTAAACTCCTAGCATATGTTTACTGAGGTGATTACATGGTTAAATTAGATCGAGTTGAACACACTGTAGAAATTCCTGAAGGAGTATCTGCATCGATTGATGGTGACAAGATCACTATCACAGGCCCAAAGGGCAGCGTTTCTCGTGATTTCGTGAGCGCAAGGCACGATATCTTCCAAGAGGGCGGTGCACTGATTGTTCGCGTAGATGTCCCACGCCGCAAGGAAAGAGCCCTTGCAGGAACATGGAATGCGCACCTAAACAACATGGTGAAAGGAGTAACTGATGGCTTCACTTACACATTGAAGGCGTTGTATTCTCACTTCCCAATGACACTAGCGGTACAAGGAAACCAATTGATAGTTAACAACTACTTTGGAGAAAGAGTACCAAGATCCGCAAACATCCTAGCAGGTGTTGACGTGAAGGTCCAGAACAAGACAGAGATTGTCGTTTCTGGAATCGACAAGGAAGCAGTTGGTCAGACCGCTGCTAACATCGAGCGTTCAACCACTGTCAAGAAGCGTGACCGACGTGTATTCCAGGACGGAATATACCTGATTGAGAAGGCATGAAGGAGGAATTGAGATGAGTGATTATGAAGATATGACAGTTGCACAACTCAAGGAGTTGCTAAGGGAAGCAGGACTACCAGTTTCTGGTAAGAAAGCAGACCTAATCGCACGCCTTCAAGAAGGAGCTGAAGACTCAGCACCAGTCGAAGAGGAATCTGCAGAAGAAGAATCCGTTGAAGAGGAAGACTTCGAAGCAGATTACGATGATGATGACGATTGGGATGACGATGACGATTACAGCGAGGAGCACGTTGCAAAACAGAAGCCAGTTCTTTCAGAAGAAATGAAGGCTGCACTTGCACTACGTGCTGCACAGAAGAAAGGAACCCCTTCCTTCAGAAGAACCGAATGGTTCCGCTACAAGCGTCTATCTCGTTCCGGATGGAGAAAGCCACACGGAATGGATAACAAGCAACGCCGCAATTTCAAGTACCGTGGTTCTCTAGTTAGAATTGGACACGGTAAAGTAAACGCAGCAAGCGGACTTCACCCGTCTGGTTTCGAAGAAGTGATGGTTTACAATCCAAGAGACCTTGACCAAATCGACGCTGAAACCCAAGCTGCACGTGTTGGCGCTACCGTAGGTGGACGCAAGCGCGAGAACATCCACTCCCGTGCTGATGAATTGGGAATCAGAGTACTAAACCGCAGGAGGGATCGCTGATGCAGATTACTAACCAAAAGAAGATGGCTGCTCAACTATTGAAGTGCGGTGTAAACAGAGTTTGGATCAATCCATCCTACCTAGATCAAGTCGCACAATCCGTTCAGAAGGAAGATATCCGTGAGGCTATCGACAATGGATGGATTAAGGCTAAGGCAATTAAAGGAACTTCCAGAGTTCGTGCACTAAAGCGCCAGAACCAGAAGAATAAGGGACGTAGAAAAGGTCACGGAAAGAGGTCCGGTTCCTCTAACGCTCGCAATCCTCGCAAGCAACAGTGGATGGCTACTATCCGTGCACAACGCCGAACTTTGAAGGAAATGCGCGAAGACGGAACTCTAGACCGTTCCCAATATCGCCACTACTACCTCAAGGCAAAGGGTGGCTCCTACCGTTCAATCTCTCACATGAAAGCTCAGATGGGTGTTGAAGGAATTACAATTGGAGGTGACCAGTGATGGCAAGTGGACCAAGACAACGTAACCAATACCGCCGCCGTAGAAGTGGTGAAACCGACTATCGCCGCCGTCTGAAACTACTCAAGAGTGGTAACGCTCGTGCTGTTGTTCGTGTTTCAAACACTCGTGTTGTTTGTCAGGTAATCTCTTGGCAAGCAGACGGTGACAAAGTCGAAATTTCAGTTACTGGAGACGACCTAGTTTCCCGATATGAATGGCCGGAGTCCCACTCTCGCAAGAATATTCCAGCATCTTATCTAACCGGATACGCACTTGGAAAGGCTGCATTATCTGCAGGCCATGACGAAGCTGTCCTGGATATTGGATTGGCTGCTAGCACATCTGGAAACCGCGTGTTTGCTGCTCTAAAGGGAATGGTTGACGCAGGATTGGAGATTCCTCACGGGGATTCTGTCCTACCTGATGAAGACCGTATCAATGGAGCACACATCGATGATTCCTATGCTTCTTCAGTAGAAGCGACAAAGACAAAGATTGAGGAGGCGTTCTGAAATGAGTGATGAAGAAATAACTCAAATGGCACCAGGTCTGATTCAGGCTTTTGCGGCACAAGAGGAAAAAGAAGAGCAAGGTGGCCGCCGACGCCGTCGCACAGCTGCGGATGAAGCAATTTCTGCTCTAAGATCATGGACTCCAAAGACTAGACTAGGCCGTGAAGTCATGGCTGGAAGAATCGTAACCTACGAGCAAGCGCTTGCTTCAGGACTTCCAATCCGTGAGGTGGAGATTGTAGATGCACTAATTCCTAACTTAGAAGATGAAGTCATCAAGGTCAACATGGTTCAGAGAATGACTGACTCGGGTCGACGTGTAAGATTCAACGTCATGGCTTGTGTCGGTAACAAGGATGGGTATGTCGGACTAGCAATGGCGAAGGCTAAGGAAGTTGCACAGGCAATTCAGAAAGCTCTAGTCGCTGCTAAACTAAACCTCATCCAAGTCCAGCGTGGAAACGGTTCATGGGAATCAAGCGTAGGACCAGGTACATCAGTTCCTTTCAAGGTTCAAGGACAAGCAGGTTCAACCCGTGTAACTCTAATGCCTGCTCCTGCAGGTAAGGGATTGGTTATCGGAGAGACTGGAAAGCGTGTTCTTACTCTTGCTGGAGTAAGCGACGTATTGTCTAGAACAAAGGGACAAACCCGTACCACAATCAACTATGCTGCAGCAACTTTCAATGCGCTAGCAGAGATTAACAGAACTCGTGTAAGCGATGCACAGAGAGCAGAATTATTCATTCACAAAGGGAGGCTTCTAGAATGAGTTGGATCGTAGTAAGAGCTCGCTCTGATGTAAAGGTCGAGCGTTCAATCAGAGAGACAATGGGAATGCTAAACTTGACTCGTGTAAATCACGCAGTTATCATTCCGGAGAACCCTCAGTACAAGGGTATGCTTCAGAAGGCTAAGGATTACATCACTTGGGGAGATGCTGACGCTGACCTTATTGAAAAGATGATTTCCGAGCGTGGACGTCTAGTTGGCGACAAGCCGGTTACAGACGCTGATGTAAGCGAAGCAACCGAGTATTCCTCAATCAAGGAATTCGCAGCAGCAATCGCTTCTGGCGATGCTACTGTCAAGGACATGCCTGAGATGAAGAGAGTATTCAGACTACACCCGCCACGTGGCCCAAAGGGCTGGGGCGGACTAAAGCGCAGCTACGTTGTTGGTGGCGCTCTTGGATCTCGTGGAGAGGATATTTCGGCCTTAGTCGAAAGAATGATTTGAGGTGATTTTAATGAGTAAAGCAAACAAGCATCGAGGACGTTGCCGCACACACGGAAGAGGCCACAAGGCTGGACGTGGAGCAGGTAAGCGTGGAGGTCGCGGTAGAGCTGGAATGAACAAGCACCGCGTTATGACTCGTATCAAGTACATGCCAGGGCACTGGGGTATGCACGGATTCAACCGTGACCCTAGCCTAAGAACAGTCTATGTTACCTGCAATGTGAGTGACCTAGAAGGCATGGCTGATGGAAAAGATTCAATCGATCTAACAGAGATGGGAATCGACAAGCTTCTCGGCTCTGGAAGAATTAGTACCGCATTGACCGTTACTGTTGAAGAATGGTCTGCTAAGGCAGCTGAGAAGATTTCAGCGGCCGGCGGTTCTATCGAAGGCAACAATGATGAAGAGGAGTGGGAATGAATACCTTAGTTGGTTTTCATTAGACTTCATTAAAACATAATACTTGGAGGAATGTAACATGGGCAAGCAATCAATCCCTTGGGCAGTCGGACTAACTGGTCTGCTGTACTTTGGAATGCTAGGTTATTGGCAGTATGATGCATTTGAGACAGCCCTATTTGGTTCCGGTAATGCATCTCAGAATGCTATTGACGGAGCAATATTCGGATTTGCTTTCGGTGTAATATATGTGGCATTCATGGTTTGGTGTTTCACCAGAGACCTACCTGAAGGGCTCAAGGAAGTTCCAATCATCGGGCGCTATGGTAAGATGCTAACATGGTTAGCCTTCCTAGGCACAGCTGTCTGGTATTGCCGCCCTAATGCATGGTACGATGGTACACACCAAGACCTCGTAGGTTACCTCTTAGTGGGTGTAATTCTGCTTGGATTCGGTGCTGCTGCAGCACTTACATGTTTCATGTACAGTGGCGAAAAGAGCAGCCGTCTATACGCTCTACGTCGATTCGTAGACACTTATCCTACAATCACCAAGCCTGAGCGCCACGTTAGATTCAACGAGAAGTTGTGGACAACAACTCTTGTTCTAATCATTTATTTCGCAATGACCAACGTCATGATTTGGGGTCTATCCGGACAAGCACTTGACTTGTTCAGTGGTTTCCGATCTATCATGGCGGGTGCATCTGGTACAATCATGCACTTGGGTATCGGTCCAATCGTTACTGGTTCAATTATCATGCAATTATTCGCTGGTGCGAAGATTATTCGCCTGGACTTGCAAGATTCTGAAGACAAGGCAATGTACCAAGGTGTACAGAAGCTTCTGGTTCTTCTGATGATTCCTATCGAATCTATTCCACAGACCTACGGTTTCCTAGACCCTACAGAGGCTTTGATTACCAACTATGGAATGGGTTGGGCTAACTTCGTAATCGTTGCTCAATTATTCGCAGGTTCATACCTAGTATTCCTTCTGGACGAACTTGTAAGCAAGTGGGGTATCGGTTCAGGTATCTCTCTTTTCATCGCTGCGGGTGTAGCACAGTCTACTTTCGTCGGTACTCTATCACCAATGGCAGCAACCTCTGGAATGGATTACAGCCTACAAAATCCCCCCTCTGGTACTTTACCGATGATATTCTACATGTTTAGGGAGGCGTCGAATGCCGAAATGATATCTCAAAACGGGTTCGAAACGATTCTGCTGACGCACGTAAATCCTGTTGCGGCACTGTTCTCATCCGTAGTGGTATTCCTTGTGGTAGCCTATGCTGAATCGAGTAAGCTCGAATTGCCGCTGACTCACGGTAAGGTCCGTGGTCACCGTGGAAAGTATCCAATTCGTTTGGTATACGCATCTAACATTCCGGTTATTTTGATGGCTGCACTACTTGCAAACATCAACATGTTCACTCTACTATTCTGGAATCATCCAACCTTACAGAAGACGCCGATACTTGGTAAGGAAGGTTGGGGAAGTATGTCTGAATATATCGGAACGTATGAACCGGGTTCATCGACGCCGAGTGGTGGATTTGCTTGGTACTCTTCGATGGTTAACGGTGTAAACGATTGGCTGATTCCTCTGCTGAATCAGCAGGGAGACATCTATGGCCACAGCCTATGGCAAATTGGTGGTCACGTGATATTCTATGTCACTTTGATGACGGTAGGTTCGATGGTATTCGCTAAGTTTTGGATNGATACTACGAATATGGGCTCTAAAGACGTAGCTAAGCAAATTGAACGGACGGGTATGCAGATTCCAGGATTCCGTAAGAATCCGCTAGTTCTAGAGCGCATTCTAGAGCGCTACATCCCTCCAGTGACTTACTTCTCTGGTGCATTCGTAGGTCTATTAGCAGCAGGTGCTGACTTGCTAGGAACGGTGGGTAATGCTACCGGTACGGGTCTGTTACTTGCCGTAGGTATCATTTTGCGTACATATGAGCAAATTCAGAAAGAACAGGCAATGGAAATGCATCCAATGCTGCGACAGTTCTTCGGTGCTGAGTGATCGAAAATTTAGCAATAATGCTGGATTTTTTGCTGATATATTGTGATTATTTTCATGATTGATTTTCTCTTGTGATTTTTCCCAATTTCTGGCTTGCATTTTTACCGGTTTCAGATATATTCTAAATGCTTAGATTGCTTAGCAGTGTGCCGATTTGGAAACTAATGCTAACAGTCACCTTGATATACGGGTGGGAGTTGGGCGAGATGCTTGCGTCGCTTGGGACGGCGTTGGCGGCTGAGTTCTTCGGAACAATGACTGCCGCCATCTACCCAGATGCAAGCCGAAGCACATTGCGGTCTTGAGAAACCACGCCCCCCCAGGGACAGTGCCAGCTCAAGGCCAGGTAGGTGATTAGTGTTCACGACACAATTTTTTAGTTGTGTGCAAGAATTAGAGCAAACTCTAGTGCAACGTGAACCTGTCAATTTTATTTTAGGTCAGCAAGTTAAACAAACAACAGCGACAAGTAGCCAAAGGATCGAGACAAGAGAGATGCGAATCTAGCATCAAGAAATCTGGTTGATCCTGCCAGAGGCGACCGCTATTGGAGTTCGATTAAGCCATGCGAGTAGAAAGAAATTAGATTCTTTGCATACTGCTCAGTAACACGTGGATAACCTGCCCTACACTGGGGGATAATCTCGGGAAACTGAGGATAATACCCCATAGACCACTACGCCTGGAACGGTGAGTGGTTGAAAGCTCAGGCGGTGTAGGATGGGTCTGCGGCGTATCAGGTCGTAGGGGGTGTAATGGACCTCCTAGCCATCGACGCGTACGGGTTGTGGGAGCAATAGCCCGGAGACGGATTCTGAGACACGAATCCGGACCCTACGGGGTGCAGCAGGCGCGAAAACTTCACACTGCAGGAAACTGTGATGAGGGAACTCCAAGTGACTGCACAATGTGTAGCCTTTTCTTGAATCTTAATAGTTCTTGGAATAAGGGCTGGGAAAGACCGGTGCCAGCCGCCGCGGTAATACCGGCAGCTCAAGTGGTCGTCGCTTTTATTGGGCCTAAAACGTCCGTAGCCTGTTTGGTAAATCTNTGGGTAAATCAACCAGCTTAACTGGTTGAATTCTGCAGAGACTGCCAGACTAGGGACCGGGAGAGGTATGAGGTACTCTGGGGGTAGGGGTAAAATCCTGTCATCCTCAGAGGACCACCTGTTGCGAAGGCGTCATACTGGAACGGATCCGACGGTCAGGGACGAAGCCTAGGGGCACGAACCGGATTAGATACCCGGGTAGTCCTAGGTGTAAACGCTGTGGATTTGGTGTGTGGGGTCCGCAATGGGCCCCATGTGCCGGAGTGAAGATGTTAAATCCACTGCCTGGGGAGTACGGTCGCAAGGCTGAAACTTAAAGGAATTGGCGGGGGAGCACTGCAACGGGAGGAGCGTGCGGTTTAATTGGATTCAACGCCGGAAAACTCACCAAGGCCGACGGACAAATGAAGATCAACGTAACGAGTTTATTGGATTGTCCGAGAGGTGGTGCATGGCCGTCGTCAGTTCGTACTGTAAAGCGTTCTGTTAAGTCAGATAACGAACGAGACCCGCATCTCTATTTGCGACCCTCATGTCCGCATGAGGCGCACCATAGAGAGACCGCTGGTGTGAAACCAGAGGAAGGCGCGGGCAACGACAGGTCAGTATGCCCCGAATGTCTTGGGCTACACGCGCGCTACAAAGGACAGGACAATGGGAAGCCACGCCGAGAGGCGGCGCTACCCCGAAACCTGTTCATAGTTCGGATCGAGGGCTGTAACTCGCCCTCGTGAAGCTGGATTCCGTAGTAATCGTGTTTCAACATAGCACGGTGAATATGCCCCTGCTCCTTGCACACACCGCCCGTCAAACCATCTTAGTTGGGGATGGATGAGGCTGCGTTTTAATGGCGTATTCGAGTCTGTCTTCGACAAGGAGGGTTAAGTCGTAACAAGGTATCTGTAGGGGAACCTGCAGATGGATCACCTCCTAAGAAAACCCGGAAGCGGGGGACTTCGGTCCCCCGTTTCCACTTTTTTTATCTTTGTAGCACTTTACTTTTTACACCACTATTCTAGAAGGACTACCTTGTCACCTTGCATCTCAATTCTGACAAGACTGTTTAGCGGCCAATCACCATGGGATCTGACGTAGTTCATTCCTTCTCCTTTTTCGAATATTATCCAGCAATCAGCAACTTCTGCTCCAATACTGTCTATTGCTTTGAGAATTGGGAGCAGTGTGCCACCAGTTGAAACGACATCATCTACAATGAATACTCTGTCTCCCTTGTGAATATCGTTTAGGTAGATGGCACCTTTTGAGTATCCTGTTGATTGGTCAATTGGGGTTTCCCCTGGAAGTCCATACTCTCTTTTCCTGCCGACGACCAGTGGTTTGCCAGAATGTAAGCATAGAGCAGCAGCTAATGGTATTCCCATCGCCTCAATGCCTAGAATCACATCTACCTTTGACCAGTCTACTTTCTCATCGATTAGGTCACGAGCAGCAGCTAGTAATTCTGCTGATTGCATTGGTACTCCGTCTGATAGCGGGTGGATGAAGTAAGGGTATTCACCTTTCATAATGACCGGGGCTTCTACAATGCTTCGACGTAGAATTTCGAACCTTTCATCAGACATTACAACTCGCTAGAGACTCTAGCAAATGAACTATTCCTAGGAACTAGTACGGATGAATAGTGGCAGTGAAAGAGGACGAAACTCCGGCTACTGTGGCTGCTTTAGCCGGTATTACCTTTCACCAAACCTTTGTTTCATTGATTTTCTAAATGTGAGTAGTTGCAATACAGGTCCAGATAAGTCTACAGTAATCGAAGCACCTCGATTGAATTGGTATTCATCCCAACCATCAGGGACAACATATCCTCTGTGCATATCGCTAGTTATTACAGTGGGCTCACTTGTCCACGCCATGTACCTTTCATCAGTGATCTGAGCATCAATATCTCTAGCAATAACCAGGTAACGAGTGTCAGAATCTTCTGCATTCCCTAAATTAGATTCTCTTGCAATTTGATTGAACCATGCGCCTTGACCCAACCAAGTTGAGAATAGTAGGCCACTTGAGATTTGTTTGACATCAATATCTCCTCTTCTCACGTGATATTTTGATGGTGCATATTGGTGAGTGTTGGCAATAAGTAAGTCGTTCATTGCAGGGTCACTCTTGATTTTGTTGCCGCTTGTAGTTTCTATTGTAGCTTGCAAGCGAGGTAATCTATTCACGATTGCATTTCCCTTCAGTGCTGCTTCTAGGTCCTTTTCAAATGTGTCAACATCACAATCCATGTAAAACCCATATGAGCCATTGGGGTCATCACTTCTAGGATGAGAATTAACTCCCATCACAGGTGTATTCGAATCTATATTGTGAGAAATCGAAGTTAGTGTTCCATCTCCTCCAAGAACGATAACTAGGTCTCTGCCGATAAAGTCCGCACGTCGAACTTGCTCTCTAGCACGTATGTCGACTCTGATCGTACTAGATTTGGAATTCAGTACATCTTTTACCGATTCAAGAGATTCATCGTGAACCCCTTCGAAATTCTTCTTGTAGACAAGAAGCACATCGGCCATGATTCGTCCACAGGGTTCCTGTTATTGAGGGTGGTTATCTCGCGTAACTACTAATGACTACTGATGGGAACGTATGTACATGCAACCAAGTGATAGCCAATTAACAGGCGTACCTCAAACGGTAATAATTGACCCAAATACTGGATTGCCTCAAAATGTAGTAATCATCCAGCAAGAATCCTCTGCTCCACAAGTAGTTGGGATTTTGATAATAATTTACGGAGCTATTATTGGAGTTTTAACTCTAATCGCGATGTTAGGTGTATCATTAATCACAGACCCGGATTCTGAGATTTACAGCAAAGATGTCGCAGACTCTCCTACCATGATGTACGTAATTTTAGCAATCGCCTTGTTGTGCTGTATCGGACAAGTGGTTGGTGGAATTTTCATAAATAAAAAGAAGAAAATGGGAATACATTTGGTATGGATAACACTCTTGATTTCATTTGCTGCAGACATTCTTATGGAATTCACTTATCCAGATTATATTGCCGCACAAGCAGGTTCGATGAGTACCAGCGTGAATATCGCCTTCACTGGAGTTTGCAGTGTTATTTGCGGAGTAATCGTTGCAATACCATTGATGATTACCGGTAGCGGCATGGACGACTCTTCGTTGATTGGCTGATGGTGTTTAGATGGGTGAATTGATCACTGGCCAAGCCGCTACATATGTCGAAGAACTCTGGGTTGAAACAGAGAAGCGTTACGAGATTATGTGCATCACTCGTGATGTGCAAAAGGTAGTTTCAGAGAGTGGAATACGTGACGGTCTAGTACTAGTGAATCCAATGCACATCACTGCATCTTGCTATGTTAATGACCTCGAATATGGGTTGCATCATGACATTATGAAATGGCTGGAAAAGGTAGCTCCATTCTATGGAGTCGATGGTAGAGATGGTGAAGAATACCATCATCACCGAACCGGGGAAGATAATGGAGATGCTCACCTAAAACGCCAATTGTTGGGGCAACAGGTTACAATGCCGGTAAAAGGCGGACGGCTACACCTTGGGAATTGGGAACAAATCCACTACGCAGAATTCGATGGTCAGCGCAGAAAGAGGATTCTAGTCAAAGTTGTAGGTGTGATTTGATGGTAGAAATGTCAGAGCCAGCTCATCTTACCGATATGGCAGTTGATATCGGAATCCAAAGAGGTGAATGGGGTGCTGGCAAGTCTTCAGTATTCTTAGTTATAGAGTCTAAACATTGCAACAAAGGAGGCGTTGCACACGGTGGATTATACACAATGATGCTGGATATGGCACTCGGTGGAGCCCTTGTATCCATCCTGCCTAAACAGGAATGGTGTGCGACAACTCAACTTAGTGTGTCTTTCATTTCCGCCGCCAGACCGGATGAGAAAATAACTGCGAGCGGTAATGTCATGAAACGAGGCAAGCATGTTGCTCACCTTGAAGGAAAGATAACCACTGAATCTGGTAGAACAATCGCTACTGCTACTGGAACTTGGGCTATTTGGGACCACAAGCCAGCTAGTATGTCATAGAGAAGATTCATCACCTCGCCATAGATGGCATACCATGGACATCAAAGATTTAGACCTCAACGGGGGCATGTTCAAAGCCTCATTTCCGTATCATTGGATTGGTTGGCTAGTTTGGGCAATTGGATTGATAATCACTTTGTTTGGATTTGTAAGTGCAATAAACGAATCAGTTGCTCTATTGATATCAGCAATTGGTTTGGTAGTAATGTCATTGGCTACTCCAGGTTCACTTCAGGGTAGTCTACACAAGATTAGACAAAACGCAATCGATCCTGCTGAACTTCAAGCAAAAGCAGATGCAAGCGGCCTTTCTATCGATAATTGGTGGATGCAACAGACATCCTATGTTCCTACCAATGACCCAAGCGATTGGATTCTACCAGCGCCTGGTCCTACGACATGGGATAACTCAAACAGATACGGGCCACACGGAGACGGCTCTCCCCTTCCTGAACACCCTGTAAAGGTAGGAACTCCAACTCCTGCTACCATGACTATGGTCACAGTGTACATGTCTGTAGCTATTGTTTGCTTACTGATTGCGCTATCTGCAATGATGTCATCTGATGAGTATGACAGCGGAATGTTAGTTCCAGGAGTAGTTGCAGGACTAGGATTTATTCTAACAATCGTTGGATACTTTAGGTCAAAGATGCTGAGCCAGATGTTAGATACTCCCACATCTTTGGTGCGTTCTGCTCCTGTAGGTAATCCCGAACTTGTCGGTCAAGTTAGGCCAATCGCAGAAGGTTGTCTAACTGTTGTAGTGGACGGAAATCAGAATATGTCAGTAGGCAACATGGTTGGATATCATTGGACATACGAGCAATATCAGTGCCGCACTGTAAAGACTGACAATGGGACTAGAGAGGAGTGCAGTTGGGTTACTATCCGCTCAGACAAGGGAGGATGTCCATTTATTCTACACGATGGTACCGGTGGAATAAGAGTCAATGCTGGTTCATTCAAGAGAGCTAGTTATGGACAGTATCTCAAGAGATGGGATGGTGCATTCGCTCAAACTCTAGGTAAGCAAATCATGGCTTCTGCTGTGGCTGGTTTACTGGGTGGCGCTAGGGTAAAGAAACATCGATGGACACTTTATGGTCTACGTTTGGGAAATCCGGTCTATGTTTTAGGACAAACCAAGCCAAGGCCATCTGAAGCCCTTCAGGCTGAAGGACTGGATGGGACACTGGGTAACAGTATCATCGAAGTATGGGGTAATGAAGACGCACCAGGTATCAAGTGCACACTCCAGAGAGGTACTGAGTTGTCAAATCTCGGAAGTTCTAGGTCTGGATTCGAATACGTAATCATTCCAATTCTATTGATGTTGAGTGGTTTAGGTCTCATTGGCTTAGCGTGAATATGATTAGGCGGTTTACATTCGCAGGGTCATGGCAGAAGATGTCGTGATTGTAGGCGGAGCAAGAACACCATTTTGTGAGTGGCAGGGTGGAAAGCGTGGAGATGGCCAACCTGGCGGTCTTCTCAAAGATGTAAGCGCACTAAAATTAGGAGAAATTGCAATCAAAGGAGCGCTAGAAAAGACAGGTACCTCTCCAGAGAATGTAGACCATGTGGTAATGGGATATGCTCTGCAAACTTGCGATCAGGCCATCTTTGGTGCACGCCACGCAGGTCTAGGTGCTGGCATACCACAAGAAGTTCCAATGCTCACTCTATCACGTATTTGTGGTAGTGGAGTCCAATCTATCGTAACAGGTGCTCAGATGATTATGCTCAATGAGGCAGAAACAGTTGTTGCGGGTGGAATGGAGAACCTATCTCAGGCACCTCATGTCCTCAGAGGAATGCGTGACACCTACAAGCTAGCAAGACCTCCTCGTGCAGGTACTGAACTTGAGAAGGACATGGAAGATTACCTCTTCACAAACCTGCTTGATGGGATGTGCGGTTCATTCATGGCACAAACTAGCGATGAAATTTGCAAGCGTAAGGGCGTGACTCGAGAAGAAACCGATGAGTTCGCTGCGAAGTCTCACTCTAGAACCGCTAAGTCAATCTCTGAGGGGATCTGGGAGCAAGAAATTGTGCCGGTTAACGATGTAACATACAAGGATGAGGACCACGTTGTTTTGGGAAGCACTCCTGAATCTTTGGCTGAACTAAGAACAGCGTTCGGACCAGAGAGTCTAGTTACTGCTGGAAATGCAAGCGGTGTAGTTGACGGAGCAGCTGCAGTTGTAATCAAGTCAGCATCCAAGGCTGAAGCAGACGGTGACAAACCTCTGGCCAGAATTGTATCTTGGGGTATAGTTGGCCTAGAGCCTGCGATTATGGCATACGGGCCTGTTCCAAGTAGCCGTCTGGCATTGGAGAAGGCAGGATTAGGAATCGACGATATCGACCGTTGGGAAATTAACGAAGCATTCGCAGGTCAAGCGGTTGCTTGTGTCAAGGACCTCGGCTTGGATGTCGAGAAAGTGAATGTGAATGGTGGAGCAGTCGGATTAGGACATCCTCTTGCAGCAACAGGAACAAGACTAGTTCTAACTCTAGCGCACGAACTTCAGAGATGTGGCGGAAAATATGGTGTTGCAACCGCATGTATTGGTGGCGGTCAAGGCATTGCCATGGTCATTGAATCACTTTGATTACCATTCGATTGGCGTTCCATCAAACTGAACATATCTGCCAGTAATCTCCAAGGTTTGTTCCTCAATCCTTTGGATTATCCCTTGCACACTCTCTTCGACAGATAGTGGAGCATGTGGCCCTCCCATGTCGGTTTCCACCCATCCAGGGTGCATTATCAAAATCGAAATCCCTTGTGATTCTAGTTCGTTTTTCATTGCTATTGAGAACATATTCAATGCTGTTTTTGAAGCTCTGTAAGCATAAGACTTTCCGCTCATACAATCGCTAATTGAACCCATCAGACTACTCATCATCACAATAGTCGAATCATCACTCATTTGGTTGAGTAACTTTTGTGTTACGAGAACAGGAGCAATGGAATTAATCTCAATAACTTCTAGAGCATGTTGCATATCAATCTCAGATATTGATTGCCATCTACCGTCTGCAACTCCAGCATTGTTGATCAATAGGTCGATTTTACCATCGATTGAATTAGACAATTCTTCAATTGCTGCGGGGTCTCGAACATCCATTTGGTGAATGCTAAGATTCTGATTGTTGAGATTTGCAAGTCCACCCATTTCGCTTCTGTGAGTGGCATAAACTCTGAATCCAGAATCAAGTAACCGCTTTACCAGTTCAAGCCCGATTCCTCTATTTGCGCCGGTGACTACTACACTCTTCATGCACTCGGGTTAGAAATCCGAATCATAAGGATTGACACTTGAGGTCATAATCCAGCAGCGATTAATCCCATAGAAATCCAAGCGCCAGCCATTGAACCTAAGTTCGTCAGCGCGGTTACTAGTAGTATTCTACCAGCTCTATTTGTCCAGAATAATTTTGCAGAATCCAACTTGAGGAATTCAGTAAGGTCCTCTCCAGTAGGCTCCTTGACCTTCATTTGTGCATAACCAGCAAACCAGCCAGCAGCTAATGCGGGATTAAGCGAAGTGATTGGTGAGGCTAAAGCGGCCACTAAGATAGCAATTGGGTGCCCACCTGCCAACATGCAAAAGAGTGCAGCGCCGATGAAATTACCTGCAAACCAATAGATCCCGTTCTCCTTAATTGAGGCTAAATCACCATTGTAAGCAAACCATCCTAGGAGTGCAAATACTGCAACTGGAATTGCATATGAAATGGTTTTCAGCATCCTGCCTCCTTTAGGAACTAATTCTAATTCTGAGATTCTCTCTTCACTAGGCTTTACATCCTCTGAAAGAAGTTTTGAAACTCCATCTAGGTGNCCTGCACCCAATACTGCGAGAACTTTCCCGTCGCTTCTAATCTCAGAAATCTTCCTAGCGATGAATTCGTCTCTCTCATCAATTAGGACTTCACCGGCGCCTGGGGAAACTTCACGTAACTCTTCCATGAGCGAAGTAAGTAAGTCCTTATCCGCAAGCATTTCCTCTAACTCTAATTCTTCTTCATCCTCGTCATCTGCTAGAAGAGCCCACATCAATCCGGCCTTTTCCTTGAATCGCATTTTCTTCCATGCCCTTCGCAGTGTAGTTTGGATATCCCTGTCCACCAATTTCACTTCGAGGTCATACTCCTGTGCTGCCTCTACAGCTGCAAGCAATTCTGCACCGGGTTGTTGGCCTTCATCAAGGCCAAGTTTTCTTTGTTCAGCAGCAAGTAGAGATTGTAGCAANACCATTGGTGCTTTACCTTCTTTGATGACTTTCAGTAGACCTTCTTTGTCCAACCTTCTGTCCTGAGTTAATGCTTCGAACCTACTTTTGCAAAGCTCGACTGCTACAATATCGGGTTTCCATTCCTCGATATTTTGCTTCACCGCTTCGACGGACGCAGTTGCTACGTGAGCAGTCCCTAGGAGGCGTAAATTATCATCGACGTCGATAATCGGTGCTCCCATTTCATTCCCCTCCTAATGCAGATTTCAGAATCGTTGTTATTGATTCCATTGCTTCTTCAGCATTTTCACAATTCAATTCTTCAAACGGAATTTGGCCGCCGGCCAATTCTTTGTGTCCACCTGCACTACCTTGGGCAAAGGTTCTGCTCAATATCTTGCCTAAGTGAATACTATCTTTTGTTGACCGAGCGGAGATTATGACCTTCGACATTCTTACTCCATATGCGGCCACAATATCAACTCCTTCTGTCGGTAATAGGAAATCGGCAACCTGAGATAATGCATCTCTGTCTGCCATTTCTGTTATTGGAACTAGCATCAATCCATCTTCCAGTGTAGCGTCTTTGAGGGCTTGTCTGAAAATTGCTAGAACTTCTTGAGAGCGTGGAGGGCTTTCGAAAGAGCGCATTAGGTCCCAATCAATCCATGCACCAAGCCAGGAGAGCGCTCTCAGGTCTACTGCATTGAATGAACGTGTAAACCCTAGAGTATCCGTTCTGATTCCAAATGCAAGAGCTGTGGCAACCTTAGAGTTCATTTCCACACCCGAGTTCATGAGAACAGAAGCAATGAGTGATGATGTTGCTGCAAATTCAGAGCGAACCAAAATTACATCTCCTGCAGGTCTAACTTCACTTGTGTGGTGGTCGATTACTATGTGGGGTACACAAGTACTTGGCAGGATGTTATTTGCACCAGGGTGGCTGAAATCTACACAAATTACTACGTCGGACTCATTGAGCAGGTCCTCGATTTCCCAATCCAATATCAACTTACGAACATCCATTTCCAGTAATTTAACCATAGCCCTATTTTGTTGATGTTCGATCATACCACCATGAATAATTGTTGAGGAATGGCCTAATGACTCACAAAGGTGCTTCATTGCAAGTGCGCTTGCTAAGGCATCCGGGTCAGGATTGTCATGACATACAATCAATATCTTCGAACCCTCTTCATCGCTTAATTTTCTCAAGACTTCACTAGCACCTTGCTTCCTGTCAATCGAACGCAGTCTATCTTGAATTGCAGAAGTTGTCAAATCTTCAACTGAAATCATTTCAGCTCCTTCAACATCAATTGTCGATAATATTGGTGTGTTTGGCCAGCGGTTTTTCAATTCTTGAACTGGGTCATCATCACATATGATTTCCTCTAGTAGCATTACTGCGGTCGGTGTTACCTCTGGTAGCGGCATTTCATGCAATTCCATCTCAGTCGGCAGTGCCACAATTTCAACATCGTTCATTGGAACTAAATTCTCTGCTAATCCGATTATTCGTACTCTTGAGCGTGCGCCAATCCATTCTGCAAGTCTGATTGCAAGTGAGTCAGTACCAAAAATTAGGAACATTTTCACTCCTCCAATTTCTCAAGCACGGCGAACAAATCAACATGCTCTCTAACATCATGAACTCGTATAATGTCAATTCCTTCATAGAATCCTTTCGCTGCGATTGCTAAACTTCCAGCAAGTCTGTTTTCTGTATCTGGTTGATCACATATTTGCCCAATCATNGANTTTCTNGAAACGCCCCATAGTACAGAGTATGGTCGCAAACTATCGCTTGATTTGAGGAGTTGAATATTGTGTTCGAGTTCTTTGCCGAATCCTATTCCTGGGTCAAGGTAAATCTTGTCCATCGGATGTTCGAGTTCNACTAACTCCCTGGCTTTGGAGATTAGATATTGATTCACTTCAGAATTAACATCATCATACTCAGGATTATCTTGCATATTGCCAGGTTCGCCCAACATGTGCATAATACAAACCTCACAGCCAGACTCGACAACCAATTCTACCATTGCAGGGTCTCTCAATCCACTAACATCGTTAATCATGGTGGCCCCTGCATCTAGTGCTTTACGAGCAACCTCGTGGTTTCGAGTATCAATAGAAACTTTGCAATGTTTGGAGATCTCACGAACTAGAGGAATAACTCGAGATAGTTCTTCTTCTATAGATACAGGTTTAGCACCCGGGCGGGTAGATTCACCTCCAATATCAATCCAATCTGCACCCTCTGCAATCATTTTCATAGCTCTTTCAACATCTCCTTCCCGAGATGATTCGTGGAAAGAATCAGGTGTGGCATTGATGATTCCCATCACAAGAGGTCGGCTTCTGCCGCTGCCCTCTAAGACTACCATGTTAACACCCCTGCCTGCGGCAGGTTTTATGACATGCGGGGTTTCAGGTGTCCCCATGTCTGAAGGCGAGGGGATGATTGAAGACATCCATAATGGCCTTGAATCTGATGACATAATAATGCCTAGTGAGGAAAAATTGTTGTTTGCAGAACGCATTTTCGCTAGATTGAAACCCTCTTCCATTGGTGCAATACCAAGTATGATTCACAAGAAAGCAAAAACTGTCGGAGGAATATTTGCTGGGTACGCGGTTTTCTGGTGGTTGACGGTGCTGCAAGTCAAAGATGAACCGGCATTTGAGTCCATTTTCTTTGGGCCTGAATTCCTGACAATTACAATTCTTGCACCTTGCTTAATTTTCCTCGGCTCTCTTCTATCTGATTTTAGTAGAGAATTAGGGCAACTATTCCCAGGACTAGCCAGCGGAATTATGTTCGTATTGGCAGTGCTATACACCTTTGAACCAGCAATGATGGGATTGATGGGAGATATTGAAACAGGGGATGCGGTCTGGAAAACATGCAGATTGGCAATACTTTGTACTACAGTTCTAATGGCAGCTAAACTGTTAATCGATGCATGGTTACTAGTTTGGGTCAAAGAGTTCATGGAAAAGAATCCAGGGATTTTCTTCGCAAGCAATGGAGATGAATTAGATAATTCAGACCACGCAGTTCTTGAGACAGAGGCTTGAAACCAAGAACCTCCTCGGAATTGATATGAGCGAGAGACTTGACGTCCTTCGTCTAGGATACCGCAAAGGCAGAGATCCTAGGATTACTACTCATCTTGCACTTGTCTCTAGGGCTATGGGGGCTGATGGTTTCCTTCTCGCAGGCGATGAAGACAAGGAGATGTTTGAGAATCTAAATTCAGTAAGTGATAGGTTCGGTGGCAATCTTGAAACTAAACATGTTAGCGGAATGGGGCATCTGAAGCACCATGTTGCAAATGGGGGCGTAGCAGTTCATTTGACAATGTATGGTGAACCATTTAGGAAAGCAATTCCAAAGATTCGTCGAGATCGTCCTTTAGTCATTGTAGTCGGGGGAGCGAAAGTCCCGGGAGATGTTTACAAAATATGTCAGCACAATGTCGCAGTAGGTAATCAACCCCATTCGGAAGTTGCAGCATTAGCACTATTCATGGATGCTTGGTTTGGCGAGTCTGCAAGTGAAAGGAACTTCGACAACGCTCGGCTAATTATCGAGGGAACTAACGATGGCAAGTTGGTTCATGATTTGAGAGAAGATTAGTAGCTAGTAAGTAAGTATCTACTATTGGCACTGTGGTGGTATAAGTGAAAGAAACCACCTTTACTATGCATTAGCCATCACATTCTAATGCCTTGCCAATGATTATACCCCCTATACAATCAGCAAATTTGATGTCGGGTGAGTGGTCTCAGAAAGGAGATACCTCTCTCGGGGACCGTGTTCTCTTAGTAGATGCCACCGATGACATCAATGCTGGTGCAAAAATTCCTCCCTCTGCTTCAGGAGATGGAGTCTTGCTATTGGCTGATGGTAGTCGTTTTACTGGCAAATTATTCGGGGCAAATGTCTGGGGTGAAGGAGAGCTAGTTTTCACAACCGGAATGACCGGATATCAGGAGTCTTTGACCGACCCATCCTTCGCTGGACAGGTTCTAACTTTCACATACCCACTGATTGGAAACTACGGTATTCATCACGGAACTTCGGAATCAGCTGGTGTTTGGCCAAGGGGCGTAGTTGTGCGCCATGCAATGAAGAATCCAGACCACAGAGACTCGGTAGCAAGTCTAAGTGATTTCTTGGCTTATCACAATGTTCCCGGAATAGAGGAAATCGATACCAGAGCGATCACTCGCAGGGTAAGAGAGTATGGTTGTGTTCTCTGTGTATTTGGACCACTCGAAGATGAAGAAGCCCTCAAACAACATCTTTCACAATTGACATCTCCTGAGTTAGAGGACTTGGTGGACTTGGTTTCAATTGATGAACCGGTTATTGTTAACGAAGGTGCTACAGATAATCTTGGGAATCCTTTACCAAGAATTGCAGCAATTGATTGTGGAATAAAATACAACATTCTTCGCAGCCTATGTTGTCAATTCGAAGTGGTTTGGTGCCCGCCACATACCTCATTCAAAGAAGCACAATCCTATGGAATCGTCGCATTATTCTGTTCGAATGGGCCGGGAGACCCTGCTCATCCTGGAAAAGCAACAATGGCAAGGAACACGCTTGCTGAAGCAGTTAAAGCAAATATTCCAGTGATGGGAATTTGTCTTGGTCACCAGTTGTTAGGACTAGCTAGTGGTTTGCAAACTTACAAGATGCGCTACGGCCACAGAGGTGCAAATCAACCATGCGTTGATTTGGAAAGTGGAAGGGTTTGGATTACAAGCCAAAACCACGGGTTTGCAGTAGCAGACCCTGATGCTGGAATGTTAGCAGCTCACCCCTCCGGCGCATGTTCTCCAGAAGGTGAAAACCTACATGGTGAGCAAGCAAAAGTTAGATTCGTAAATGCTAATGACAGAACTGTAGAAGGATTAGACATTGTAGGTAAATCCGTTTTCACTGTTCAATTCCACCCAGAGGCCGCACCAGGGCCGCATGATGCTTATCCACTCTTTGCAAGGTTCCGTGAAATGGTAGACTCCCATTATGGAGGTGGAAATTGATGCCTCGTCGTGAAGATTTGGAGACAATTCTTGTTCTGGGTTCGGGACCGATCAAAATTGGTCAAGCAGCAGAGTTCGATTTCTCAGGTTCGCAAGCAGTGCAGGCACTAAGAGAGGATGGATACAAAGTAATCCTAGTCAACTCCAACCCTGCAACGATTCAAAATGACCCTGAAATGGCTGACAAGGTGTACATTGAGCCACTTTTGCCTGACACCATTCGTCGTATTTTAGAGATTGAAAGGCCTGATGCTTTGTTGGCAGGAATGGGCGGTCAAACAGCCCTAAACATCGCTAGTGAACTAGCCCACGCTGGCGTTTTGGACGAACTAGGAGTGGAATTGATTGGATCAGATTTAGATGCAATCGATAAAGCAGAAGATAGAGATTTATTCAATCAAGTCTGCCTTGGAATTGATTTGCCAATCTCGGAAGCGATTGCTTGCAATTCAATGGACGAAGTTCTTGCAGCAGCCGATGAAATCGGTAGTTGGCCAATACTGATTCGCCCAGCATTTACTCTTGGAGGATTGGGCGGTGGAACCGCCTGGAATACCGGTGAATTGGTTGAAATAGCAACACTTGGTCTAAGAAACAGTAGAATTGGTCAAGTTCTCATTGAGGAAAGTATCCTTGGATGGCAGGAATATGAGTACGAGGTTATGAGAGATACCGCAGATAATGCCACCATTGTCTGTACCATGGAGAATATCGACCCAATGGGTGTTCACACTGGTGAATCAACAGTTGTGGCTCCAGTTCAATCGTTATCGGATAGAGACCACATGCAGCTTAGAGACATGTCACTTTCACTAATCCGGGAATTGAATATCAAAGGAGGCTGCAATGTACAGTTCGCAGTAAATCAATCGACTGGAGAAGTAAGAGTTATCGAAGTCAACCCTCGTGTTTCGAGGTCTTCTGCACTCGCTTCGAAAGCAACAGGTTATCCTATCGCTAGAATGGCTGCGAAGATCGCTGTTGGTTACACGCTGGATGAGCTGCCAAACCCAATTACAGGTGAAGGAACAACCGCTGCATTCGAGCCAACATTGGATTATTGTGTTGTAAAAATCCCAAGGTGGCCTTTCGATAAATTCAGAACTGCAGATAGAACATTAGGAACTTCGATGAAGTCTACTGGTGAAGTTATGGCAATAGGACGATGTTTCGAGGAAGCATTCCTCAAGGCTTGGGCGTCTCTTGAGCAAGGAGCACCTCACCCTAGACCTCTAACCAGAGCGGATGAATCAGAAGGAGAAGGAATGGCTGAACGTGCATTTGAGCAACTTCCTGACAATGTACTAATCGATTGGTTGAGGATTGCTACAGACCGTAGAATGGGGGCGGTAATTGAAGCATTCAGAAGAGGATGGAGCATCGAAAGAGTCCATGAAATAACTCGAATCACTCGCTGGTTCTTGTATGGTTTCCAGAGAATCGCCAATGTCGAAAATGAAATTGTTGCAAGGGCTTGCAGTCCTAGGGATTTGACAGCTGATGAATTAAGAAAGTGGAAGAGTTTCGGTTTCTCTGATGGCCACATTGCTGATGCTTTGTCTGGATTCCCAACAACAGGACTCAAAGAACTTGCAGAAAGTAAGAGCGAACAGGCGGTAATGAAAGCAAGACATGGCCATGCAGTTCATCCAATCTTCAGAATGGTTGACTCTTGTGCGGCCGAATTCGCAGCTAAGACTCCGTATTATTACTCGACGTACGAACCTCATGGTGACAATCGCATCGACATACTACCCGATTTGGAAAATCGAGTCAAACGCAGACAGGTCGTAATTGGTTCAGGTCCAATTCGAATCGGACAGGGAATCGAGTTCGACTATGGGTGTGTTCATGCTGTAAAAGCGATTAGAGAAGCGGGTATGGATGCAGTACTGATGAATAACAATCCAGAGACAGTATCTACCGACTTCGATACATCCGACCGTCTATACTTCGAACCTTTGACACTAGAATATGTCACAGAAGTTCTACTCCGTGAAAATGCGCATGGAATACTACTACAATTCGGTGGACAGACTGCAATCAATCTGGCCCTGCCACTAGAAGCAAGATTACCTGTTCTCAAAATGGATTTAGAAATCCTGGGAACGAGTTGCGACGCAATAGACGAGGCTAGCGACAGAGAACGATTCGAAGCCTTTGCGGAAAGAATCGGTTTGCAAATGCCTAGGGGAGCAACAGGAACCAGTGCCGATGATGTTAGGGCTGCTGTTGAGAAGATTGGATTCCCAGTATTGATCCGTCCATCATACGTTCTTGGTGGAAGAGGAATGGAGATTCTAGCCAACGAAAAGCAGTTGGAGGCATATCTTACAGAAGCATATCTTGCTCCTGACAAACCCTTGCTCGTGGATGAATATCTCGGTCATGCAATCGAATTAGATGTAGACGCCGCTTCTGATGGCAAAGAAGTCCTCATCGGTGCAGTAATGGAACATCTCGAGGAAGCAGGAATACACTCCGGTGATTCAACATGTTTCATTCCAACTCAGAACATCAGTGATGAAATGCTAGAGCGGGTAAGAAAACAAACCAAGGAGATTGGAATTGGGTTGAAAATCAAAGGATGTTTCAATATACAATTCGCTATACAGGGAGATAATCTGTATTGTCTTGAAGTCAATCCAAGAAGTAGTAGAACCGTGCCGTTTGTGGCAAAAGCAACTGGAGTTCCTATGGCTAGAATTGCTGCAAGGGTGACTTTGGGAATCGACTTGAATGAGCAGGATATTCCAAAGGCGACTTCTGGACATGTTGCCGTCAAAGCTCCGGTATTCCCATTCATCAAATTGCAAGGATTAGATCCTGCACCTGGCCCTGAAATGAAGTCTACCGGCGAAGTTTACGGTTCTGATACTAGGGCAGACGTTGCTTATCTCAAGGCTAGATTGGCAACTGAGATACCTGTTGCCAAAGAAGGAGGAGCATACCTCACCGTTAGAGATGAGGACAAGGAGGCATTGATTCCAGTTGCCAAGCAACTAGAGGAGATGGGCTTCACAATCTATGCAACTCCTGGAACTGCTGATACGATTAGAGCGGGCGGTGTTGAGGTGCAAACTGTCTATAGAATAAATGAAAGAAAGCATCCTGACGCTCTTGATTTGATGCGCAAAGGTCAGGTTTCGTTTATCGTGAATGTTCCTACCGTTTCTGGCGGTGCTGTCAGAGATGGTAACATGATGAGAAGATTAGCTGTAGAGATGAACATCCCATTCGTGACCACAATGTCCGGTGCTGTAATGGAAGTCTCGGCAATCAAGGCGAACCGCGAGGTCGACTTGGTCCCAATGAGGCTCAAAGTGAATTACTGATCAGCAAGCATCGTATGCTTCTATGATATACTCAGTTAGTGGGCTAGTCCATGCAAGTTCACTGATCCCATCCTTTCCTTCAGAATCATAAACTCTTACCACATCTTGAACACGTACATTCCCATCACTTGATCTAGCTAGAATAGTCTTTGGCTTCAGAACTTTTCCTGTACCATGGGGGTCATAGATAGTATCCAGTGCCTCTGCTAAGAACCAATCTGCTTTGTCAGCAGGGTCGCCTTCAAAGGTTTTCTTTGGACGCTTAGCACCAAACAAACCGCCCGCCTTTTTCTTTGGCTTGGTAGCATTGGATTTCTTCTTTGGAGAGGCTGTTGATGATTTTGATTTCGATGCAGTCTTCTTTTCTGCTGAGCCTTTGCTAGCCACACTGCGCCCCTCGAATTCAGCTTCGAGTTCCTTTCGAATCTCTTTCTCAAGTTTCTTTCTTAGGGCCTTTTCGTCAACTGAGTTAGCATCTTTCTTGATGTTTTCAATGACTGTGAGGTAGTGGGATGCAACTTGGATTAATGCGGTCTCCATACTCGCTTCGAGTTGCATAGATACGACATCACCTGAGGAATCTCTCCACTTTCTCCATTGTAGCATTGTGTTAGAATGGATATCCGAACCACATTTTGGACAGAATGAGCGTTTCGGTGGTTTCAATACAGGAATTGAGCGCATCGCTTCAGGGTCAATACCTTCGTGTTCTCCACTTGATACATCGTGAATGTGTGTACTCGCTTCCATTCCGAGATTCATNGCATCACGGAATAGACCTTCAGATAAGTCGAGGTCTCCCTTTTGGACCAAAACCCAACCATCTGTTCCTCTTACTGTAGCACGAACAGCTGCAGATGCTGCTTCGGATTCACCAAATTGATAGTTCGTGAATGCACTTTCAACAACTTCTGCGGCTTCTTCGCTATGGTCTGAATCATCATCATCAGCAGGAGCAGCAATCCCTAGTAGAATTGGATTGGCACCCTCTTCGACTTTTGCAATCATATCGAATTTTTCTGCCATCGACAAGTCGTCACGTGTTCTGATGACGTCTTTTAGTTGGTTCAAATCGTGTCCAGTAGCAGTAATTGGACCTCTTACAGTGAGGTCATTTCCACAAGATAGACAAAACTTCGAAGCGGGTTCGACGCTAGCCTCGCAACTGGGACAATACACTCCGGCCATGATACTCCAACAACAGTATACCCCTTTCAATCGAACGGTTCAGATACTTCGTATCTGTTGATTTTGCATAATTTGGAGTTCAGCCAAGTAAATCTAGAACTCGATCTCTTTCCAATTCTGACAAAATAGGAGCCAGTCTTGGGCCTTTTTCTACACCCAAGATTGCGAGGTATAGGTTTCTGTATCCTTCTTTTGGACTGATTTCATTACTTTTGAAACATGAAGTTATGGCTTCACCAATTGCCTTAGCGTTCCATTCGCAATCGGCTAAAGATTGACTTAGAGCGCTAGATATGTTATCATCTATTCCCGCCATCTTTTCTTCTCTGACACTAATTCTTAGTTCAGGAGGGAAGTAAGCGCCACCGATCCAATTTCGCATTCTATCTAACTTGTCAGAAATTCCTTCACCTAAGGATTGAACAATTTCTTGGTCACTCTTCACTTGAGCAAGCATTGCCAGGTGTCTGAAAGACACATTCGAACTTGTAGAATCTCCAATTTTACTCATTCTAAGAGCTCCTTCTGCATCTTCGATAGCGACTTTTTGTCTTCGTGATAGAGTTTCATCACTCATTTCTGAATCTAAGTCTCTAGACAATAATCTCTCATACTCATCTGCTAATTTGACTAATGACATTCCAGCATCAAATGTGATGGCCTTCTTGGGCTTTGTTGAAGCGATTAGGTATCGCAAAATTTCTGGAGGGACCAATTCCAAAGCCTCCAGTGGTCCGATGGTATTTCCTGTCGATGATGACATGGCACCTTGTCCCTTGAGTGAAATCCATTCGTAGACAAGAGGGTGAGGCGGATTGTCTCCAAATAGTGCCGAAATCTCCTTTCCTGTTGCGTAAGAGCCTCCGGCCGCACCGTGGTCCTTTCCAAATGGTTCACAAGTTACGCCGATCCAGCCCCACTTTGCAGGCCAATCAATTCTCCAGGGTAGTTTTCCTTCTGCTTTGTTAAGGTCAGATTTACCAGGTTTACCATCCTGCATCCAATGAACATAAGGCCATTCGAAACCTGTCACAGTCACACCATCTAAACTTCCGTTATGCCCATATGGGTTGTAAGGAAACCAATCAGGTGCAAGTTCGCGACTACTTACCCGCTCTATTATTTCCCTAATTTCATCCGCTTTCTCACAAGCAATCCGTGACTTTTCTGCAAACTCACCATTTGCATAAGAGGTATAGTTGTCAATAATTCTAGGTCTGACATCGATTTGTTCTAGAGCAGCCAAAAAAGGCTCTAGGAAGTGTTCAGCATAACTTCGACCATCACTGCCAGGACTGCCATTTTCATCGGGAGCAGGTATAGTTGCCAATGCACAACCAATGTACTGTTCATATTCGTCTGACAAGAAAGGATACACCTTTCGCAAAGGGTCTGCTGAATCCACGATGAAAACAAATTCAGCATCCATTCCAGCATTCTTACATGCTCTGGTAATCATGTCGCCGGTAAGTATCTCTCTCAAGTGCCCTATGTGGAATTCTCCACTAGGGGTGATTCCAGATGCTATGATGTGTTTTCCTCCTCGCTGCGACAGGGTTTGTGCAGCAAAGTCAGCCCAGTGCAAGTTTATCACCTCAGACTAGCGCAGCTCTGATTATTCCTCGAAGAGGTACTTCTTCGATTTCATTTCGTGCAGTCTTGTTGACTAGCACCATGCAAAGAGCGACTTCAGCACCTGCTGCCCGCATTGATTCGATAGTACGTGACATAGTAACTCCAGTTGAAAGAACGTCGTCAACTATTGCAATTCTTTTGCCGGCAACCTGTCCATATTTGTTCGACAAGGATCCCTTTCCAGGACCACCGTCGACGTTTCTGTGAATTGCGACTTCACATCCCAACTGACTGGCAACTTCATTCGCAAAGAGCACTCCATTGATGGAAATGCCAACTACTGTGTCGATGCTATCTCCACATTCTTCATCTGCTACATCGGCCATTATGGCACCGATTGCTGCGATTCTTTGAGGGCGAACACCAATTGTTCTCCAGCCGATTCTAACGTCTTCTGGCTTTTCTTTGGTGCTGCTTTCTGCCAACAGCCATGAAATGGTGTCCTGTGACAGAGATAACTCATCGGCGATTTGCTGAGAATTAAGTCCATCCTTTCGCAAATTAGAGACCATGTCTCTTAATTGCTCTATGCTCAAACCTTGCTCCATAATCGATTGGGGGCGTCTATCAGACATCAAACCATCGTTTCAAAATGGTGGTACAGGCGGAAACCCTCAAATGGGGCGGGCTCGGCGAGTAGTCTGATGTCAGACTTCGAGTACGAGTCCTTGCTAGACCGNGCTAGGTCAAATATCCCTGAGGAAATCTCTAATCGTGCAAGATGGACATTACCTGACCCTCAGATAATGATCGAAGGTTCCAACACGATTTTTAGAAACTTTACTGAAGTTGTAAACCACATGGACAGAGATGATAATCACGTTTACCAATTTATGCTGAATGAATTGGGTACTGCTGGTTCAAGGGACGGACCACGTGCAAGATTCAAGGGACGTATCCCTCCAAAGAGATTGAAGAAGGCACTCGTGAATTATGTCAACACATACATCAAGTGTGTTCAATGTAATGCACCAGATACTCATTTCATCAAGCAAGACAGAACCACATTGTTGAAGTGTCAAGCATGTGGTGCTACTAGGCCGGTCAAGCTTTGAGGTCGAGTAGATATTGTGTTGGCAATTTGCCGCCATTCATGTATTCAACTAAACTAGGAATTGCTTCCTTAGTGATTTTGAACCACTCACCTTGTGGATAAACGACGCATGTGGGTCCATTTTCACAAAAGTCAAGGCAGCCTGATTTCTGCACTCTGACATCCTTCAGGCCTTTTTCTTTAGTTGCCAGTTTGAATTCTTTCATCAATTCAAGAGACATTTTTTCGCTACAACAACCTCTAGAAGAACCTTCAGGCCTCGTATGTCCACAGACGAAGGCATGCATTCTATAGCCTGCAACATCTCTGCCTTTAGGGTCCATTAGCGAACACTCCATCGATAGATTCAGCTAATTTGTGGTCTCTCTCGGTAATCGAGTCGACATCATGACTCCAAGTCCTAACACAAACACTGCCCCAAGATAGTACGAATTCGGCATGGTGGTCTTGTTCTTCACATACTTGACCTGCCTTATTGACAAATTCGAGTGCTTGTATGAAATCTGGAAATTTGAATGTCTTCTCAAGGTGATGATTTTCAATGACTTCCCAAGTCAAGAAATCAGCCCCAAAGGTGCGAATCATCATTTCCTTTGGTCTTCTTTTCGACCTTCTCATGAAGATTAGTACGGCGTTTTTGATCAGCTCTTTCGAATTCCAACAAATCCTTGTCGTCTATGTATGCAGGTCTGGTGTGAGCAACTAGTACGATTTTCACAATAACATCCCTAGCAATGTATGCGTGTTCGCCATCTGAGGTCAAAATTTCGAGCGATGATTTGCCGGAAGAAAGCAATCTCCCTCTTACCCAAGTCTCATCATCTTCTCTAAACGCTCTAGCATCGAGCTGGATTTCAACTAAGTCGTCCTTTCGCAGGCCATGTCTGCGGTCCATCAAATCGCCGGTATGGACGCTCTGTAACTCGCTTAAATCAGGAGAACCTAATTCTTCCCACATGCTTCTTGCCCAGTCCGGTAAGTCCGACATGATTGGGTGTCGGGGCTCCTCCTTCTAAGCACTGACGCATACAAATCCTACCTACTGATTGAAAAATAGAAGGCCGCACCGTCGTAATGGAGGACTCACTATGAAGGTGGTATGGAGGGACTTAGTCACCGTACTTACTGAAGAGGAAGTTCTCGACAAAGGTTTCAGTCGTGCGAAAAAATCTGCTGACCGAGTAGATGATCCTGTCAAGGTATTCCGTGTACGTAAGCAATTATCCAGGATGGTGCAGACTGCTGCCGATGTTATGTCACAATATCTCGAAGATACTGAGCGAGCCTGGCCGAGTTTAGACCAAATGCCAGTTTTTGACAAAGCGATGGTCGATGCTTGTGTGGGGTGTGACGATTACCGTCACCACATTTCTATGCTAGGTTGGGCTTCTAAACAGATGCGCAAAATAGCTAAGCAAAATTCTGACAAAATCATTAGAACAGCACGATTTGAAATTATGCATGATGCACGAAAAGAAGCCTATGGTAGGCTTTCTAGCATCATGAGGAGAGTTGGACCCTCTCTAGATTGGCTCCATGAAAGTAGAATGATTCTCAGGCAGTTGCCTGTTATTGACCAAGTCTGTCCAACAATCGTAGTTTGTGGGGCTCCAAACGTTGGAAAGAGTGCATTCATTTCTTCTCTATCTAGCGGAAATATGGAAGTTAATCACTATCCGTTTACCACAAAAAAACTTCACGTTGGTCACTTCAAACACCGTCGTGTCCCTCACCAAATGGTAGATACTCCAGGTTTATTGGATAGGCCGATGGATGATAGGAATGCTATCGAAATGCAGGCCATTGCAGCAATTGAGCACGTAGGTAGTCTGTGCATTTTCTTAATGGATATTTCAGAACAATGCGGAACAAGTCTAGATGACCAGCATAATTTGTTGGATGAAGTCAAGACATTATTGCCGGACATTGACATGATTGTTGTTGTATCAAAGGCCGATTTGATGGAACCAAGGCCGGATAATTGGGATGATGTCAAGGCGGCTGAATCCGAATGGGATGGAGAAGGAGAGCCAGAACTCCCAGTCCTGATCGATGAGGAAGGTTGTGTTACTATCTCATCCCTGGAAGATGTTGGAGTAACCTCTCTTCGATTGGAAATTGTAAGACGCTGTAAGGCGAATATGTCTTCGGACCCTTTGACCTTGCCAGAGGGATGGCACAGACAGTCCTAACCAAGTATTCCAACTGAACTAAGTAAGATTGGAACGAAGAATATNCCAACGAAGATGAAGAACATAATTCTCATCATCCTGTCATTCTTTTCTCGTTTCTCAAGCGCAGATTCACAGTCTGCATTCTTACAGATACGAGGTTCTGCCTTTGCATCGATATTGATTCCACATATTCGGCAATGCTTGTGTGCGGTGAGGTGAGAAGAAACTTTGCTACGTGTGCTGCTGATTTTCTTGCTAACTTTGTCTTTAATCGCCTTTGCATCAACCATTTTATCACTCAGCCTTTACTAAAGTTCCAATGAAGGGTCTGCCTTCGAGAGCATCTTCCAGTCTCCCCAAATCTCTGCCATCTAAAACAGCTAACCTAATTCCAGCATCCATCGCCCATTTCACGGCGATTGGGTCAACAGCGGCAGATTCACCAGGGCTTAGCGCCTCAGTTCCTGTTATTTCTGCCAATTCAGAGAGTGTCAATTCCTCGATTGGTTTTGCCTCAGGGTTCTTTCTAGGGTCGCTATCGTGAATATGGCTAACATTGGTTGCAATAACGCAGTGAGGTGCTCCACAATCTCTTGCGAGTGCTACTGCTACAGCGTCGGTAGTGTGGCCGGGAGTTGTTCCACCCATTACCACGATACTGTGGGTTTCTAACAGGTCTGATGCCTCACTGGTAGTTTCCGGAACCGATGGGCTAACATTGCACCCAATGTCGATCAAAGATTGTTGCAAAATTGTGGCATTCAATCGAGTTGCAGATATNCCGACNGTGTCTAGTCTATAGGAGTCTGAGAATGATTCTTTAGCAAGGGTGATAGCTTCTCTGGCTGGAAGCCCTCCGCCAACTACGATTCCCAACTTCCTACCATTGCCTTCGAAGTGAACTGCCATTTGGCGAAGTTGTCCGAACCAAATTGAGCGCTGCTCTGCTTCTTCAGGCCGCAGAAGCGAACCGCCTAGGGCGATAATTTGGGTCGGCATTGATACTCCGTGAAAGACGACCATTCAATATGGTTCCTTCTCAGAAGCCTTCAAAGTCCTCGCCTCAGCCCTAAGGGCTGGGGGAGACCTGTATGAGTGATGATCCAGAACAGGCAACCCGCAGATTAAAACTAAAATTGGCTCTAGAAGACCTTCGAGAAATGAAAGGATTTGGAACCGAATTGGTTACTGTAATCATCCCCCCTGATAGACAAGTTTCAGATGCTCGGCAAATGTTGCAAAACGAGCACGGACAGGCTGCAAACATCAAATCCAAGTCTACAAAGAAGAATGTTCAGGCCGCCATTGAATCTGCAATTTCCTCACTTTCAAAGTACCGTGATGCAGGAGACAAAGGAATAGCTCTGTTCACAGGTTCAATCATTGTTGGTAACAACAAAACAAGACATATCACAGTGGTTATCGATGACTTGCCTCAACCGTTGCTATCATTCAGATATCGTTGTGATTCAAGGTTTGAGTTAACTCAATTAGAAGACATGCTAATCGACAAGAAATCGTATGGGTTGTTTGTCATTGATCGTGCTGAAGCAGCCTATGGTATTGCTACTGGCAAGCGAATACATGTGCAAGAATATCTGGTTTCTAACATCATGGGTAAACACCGGCAAGGTGGTCAATCAGCACAGAGGTTCGAGAGGTTAATTGAAGAGGCTGCTCACAAGTTTTTCAAGCGAGCAACCGAACATGCTTGTTCATACTGGCTGCCAGAACTTGAAAATATTCAAGCGATAATTATTGGAGGCCCAGGTGCTACCAAGGATTTCGTAGTCAAGAACGACTATTTCCATCACGAGATCGTCAAGAAAATTGCAAAGACAACTTTCGATGTAGGTTATTCGAATGAGAGCGGGGTTAGAGAATTAGTAGACAACGCTGGTGGCTTGATGGGCGAGATTGAACTGGATGCTGAACGCCAAGTCGTTACTGAATTCTTAGAGGAATTGATCAAGACAAGCCCAAAGGCAACCTATGGTGAAGCGATGATTCGTCAAGCTCTGGAACAAGGGGCTGTTGCAAAACTGCTTATCAGTGAAGGCATGAGAAAGAATGTTGTTGAAATCAATTGTAAATCATGCGGACATGAATGGACAGCAAGCATTGGCCGAACTGATGCATTACCTGCTTGTCCAAAATGTAAAGCAGANGGTGACGATTTGAGTGAAATGAGTTCAGTTTCCCTAATCGATGAGTTTTCAATATTGGCTGCTAAGGGACGCTCAGAAGTGAAATTCATTTCCACTGACACCGAAGAGGGAGCGCAGTTAGCTTCTGGATTCGGTGGATTAGCAGCGGTTCTTCGCTATCCGATAATGTGAGGTGCGGTTATGGATATTCTAAGGGAGATAATCGAACCATCCTTAGAGACTGCTTTGGCAGACATTGGGGTATCGGGTGATTTCTGGAAGAAAGCCTTGGGAGTTAGCAGAGAAAAGGCACAGGGTGATTTGTCCTTGCCATGTTTCCCATTCGCCAAGCAATTAGGGCGAAATCCTGCAGAAATAGCTGAACAGTTGGCTTCTTCACTATCTGGCGATTTCGATGTCGCTGCAGCAGGTGGGTACTTGAATTTCAAAGCAAAATCTCAGTGGCTTGCTCGGAATGTAATGAGCATCGATACAGTTCCAGGCGATACCAAAGTTTTGATTGAGCACACCAGTGCAAATCCGAATGGCCCATTCCATGTTGGGCGCGCACGAAACGCAATACTCGGAGATACTCTTGTTAGACTGAATCGGCTTTATGGAAATGAAGTCCGTGCAGAATACTATGTTGATGATATGGGTAAACAAGTTGGCGTTCTAGCTTGGGCACTNTCTAATTTGTCTAAACAGCAAGTTGATGATATTCTTAATGATGCTGACAGCATCAATCCACGTTGGGCTGGAAAGAAGGACCATGAGACAGTTAGATGGTATCAAGCCGCACAAAGTCTACGCTCGAATGAAGGTGCAGAGGATATCGAAGAGGCAATTGGAAAATTAGTTCATGCATCAGAACATGGTGATGATGCTGTTCTAGCACAGTTTGAGCAGGCTTACAAACCAGTTTTGGACGGTATGCTGGAAACTCTTTCAAGATTGGGAATTGAATTCGATACTTTCACCAAAGAATCGGAGTTCGTTGTCAATGGCTCGGTTTCTGCATTGATGGAAAGGCTTGAGGGACTTGATATTCATGGGGTTGCAGACAATGGGGCTCACTTCTTGGATCTAGGCCAAAGGGGTCTCAAAGGAAAGACAGATTTCTTCTATAGAAGGGGAGACGGCTCATCTCTCTATGCTACAAGGGATATTGCCTATCACATGTGGAAATGGCAACAATGTGACAATCTAATCAACATTCTAGGTGAAGACCACAAATTGCAAGCTAAGCAAGTTGGAATGACCTTAACAGAGTTGGGGGAAAAAGTTCCGAATGTGATGTTTTACGCTTTCATCAAATTGCCTGAAGGTAAAATGAGTACTCGCAAAGGCAATGTTGTGTACATGGATGATTTGCTCGAAGAAGCAAAAGCGCATGCTGAGTCCGTAGTTCGAGAATTGAGAAGTGATCTAAACGATGATGAAATCGATTTGATTTCAGAAGCGGTTGGAGTGTCCGCTGTAAGATTCAATATTGTGAAAGTGAGTCCTGAGAAAGGATTCACCTTTAGATGGGAAGAAGCACTTTCATTTGAAGGAGAAAGTGCACCATTCGTAATGTATTCACACACTAGGGCTTGCTCTATCGCAAGGAAGGTTGGCCGAGATGCTATCAATGAAAGTACAGGCGAGATTCCGCAAGCTATGCATGAACTGTTACGTGTGATGGCAAATTATGTTGACAAACTTCGACAATCAATAGTCGAAAACAAGCCACATCTCTTTGCATTATACCTACTAGAATTAGCTACTGCTTACAATTCATTTTATCGAGATTGCCACGTGATCAAGGATGGGGTAGTTGACGAGTTCAATTACGCAGTTAGTGAAAAAGCCAGAGAATTACTCCGCAACGGTATGAACGGAGTTGGCATTATTCCTCTGGAATCGATGTGAATGGTTCATCTGGAGTTCTTCCAGCCGCTTCGACTTCGGCTCCAACGATTCGTAATTCGGCGATTGCATCTTCCAAAGATTCGGTTTGCTTGAGGAACCTTGTTGGAGGCCATCCCAAGTCAATCTTACCAGGTTCTATTGTGGATTCTTCAATCCAAGCTTCACAAGATTGGCCGGTACACATGGCAGAGTAAGACTCTAGGTCAACCCAAAATGTTCTCCGCTTACAAACAGGACAGTCTCTACAGTGCATGCTTGACAAAACAGTCATTGCATCTTCGCCGACTTGGTCAATTTCCCAAATCACGAAATCAGAACGGTTGAGTGACATCAAGTGAGATTTCTTCAGGAATGTTCGCAAGACCTTCCAGGCAACTTCTTCGGTAGAAAAAACCCCCAAACCGATTGTGTTTCCGTTCTCCTCAGTAACCGAGGGTACGAATACTCTCGAAGGGCCGGACATAATGAGTGCTGGTAATCGACAGCCCTTCAATCCCTCGACCATTCATGCTCTACAACTGCCAATCCACCAGGGTGTGGGAATGGGGCATCAGGCTTTTCGATTCTTATGGACAAAGCAGCCACGACATCGTTTTGTGAAATGTTGCTTACTAGTTTGTAGCACAGTGTTTCCATTAGCTTCACAGGCTCTGAGTTGACGACTTCATCATCCACGGCAGATTGCAGGTCTGCATAGTTCAGAGTATGTTCGATATCATCTCCTTTAACATCTGAAACTAAAGTAGCCCAAATTGAAATGACAAATGGTTGAGTTTTCTCTCTTTCAAAATCGAATACTCCATGGCAAGCCTGGACTTCATAAGATTCCAGTCCAACTCTCGTGGCCATAGAATCACTCCTCTCTTTCGTGAACCCAAATCAAATGGTATCCAAACTGAGTTTTGATTGGTTGTGAGACTGTTTTCAATGGGATTGTCCAGACCGCTTCATCGAACTCACGTACCATTTGGCCTTTCCTGAACCAACCTAGGTCGCCTCCTTTTTGGCTTGAAGGACAATCGGATTTCTTCCTTGCAGTCTTTTGAAAGTCTTTGAATTTCTTGATGTTCATAGCTAGTTGAGTCGCCTCTCCTTTACTCTTCACAAGAATGTGGCTGGCATGTGCACTTGGATTAACCATATTTTCACCTCAGGCATCAGGGTTGTATGCTAGGAACTTCATGTAGTTTCCATAAATTGTTGCAGAAATTCCTAGGCTCTCTTCATTGAACCTCGACATGTCATCGAGATATGTGTGATACTCATATGAGCCACTGCCATAGCATACTGCAGCTCTACCAATCACATTTCCTCCATCAAGGCTGTAGACGAACGGGCAATGGTCTGAATTGCACGGCATGCTACCAGACTCACCTTTTGCACCTTGGTATAATCCCAGATTGATTACGTATTTCTTTGCCATCTCAGGATTATCTTTCTTGTATTCCTCAGATAAGGCCTTGATGTGCTCATAATCATCTGGATGATTTGTGAATAGAGTGACTGAGTTTCCTCTGTTCTCTAGATCGATGTCAACATGGTTCATGTCGAGATTAATGTAAAGCCTGAGGTTTTCCGCTAGATCTTGGTTAAATTCTTCGACGTATGCAGTCGAGCCCCACAATCCTTCTTCTTCGCCTCCCCAAGTGCAGAATCTGATGGTTCTGTCTGGTTCTCCATGCTCTGCAATGTATTCTGAGAACATTGCAGCCATCTCAAGAACAGTTGCAGTTCCTGAGGTATCATCCACTGCACCTGGTGCGTGGTAGACAGTGTCGTGGTGGCCTCCAACAATCAATAACTCGCTGCTAGCACCGTAGTAGGTTCCACATGGGACTCGAATTGTCAACTCTTGGTCGTTTGTGACGTCCATAATCATCTCCAGTCTGCCGCTACCATTGATCACAACAGATTCGAGGATTTCACCAGCATCTTTGCTCATTGCAATGAAGGCCATGTCGGTAGGCATACTTCCTCCATTAGCTTCGAGAATTGCACTGTGGCTAGTTCCCTTGAAAATTGGAACACAATCATTGCCTTCAATTAGTCCGCAATTGTAATCCTTGTTGACCCTGATTATAGACGCAAGGTCATTTTCTATAGCACGAACCATGATGTCCGTATTACCTGAAACAGAACCTCCTCCGACTAGGTATCCAATCTTGCCTGCTGCAGAAGCCCATAGAGAATCATCAGATCCATCTCCCAAGTATACAACCTCGACATTATCTCCAAACGTGAATGAAGATTGACCTGAGAATCCTTGGATTACATAGTCCATGCGATGATTGAGCGTGGTTACTTGCTGGCCGAGGTCCGCTGGTGAACAAGGAACAATTCCGAATCCTCCAGCGGTTCCAGGTGTGCATACTCTCAGGCTTGGTTCACTGTTTACGCTGTGCATTGGGACTTCGTAAGTATGCAGTGTAGATTGGTATCCTAGTTCTTCGAATAGGTTGTTGATATATTCCGCAGTAGCTTGCTCTTCAGCAGTTCCGCTCATTCTGCCATACCAATCAGGATGACCTAGTTCCAGTAAATCTTCCACATACCCTCTAGTACGATCTTGGTCGTAGGTTAGGGAAGTACCGTAGTCTACGGGTTCTTCTCCCAGATAAAAATACATGAATGTCGATGAAATGAAGAGAGTTACAAGTATGCCAGCAATTACTGTTGAGTTTTGCAAAAACCCTAGTGCGGTGCGCCTGTTATTGGCTTCACTCCATTCTTCAGCGATTTCAGCAGATATTACTTCATCATCGCTCATTGCAATTCCTCGCCGGTCCAGCGCTTGGTCAGGTCGTTATCCCTGCCGAGGTGGTCGAGTATTCTTGCAACTATGAAGTCTATCAAATCATCCATGCTTTGAGGTAAGTTGTAGAATCCAGGAGAGGCTGGGATAACTGTAACTCCCCAGCCCGATAACTTAGCCATGTTTTCGAGATGAACGGTAGCGTAAGGTGCTTCTCTTGGAACGATAATTAGGTTCCTTCTCTCTTTCATTGCAACTATCGCAGAGCGGGTTGCTAGATTGTCACCTATACCTGCAGCAAGTTTCCCGAGTGTAGTTCCACTACAAGGGCAAATGACGACCGCATCAATTGCAGCTGAGCCAGAAGCAGACTTGGCCGCTATGTCGTCATTATTTTCGAGAATAGCACCGGTCTTTTCTGCAAGTTTTTCGGGAGTTAGTCCTTCACACTCATGTGCCATTGTAAGTCTGCCTGATTCGGTAACAACAATCCTAGCATCACTGCCTAGGATCTCTGCTAGGCGCACTCCATATATTGCGCCAGATGCACCAGAGATTACCAGAACGACTTCTCCCATTGACTACAACTCGCAAGGAATCATGTATCAAGTTATGTCCAAGGCTGTACGAAGTACAGTTTCCAATACTTCAACCGCTTCAGCAAAGGAATCTGGGTCTATAGACCAGCCAACACGCAACCAATCATCAAGCCCTGAATCAAACATACATCCCGGTACTGCAAGCAGCCCATGCTCCTTGCCTATCGTGTCGATCATCTCTAGTGTGTCCACGCCCGGTATTCTGAACGCTCCAAAGACCCCGATGGGAGGAGGATTCCATTCAATTCCTACTCGATTTAGCATTGATTGTAACAAAGGTAGGTTCTTTTCTCGATAGTAGTCGATTAGGTCTACAGGTTCGTTGAGCTGTTCTTTGATTTTTTCAGCGATTCTGATTACAGGTGAGGACATTATTCCTGCCAAATTGTGGAATGTGTTTTGCGCATTCTCAATAATTTCCTTGCTAGCAATAATCCATCCGTACCTGATTTGACCCAATCCGTGGACTTTAGTCAAAGAAGAAATAGATACGCAGTTGTCTCCTTCGAAGTAAAATGGCTTCCAGTTTCTATCAGCTCCTGAATATACTTCATCGCTAATTATCCTCACATCATTTTGTTTACATGTATCGATTAACCATTCTCTATCGGATTCAGTGTACGACCATCCAACTGGATTTAATTGTGGACAGACCATTAGAAGGTCGACTTGAGATAGAACCGATGCCCATTCTTCACGGTCGATAATCCAAGCACTTTCAGTTGGCTTTCTTCGAACCACCATGGTTTCAAGGCCCAGTATTCTGGCAGTTTGACTTAATGGACCGTAAGATGGCATCTCAACAGCAACTTTACCTCCTCGAGATGCTGCAGAAATTGCTATACTGATGGCTTGAGTTGCTCCATGAGTTAGGTGTACNTTTTCAACAGGTACNCCATACATTTCACTAACCATTCTTCTATCATCAGTTCCTGGCCCTCTATGGTCTTTCCAAATGTCCTCGATAGTACCCAAATTCCATGGATACTGAAGTCCAGAGAAAGAAAGATTGTGAGGTCGCATTTCCTTTAATCGAGGAATGTACCATTTTAGATAGGCCACTGGAGGAACTTCTTCTGCCCTTGCTGGGCCTCCTGCAGTTGGATGGTAGCCTTCCATGGTGCTCTGAGTAGGAAGCGACTAATGAAGATTCATTCACTGTATATCTCTCTAGAAAGTACAGCTACATTGTTTCTAAGTGAATCCAAAATCTGCTTGCGTGTCAATTTGAATCCTAAGGTCGAAAGGCTAGTTGTAGTATCCTTTCCTAGGCCACATCCGCTAACCATTTCGACTCTGCCGGGGGGAGTATCGTAATTGATGGTGAAGCCATGTCTGCTGGTCCAACGCAAAAACGACAGTCCGATCGAGCAGATTTTGTTCTCTCCAATCCAAACGCCCTGCATCCTTTCATCCCTGTTCGCATCGATTCCGTTTTCAGATAGTGCCATGATTACCCAATCTTCGATAATTGAAATGATTGCTTTAACATTTGATTCCCCTTCCAAGTTCCATTTGAAAATAGGATATATCACGATTTGCCCCGGGCCGTGCCAGGTAAGTCCTCCCCCTCTATCGACTGCAGAGGTTGCATAATCGTCAGGTGGTTTGATTCCATCATTGCGAGCTCTAGGTCCAATGGTGACTATTTCATCGTGCTCACAAACGATTAGAGTGTCCATGATTTCATCTTCGATTCGTTTTGCTTGCATTACTCGCATCAATTCATCAGCATCAGCGTGGCTAATTTTGCCGATATCGTTGATTACGATTTTTCGCATAAAGACACCTCAGAATCTGCCACTACTTCCGAATCCGCCTTCTCCTCTATCGGTGGTTGAAAGATCTTCGAAACTGACTTCTCTGTAACTAGTATTAGGGACTGGTGCAATCAGCATTTGTGCAATTCTCTCTCCTTTTGCCAATACGATTCCATCTCCTTCTCCAATCCAAGTAGCAAGTACCATCAGTTCACCTCGGTAATCAGAATCAATAGTGCCTACTCCATTTGGCATAATCATCCCCTTTGCCCCTAGGGAAGAGCGGGAGCGAATTTGGCCTTCCCAGCCATCTGGAATCGCCACGGCTAAACCGGTTCGAATTTTCGTAGAAGTTCCTTTTCTGACACTAGTTTCTTCGAGAGCTCGCAAATCCCATCCTGCGGCAGATTTGCTACCTTGTGTTGGGGCGGATGCATCCGGGTCCAATTTGGCGAACAATACTTCGACGCTTTCTCGCATGAAGCACTCCAAGAACTGGTGACTATCAAGGGCTTTGGTATGTGTTAATGCAATTTCCGTGGCGATAAACAAAAGATAGAGATGATAAACTTCCGACACTCAAGTAGGAAGGCTGAGCACGCGAGCATGCCCCTCAAACTGAGATAATTTGGCGAACTTGTTTCCCCAACTTTATAGGCTCGCTTGAACGGCCAACAAAATCCACCGCGAGCGAAGATTGGGAGGGACACAAGATGCAACCAGAATCACAAAATCAAGATGGCATTGACATAGACCTTTCATCCGAGTTCGTAGAGCCAATGCTGAAAGAATCACTAGATCGATTTGTCCTATTCCCTATAGAACATACAGAAGTCTGGGAGATGTACAAGCAGCACGCCGCGTCTTTCTGGACGGCTGAAGAAATCGATTTGGCAGAAGATGCCAAAGACTGGGCATCTCTTTCTGAAGATGAGAGGCATTTCTTGAAGCACGTACTAGCATTCTTTGCAGCGTCTGATGGAATTGTAAACGAGAATCTTGTCGTCAACTTTGCGAATGAAGTTCAATGGGCTGAAGCTAGAACCTTCTACGGTTTCCAAATCATGATGGAGAATATCCACGCAGAAACATATTCTCTTCTTATTGACACTTACATCAAGGACCCAAATGAGAAGGACCACTTATTCAAGGCTCTTGAAACAGTACCTTCTGTTGAGAAGAAGGGTAAGTGGGCGCTACGTTGGCTCGACCGCAAGCGTGCATCATTTGCAGAAAGACTGGTTGCATTCGCAGCGGTCGAGGGTATTTTCTTTTCAGGTTCATTCTGTGCTATTTTCTGGCTCAAGAAGCGTGGCTTAATGCCAGGGCTTACCTTCTCTAACGAACTGATCAGTAGAGATGAAGGCCTACACTGTGATTTCGCTTGCTTACTACATTCTATGCTCATTAGAGGCGCTGGCGAAATGAAGATTCATCAGATAATCTCTGAAGCAGTGGAAATTGAGATTGAATTCGTAACAAGTGCACTTCCTGTTTCACTAATCGGTATGAATGCTGATTTGATGAAGCAATATATCCACTTCGTAGCAGACAGGTTACTAGTGTCTCTAGGTGCGACTAAACTGTACAATGCTGACAATCCATTCCCATGGATGGAGATGATCTCAATGCAAGGAAAGACCAACTTCTTCGAAAAGAGAGTTGGAGAATACCAAAAGGCTGGCGTGATGGGTTCATCCAGTCTAGGAGCGGTCCAACAACGCTTCTCAATGGAGGAAGACTTCTAAACCGTACGCGTCCGACCACGGATGCTGCACGCTCACAAGGAAAGATATCAGGGGGACAGAAATTATGGGTCTACAAGTAGTAAAGAGGAATGGAGAAAAGGAAGATGTCAGGTTTGACGCAATTCAAGAGAAGTTGTCAAGACTCTCTGAAGGGTTGAATCAAGACTGGGTGGACCCAGGACTGGTAACCAAGTTGGTNATCGAAGGTCTATACGATGGTGTCACCACTACTGAACTCGATGAACTTGCGGCNGAAACCGCTGCNTCCCTTGCTGCACAACACCCTGATTACTCCAAACTTGCAGCTAGAATTTGTGTTGACAATCTACACCGTTCGACTAAGGACGTATTCAGTGATGTCATTTCCGATTTGAGAACTTATGTGGACCCAGAATCTGGTAAGCATGCGCCTCTAATTTCTGAAGAGGTCTACAATATCATCATGGAAAACAAGGATGTATTGAACGCACACATTGACTACGACCGTGATCACAATTACGATTACTTCGGATTCAAGACCTTAGAGCGCTCATACCTATTACGCTTGGATGGCAATGTTGCAGAAAGACCTCAGCACATGCTAATGCGTGTTGCTGTCGGTATCCACCACGGAAAAATCGAGAAAGCTTTGGAAACTTACGACTTGATGAGTGAGGGATGGTTTACTCACGCAACTCCTACATTGTTCAACTCAGGAACTCCTACTCCACAGATGTCTTCCTGTTTCTTGCTAACAATGATCGAGGATTCTCTTGACGGAATTTATGACACATTGAAGCAGTGTGCAAGGATTTCAAAATCTGCTGGTGGAATCGGACTTTCGATTCATCAGATCAGGTCCAAGGGCTCCTACATCAAGGGAACAAATGGGCACTCAAACGGTCTAGTTCCAATGCTGAGAGTCTTCAACGACACAGCTCGATATGTTGACCAAGGCGGCGGTAAGCGCAAGGGTAGCATTGCTATCTATCTAGAGCCATGGCACCCAGACATTTTCGAATTCCTAGACTTGAGAAAGAACCACGGAAAGGAAGAAATGAGAGCACGTGACTTATTCTATGCTCTTTGGACTCCAGACTTGTTCATGGAGAGAGTCGAGGCTAACGGAGAATGGTCTCTATTCTGTCCGAATGAATGCCCAGGTCTTCATGACACCTACGGTGATGAATTCCGTGCATTGTATGCTAAGTATGAATCTGAAGGCCGTGCTCGCAGGACCATTAAAGCTCGAGAACTGTGGGATGCAATCACTCAATCTCAGATTGAGACAGGCACTCCTTACATGCTTTACAAGGATGCTTGTAACGAGAAGTCAAACCAGAAGAACTTGGGAACAATCAGATCCTCAAACCTCTGCACAGAAATCATTGAGTACACCGCTCCTGATGAAGTTGCAGTTTGTAACCTAGCATCTATCGCTCTACCTAAGTACGTTAATTCAACAGAGGGAACTTTTGACCATCAGAAGTTGTTTGATGTCACATACCACGCGACTGGAAACCTAAATCGTGTAATCGACGTCAACTTCTATCCAGTTAAAGAAGCAGAGAACTCCAACATGCGTCACCGTCCAATTGGGCTAGGTGTACAAGGACTGGCAGACACATTTGCTATGCTCAAATTACCATTTGAGTCTGACCAGGCAAAGCAACTGAACAAGGAAATATTCGAGACAATTTACTTCGCATCTTGCTCTGCAAGCCTAGATGCTGCAAAGGAAGAGGGGCCATACTCAACCTTCGAAGGTTCACCTGCTAGTAAGGGACTACTACAGCCAGACCTCTGGGGCATGACAGACCACTCAGGACGTTGGGATTGGGATAACCTACGAGGCCAAATTATGGAACACGGTATGCGCAACTCTCTGATGGTTGCTCCTATGCCAACCGCTTCTACCAGCCAGATTCTAGGAAACAACGAATGTTTCGAAGCATTCACTTCTAACCTATACGTAAGAAGAACTCTTTCTGGTGAGTTCATCGTTCTGAACAAGCACCTGGTCAGTGACCTAATCGAGAGAGGACTTTGGTCCTCAGCGATGAAGGACGAGATTCTACGTCACAAGGGTAGCGTACAAGCTATTGCTGCCATTCCTGAAGACCTGAAGGAATTGTACAAGACCACTTGGGAAATCAAGCAGAAGCATGTTATCGATATGGCTGCAGACCGTGGTGCATACATTGACCAAAGCCAATCATTGAACATCCACATGATCGATGCAAACCCTGCTAAGGTCACCTCCATGCACTTCTACGGCTGGAGAAAGGGATTGAAGACAGGAATGTACTATCTAAGAACGAAGGCTGCTGCAGATGCGATTCAATTTACAGTTGAGCAAAAGAAGGCTGAAGATGAAACTGTCGGGGGATTGGCAAATCGCGCTGAAGTAACAAGTATTGAAGCAATAGCGTGTTCTTTGGACAGTCCAGATGATTGCTTAAGTTGCGGTTCATGAACTAGTGTGTTATTGGTGAACCAGTTTGGTATTGCTAAACATTTGGTCATTAGGCCATTTCATCCAGTGGACATTCATTGGGCGTTTTTTTTTACGAAACTGGTGGATTTTCTTCATACTTTCAATTGGCTGGGAAATTTTGGAATTATATCTTCCATATGAGTTCGTTAAGGAAACATGGGATAACAAAATCTCTGATATTGTAGTGAATACTATCGGATTCCATCTTGGTAATAGGCTACGCTATGCCCCTAAAGGATTGTAAATTCAGGCTATGTGAATAGCGTGGCCTAGGGTTGCTAGTACTGCTTCATGAGTCATCTCAGTCATTGTTGGATGTGCGTGGATTGTTCCAGCGATGTCTTCCAATAGTGCTCCCATCTCTAAGGCAAGAGTCCATTCTCCAACCAGTTCGCTGACATGGGTTCCAACTGCTTGTACGCCCAGGATTCTGTGATCGTCCTCACGGGCAACTACTCTCACAAATCCGCCAGTCTTTTCTGCTTCCTGGGTTAGAGACCTTCCGTTTGCAGCGAGAGGGAACTTTCCAGTGATTACCGGATGTCCTGCCTCCTTTGCCTCATCAGGAGACATACCTACTGAGACTATTTCTGGTTCTGTGAATACGATTGCAGGTACTGCAACTGGGTTGTAAGCACGGTTTGTACCGGCGATGATTTCTGCAACCATCTCTCCTTGGAATGAAGCTACGTGTGCTAGCATTTCTCCCAAATCTGATACATCTCCAATTGCATAAACTCCCTTCATGTTGGTTTGACATTGGTCGTTAACCTTGACAAATCCGCGCTCGTTTAGAGCGACACCAGTTGGAGCAAGTCCTTCGCTGCGTGGTCTGCGGCCTACGGTAACTAGTACTCTGTCTGCTTCTACAGACTGCATCTTTGATTCATCATCAGCATTGTTCTTGTCAATGAAATTTAGTTTGAGTTTTCCATTGTCAAGTTTCTCAACACCCTTTGCGAAAACTCCAGTGTTAACCTTGACCTTGTTCTTCTTGAGGAATAATTCGAGAGGTCGGCGCAATTCTTTGTCAAAAATTGGCAGAACGCTGTCCATTGCCTCAACGATGGTTACTTCAGCACCGAGCATGCGATGAACGATTCCAAGTTCAAGTCCGATGTATCCTCCACCAACTACTACTAGGTGTTCCAACTTCTCGTCGATGTCCAGAGCTTCTCTACTAGAGATGACTCCGTCACCATACTTCATGAATGGTAATTCGATAGGAACGCTACCATTGGCTAGAATCACATTTTCTGCTTCAATTTGAGTGTCTCCAACAACGACAGTTTTTGCGTCTTTGAACTCAGCCCATCCGGTGATTAATTCTGCACCTGAACTCTTCAATAGGTGCTCAACACCCTTGTTAAGGCGGTCAACGATGTCATCTTTCCATCCTTTTAGTGCAGCCATTTCTAGTTCAGCTGGTCCTGGGATTGAGATTCCCATGTGGCCACCTTTCTTAGCATGCTTCGCTAAATCGTGAAATTTGTGAGCAGCGTGAATCATTGCCTTGGAAGGAATACATCCTCTGATTAAGCAGGTTCCTCCGGCTCTCTCACCCTCGACAATTACAGTGTCCATACCTAGTTGGGCTGACCTAATTGCAGCAACATACCCGCCAGGGCCTGCTCCTACGACTAATACCTTGCACTTACGAGTCTTCATTCTAATCGACCTCACATGAAGATTGTAGCTGGATTTTCCAGCAGCGTTTTCAATCTTTGAACGAGCATAGCGCCGTCCCAGCCATCAACTACTCTGTGGTCCCAAGATGATGATAATCTCAACATCTTTCGAATAACGATTTGACCGTTGCGAACAACTGGTGTGTCAACTGCGTTGTGAACTCCAAGAATACCAACTTCTGGTTTGTTGATAATTGGTGTTGCACCAAGGCCACCCATTCTTCCTAGGCTCGTAATAGTGAAGGTAGAACCAGTCAATTCGTCTAGTCCTGCAGTACCGTCACGTGCTGCTTGGCTTACTCTTTGCATCTCAGATGCTGATTGCCAGATGTCTTGAGCTTCGACATGCTTTACCACAGGGACGTATAGTCCTCTGTCGGTTTGAGTTGCAATTCCTAGGTGGACTGCATCGTGTCTGGTTACCACACCCTTATCGTCATCGAATAGGGCGTTGCAAACCGGATTTTCTCCAAGCGCTTTGACAAGTGCTTGCATAATGAACGGCAAATATGTCAACTTTGGTTGACCATCAGTGCGAGTAGAGTTTAGGTGAACTCTCAACTCATCTAGATGAGTGATGTCCACTTCCTCAAAGTATGAGAAGTGAGGAATTGTTGTGTATGAAGCGGTCATACTCTCTGAGATCTTTCTTCTCAAGCCAATGACAGGAACTTCAGTAGTTCCTGTTTGGGCAGTACGGGCAGGACCTGCAGCAGCAACAGGGCTACCAGCAGCCTTCCATGAATCCAAATCTCCGTGTGTAATTCTTCCTGCAGGTCCACTTCCAGCGACAGTAGTCAAATCGATTCCACTCTCACGTGCACGCTGGCGCACAGCAGGAGATGCAAGCGGTCTAGCACCAGGCGCTGCTACAACTACTGGAGTTGGCGCAGGCGCAGGAGCTGCCGGTGCAGGTGCAACTTCCTCTTTTGCAGGTTCAGGTTCTGGAGCAGGTGATTCTTCAACCACTTCCTCCACAGGTTCCGGCGCTTCTTCAACAGGAGTTCCTTCTCCATCGGTTTCAAATTCAATACAAACTTGTCCAACTGCTAGAATTGTTCCAGGTTCTCCAACAATTGACTTGACAACACCGTCGGTAGGTGATGGAATTTCCACGGTTGCTTTGTCGGTCATGACTGAGAGAATAGGGTCATCTTCCTTGACGGTATCACCAACGGCGACCATCCATTCAACGACTTCTCCTTCTACAACTCCTTCTCCGATATCTGGCAGTTTGAATGCAAATATTCCCATGTTTATGCCTCCTGTGTTTTCTTAATAGCTTCCGCAATTCTCTCTGGGCTAGGTAAGTAGTCCCACTCAGTTGTGTGAGGGAACGGTGTGTCCCAGCCTGTGACTCTGATGATTGGCGCTTCAAGATGCCAGAAGCAACGCTCCTGAATTGATGCGCTCATCTCTGCTCCGAACCCGCTTGTCTTTGGTGCTTCGTGCACAATAACACAGCGACCGGTTTTCTTGACTGAATTAACCACTGTGTCTCTATCCCACGGTAGTAGGGTTTGAAGGTCAATCAGTTCCGCATTTATTCCTGAATTCTTGATGCCTTGCTCAGCGACATGAACCATGGCGCCCCAAGCTATGACAGTACATGCATCTCCTTCCATAACAACTTCTGCTTGTTCTAGAGGAATAGAATAGTGACCCTCTGGCACATCTGCCTTCGGATGGCCTTTCCAAGTAGGAACATTGTGAGGGTCTCCATAAAANGGTCCTCTGTAGCATCGCTTAGGCTCGAAGAAAATCACCGGATCGTTACATTCTATTGCGCTTGTTAGTAATCCCTTCGCATTGTTTGGATTGGAACAGTAGACAACCTTCAATCCAGGAGTGTGAGTAAACTGTGATTCTGGACTTTGGGAATGGTGATGTCCACCTTTGATTCCTCCGCCAGCAGGTGTTCTAATTGTAACTGGAGTTGAGAACTCTCCTCCAGACCTGTGGCGTAGTTTTGCGATTTCGTTTACGATTTGGTCGTAAGCAGGGAATATGTAGTCTGCGAATTGAATTTCTGCAACTGGTCGCAAACCGTTCAATCCCATGCCGAATGCAATAGCTGCAATTCCACCTTCTGCAAGTGGGGCATCAAAGACCCTGTGTGCTCCATGCTTTTCTTGCAATCCGTCAGTTACGCGGAATACTCCTCCGAAGTAACCAACATCTTCTCCGAAAATTACCACATTATCGTGGACTTCTAGCATATTGTCAAGGGCGCTGTTTAGTGATGCAATCATGTTCATTTCTGTCATAAAATCACCTCACTTCCCTAGCTCCTCTCTTTGTTCTTGAACGTGCCAAGGAACTTCTTCGTATACTTCTGTGAATATTGTTGATGCAGGAGGGAATGGCCCGTTAGCTAAGTCTCCAAAGGTGCATGCTTCTTTGTATGCAGCCATAACTTCTGAATCAATTTTCTCAGTCAACTCTGCGTTCTTCTCTTCAGACCAAGCTCCTATGCTGATTAGATGCTTCTTTAGGCGTTCAACAGGATCACCGCCAGGCCAGCACTTGAATTCGTCACCAGGTCGGTAGCGACTTGGGTCATCGGATGACGAGTGTGCTCCTGCACGATAAGTGTAGACTTCGATGTAGGTTGCACCTTTTCCAGCTCGCGCTCTTTCTCTTGCCCACTTAGTGACAGAATAAAGCGCCAAGAAATCGTTACCGTCTACACGCAGAGATGGAATGTCGTAAGCCAATCCTCTTGCTGCAAAGTTTTCTCCACCTGTTGCCAGATTTTTGTGTGTTGAAATTGCCCATTGGTTGTTAACAACGTTGAGAATCACTGGTGGCTTGAAGACAGATGCAAAGTTTAGACCGTAGTGGAAATCACCTTGTGCGCTAGTTCCATCTCCTAGCCATGTGATTGTTGCTTGGTCATCACCCTTGTATGCGGATGCCATTGCTACACCTACTGCTTGGCTGAATTGCGTTCCTACTGGACTTGAAATCGAGATGAAATATCCTTCTTTCCAGGAATAGTGAACTGGCATTTGCCTACCGCGAATATTGTCTTCAGTATTACCGATACAGTGACAAATCATGCTTACCATGTCACGTCCTCTGACGAATTGTGCGCCAGGTTGTCTGTAAGATGGGAAAATCCAATCTGTATCGTCCAAAGCCATGGTCTGGGCGATAGCAATTGCTTCCTCACCGAAAGAACGCATGTAGAATGATAGCTTTCCAGTTCTTTGCATCTTGATCATTCTGTCATCGAAAATCCTCAGACGCATCATCATTTCAAGACCACGAATTAACTCTTCAGCGTCTAATTCAGGGTTCCAATCTCCAGATGCTGAATCATCATCTCCTAAAACACGAATTAGGCCATGTGCATGGTCGTGAGTTTCAGGAGCGGTGCAGGTAACAGGGTCTGGCCTAGTAAGGTCGCCAGGTTGTTCTTTCCAAGTGCCGCCAAAATCAGCGTCATCACCGGGTCGGAAAGGTGCGGTAGGTACCGTATATGCGTCCAATGACCCCTTGTCTTTCCCCGACATGATTCGCTCACTCCTTGTCCGTTCTAAGCCTTACCGATGCTCTGGCTAATAGTTCTCCAGCACGATACGAAGACCTAACCAATGGCCCACAAGCCCATCCTAAGAATCCCATTTCTTCGATTTGCAAACTCCACTCATCATATCTGGATGGTTCGGGGAATCTATCCACGGGTAGGTGTTTAGGGCTTGGTGCAAGATATTGGCCTATTGTGACAAGGTCAACTTTAGCATCTCTGAGCATCTGTAATGCTTCAGTAATTTCTTCATCAGTTTCTCCCAAACCTACCATTATTGACGACTTTGTCAAAATATCTGGGCGCAATCTCTTGGCCTCTTTCAAAATACCAATCGATTGCTCGAAAGTTGCTCTATGGTCTCTAACTTTGGAATCTAATCTAGGGACACACTCCACATTATGAGCAAACACTTCTAACTCTAAACCGTTCAATAGGTCGGCTAAATCTTGGTGGTCACCAGCTAAATCACTGCACAATAGTTCAAGGGTTACTTCCGGAGTTCTTTCTCTAACCGCTTCTAGACACTTTCTGTAATGTCCTGCACCACTATCGGGCAAATCATCACGGTTGACTACGGTTATTACAGCATGATTCAAGCCCATGGTAGCAATTGCATCTGCAAGATTCTCCGGCTCATTCTCATCTAGAGGTGGAGGAGTTTTGATAGAACCTACTGCGCAAAAACGGCAACCTCGGGTACATTCTTGGCCAGCAACCATGAATGTTGCATCCTTGGCAGCCCAGCATTCATGGATATTCGGACAGCGCGCTTCTTGGCATACTGTATGCAACATATTGTCGGTTACAGTATCCTTTGTTTCCTTGAATTTCTTCTGTAATTCACCAGATGGTAAGCGAGTTCTGAACCAATCAGGAAGGCGAGGACGAGTGTTTGCCATGTCCAATTTCCTGACGGTCATCATACTCCCCCTTAGTCATCCCGAAGGGATGGGGTGCAAAAAGAGTCGCTATGGGAGTTTACGAGGTTTCAAGTCCAAACTTGTGCAGGACGCTCTATGCGAGTCGCAGTGGTAACAGGTGGTGCACGAAGGATTGGTGCTACAATTGTGAACTCTTTAATCGATGATGGATGGGCTGTCATTGTACATTGTAATCGGTCACTTACTCAGGCTAGACAACTGATTCAGCGAGGCCAAGGAGCTATTGTTAGCGGAGATTTGTCTAACGATGAAGATCTGTTCAGAATAATCGAAGAAATCCACGACCACGATTTAGTTGCAAAAGCGGGCGGAATTGATTTACTTGTTCATAATGCTTCAATCTATAATCAAGAAGACTTCGCCACTGTTACTCCACAAGAGTTACGCCGTTTCTCTTCAATTCACTTAGATGCTCCATTCTTCATTACCCAAGGTTTGGTCCCCAAGTTGAAGGCCAAAAAAGGAAGTGTAATTGGCATGGTAGATACAAGTTGGAATCATGCTTGGGAAGAGTTGGCTCATTATACTTCGACCAAGGCAGCATTACGACAATTACTGGTTAATCTGGCAGGAGAATTGGCTCCTGAAATTCGTGTGAATGGAATCGCCCCAGGGGCAATCCTAGCAGCAGCTTGGGAAAAAGAAAGATTCGAGGAAGTTCTCAAGCGTGTTCCTCTTGGACGTGCCGGAAAACCCGAGGACATAGCGCATGCTGTCAAATTCCTTTCAGAAGCGGAGTACATTACTGGTTTCATACTTCCAGTGGACGGCGGCTGGTCATTGACTTGATTGGTGCGGGGGGTGAGATTTGAACTCACGAACACATCGTGACCGGATCTTAAGCCCGGCGCCTTTGACCACTCGGCAACCCCCGCTTAGACCTCGGGCAACGCTTGGAACTAATGAATGAGTCGGGAGAAACCCAATTTTGCAAATATTTGTGAACATTTCCGATGTAGTGTTATATGCTATTGCATTCGATAGGAGTTTATGAGTAAGGCAGCACCTATTGTGTTATCTTTCGTAGTTGTATTTTCGGTTTTAGGTTACATAGCCATGGATTCTAGTTCAAATGAATCCAATGAAGATTATTTCATCTGTGATAATGGTGAAAAGATTTCTTCAAATTTACAGAACAACGGGTTTGAAGATTGTTCAGATAGTTCGGATGAGGATGTGATCGACCATTCAAAACATCTACACGCTGACCCGATTTTAGAGGCTATTTTAGTTGAAATTGAAGGTGAACAATTCGTTACAGGCAACGTTATTCATGATCACCCTATGGAAGTCCGAATCAATTGGGTAATGCAATCAGCTGATGGAATTTCTAGCGGGGATAATTTGGCAACAGATATGAATGGAACTTGGACATTCAACATAGATGTTGAAGATAGAAGTGAAAATATCTCGATTACATTTAGAGCACATAATCTTCCTGAAGACACCTGGTCTGATAACATTACAATTATTATTTCAGCAGATATAATCGAAGGTTGCACAGATAGTTCTGCAAATAATTTCAATTCAGATGCAAACAGTGATGATGGCAGTTGCGATTANGACGAAGATGATGACGGAGTATTAGATTCGGATGAAGTTGCAGGTTGTACTGATGAATCAGCAAACAATTACAATTCAGAAGCTACAGATGATGACGGAAGTTGCGAATATAACCAAACCTCAAACAATACTGGTGAGAATAACCCTCCTAATTGTGACGTAGGGAATAATTTGACTACTGATGTAAATCAACTGGCTTATCTAGATGCAAGTAATTCCAATGATGCAGATGGCGACACGCTTCAGAATCCTTCTTGGCAAATAATCGAAAGCCCAGAGAATTCGACTGCACAGATAGTAAATCCCTCAAACATTATTGCTGAATTCACTCCTGATAAGATTGGAAATTACACCATGGAATTTTATGTTGATGATGGTGAAGATTTCTGTAAAGAAACGCTTATTCTAACTGCAGTAATCACCGTTCCAGAAATCACTCCTTACACTGTTTCGCAGTCTCTTACTAACGGAACTGAAATGACAGACATCACATTCTCAAATGTTGGCGGATATATTGTATCAATGGAAATACACCCTGAATTGCCTAATGGCCTATCATTTGATAATCAATCTGGAAGAATTAGTGGAACTCCTCAAGAAGTAATCCCCGAAACTACATTCACTGTATTCGCCAATAATTCTGCAGGCTCTGGAACTGCAAGTGTCACATTGACTGTGATTGATGTGGGCTATGATGCAACAGATTTAGCTCAATTTTGGTTGGACTTCTTCCAATGTCAATCAAACGACGATAGACCATTTGTTGACGATCTTACGACCTCAAATACAGAAAATCACCAATGCGAAGTATCTATCACGCTGAATGAAACACACCTAATAATCACTACAAATGGGCTCCCAAATCATGATTTTGAATCGACATTAGCTTGTTCACAAGCCGGTGATTGCGCTACGGCTCAGTCATACACTTGGTCAATTCCGAGGAGTCCAGCCAATGATACAGCTGGGGGTCATGACAGTACTAATTGTCCAGAGGCAAATGGTAACAAAGAATGCGCCCCAGATAGAGGTGCTGTAGCGGTTTCGATTAACGGAGTTCCAATCTATGGTCCTGAAGATGGACCAGGTGGTGATGCAGTTGCTGCAGAGCATGGCGCATACAACGAAGACCGCCAACCGATTGAGTTAGGAATATGTCATGGCCATGCCGCTCAAGGCGGAACTTATCACTACCATGCAGATGGCAATTGTATGCATTGGCATCCTGCAGAAGGCGAGTCTATAGAAAATGATTATGACGAATCTACTATTCAAGCAGTAGCTCAAAATACCTATGATGGTAATCATTCGAAGGTGATTGGAGTTGCATTTGACGGCTATCCGATTTACGGATTTTGGGGCTATGATGAACAAATGAATATAGTTGAAATGAAAAGTTCATACGAATTAAAAGATGGACAAACCGGATACAATGGAATTGATGATTACGAGTACACAGAGGGGCTAGGTCATCTAGACCGATGCAACGGTCACTTTGGCCCAACTCCGGAATTCCCTCAGGGAATTTACCACTACCACACGACAATGCAAAATGGCGATGGAGATATGGGGTTCCCTTACTTCTTGATCTGCTACCATGGTGTAGCCGACATGTCTAGTGATGCAGGGGCCGGCCAAGGTGGTGGTGGCGGAGATTGCGACGGTTATGGAGAAACATGGGGGCCAGGAATAGGTCCACCTCCGCCAGGTTGCGGTGGCGGACAAGGTGCGCAATCCGAAATCAATCAAATTTCTACAGAGGTTGTTTTTGACCCAACTGTACTGATAATTATCGGACTTTGTTTGGCAACAGCCTGGTCGCTTCGGCGAAATAGAAATCACCCGTAGGGTGACTTCTCAAGAGCACAATGTATGCAAAACGGTTTAACCCCCCGGAGCAGACGGTTAATTGGTGCGCATGCTAAAATCTCGAGTTGTTCCCGTCCTCGTGCTGCTATTGTTGCTATCTTCAGGTCTACCTGCGGTAGAGTTTGAAACTCTGGAAGATGAAGTACAAACAAAGCAGGTTCCTGCGAATCTTCAAAATTACAATTTGTATCTTGATGAAGCTGGTGATTCGGGTGGAGACGGCGCCATCACAACCACTGAACCAGACGGTGCAAACAAGGAAGCAAGCATCCTTTCAGGCGTAGAGTTCCGCTCAGATGACCTAATCGGAGACATCATGCTTTACGGAGAGGGTAGCGCGTCTGAAGTGAAATTGTTCGTTTATCTCAAATTCAAAGGTCAAGAAGGCTCTGAAGCAGATTTGACTTACACACTCAACTCGGTTGGCGGGCCGACTTATACCGTTACTGAAAAACTAACTTCGCCATGTCAAGACAGCGTTCTGCCTGGAAGTTCCGGATGTGTCTGGACAATCAACGAAATAGCATTCGATGTTCCAGAAGAAGGTTTCCTTGTAGAAAAGGGCTCACAAATAAGGCTGCAAATTGATGGTTCTGCAACTTGCGAGGGCCAGGGAGGTATTGGCCAAGGTGGAGATTGTGATGTTGAGATCCAATATGGTGATTTGGACAACACCAACAGTTTCTCACGACTCACTGTGAAAGCTAACGCATTGGCAGATTCCAGCGTCAAGGTACACGCACCAGGCGGGATCTGGTCAGACGCTGAACAACTAGAATGGTCTCCTAACCACCGCCCTGATTTTAGAACAATCCAGTTCTCAGTCGATGTAAGAGATGCTTTTGGCAGAGATGATATCAACTCTGTAAATCTAGTACTCAATACACCTTCAGGGACCAGTACGGTATTCGACAAAGAATTCGAAGACGATGATTTGCGATTGGATAATAATGGCCTAGTCGGAAACTACACGTGGACATATGACGCAGGAATCGCAGCCGGACACTACAATCTCTCCCTTGAGATTACAGATGTTCAAGGCCACGTAGTAGTCTACAGGCACGTAGGGATTGACTTCATGGAATATGGAATGTATCTATCACTTCCAGTTGACCAGTCTGACAGCGTATTGATTGCACCTGGTCAAGTTAGCAGCGTTGAATTCATGGTTGAGCACACTGGTTCTGCTGGAATTCAGATGGATGTCGAGTTTGAATTATTCACTTCACTTCCTTCATCATGGTCTGACCCTATTTGGGACCAACCTGCAGGATACTCTTTAGCAGGTGGTGGTTCATTCAAGATCGCTACTCTTTCGATTGAAACTCCAGACGGCGACTTGTCAACAGCTCCGGACCGCATTGAGGTTTGGGCTAGAGGATTTGTTGAGAATGAGGATAATGTCAGAGAAGAGGTAGTAATCGAGAAGATTGTTCTTGACGTTGAAGAAGTTGGTGTGTTCGCGCCACCAAGATTGAATGTATTCGAGGATGAAGAGCACCAAATCCAGATTGCTGATTCTAACCGTCCAGAGGCATTCGATGAGACACTGTCGCACTACATTGATTCAGATATGGCTCAATCGGGAGAACCATTCTACATCGACCTGTTTAACGCTGGATTCGATACTGACACCTACAGGCTGAAGGTCGATGAAACACCGAGCTCAAGTTGGTCTTATTCTTTCATCGATAACGATACAGGAAATGAGTTGACTACAGAAGGGCCGTATGCGATCACTCCTGACATTGGGTCGCATGAAACTATGTCTTTGATGATGAAGATTTATCCTCCAACAAATCGTGATGATGTCGATATTGGATTATTCACTATCGTTTGTTACAGTGCGGGAGATGACCAACTCAGTTCATCAGTATCCTTTACAGTTCACAGAACATTTGGAATCTTAGCCGAGGTAATCGCAGACTCTGACGGCCAAGAGATTGGCAGTGTTGGTCCGGTTGACCCGGGAGCGACAGTCAGTTTCGATATCCGAATTACCGACAGCAGTGATAGTGTTGGAGAGAACACATGGAGAATTATTTCTCCAGGCAAACTTGACAAGAACACCGATGAAGATACTGGAGACCCATCTTACGGGACTTGGGATTATTCGATCACTGATGGTAGTGGTCAAGATGTCGTAGCGATTCAGTTGTCCTCAGGGGATTCCGGAGATATTGAAGTTGAAATTGAACTACGTGACCAAGTATTAGCTGGGAATCATACATTGTACCTGAGAGTTACAGAAGAAGTGTCTGAAGGTGACCCAAGGTACTTCGATTTGCCACTTGAGATAGAGGTTAAAGAAGAAGTTCTACAAGGTAGAATTTTCGTCCAGAGAATTGACGAGTTAGAACCATTTTTGCCTAATCAAGAGCAACGTTATGAGTTCAGTGTTGAGAACTCAAACAATGTTGTATTGGACGTGATTATTTCTGTTCAAACTCTGCCTACTGGTTGGACTGCAGGTTTTACCACTAGTGGGTCTACACAGCAAGGAAATACAATCCTCTTGGAAATCGGTCCTTTCGCTACTAGCGAGTTCACGATGATTCTCACCGCTCCAGACGACCTTGTCGCTGGCAAAGAAGTCGTAGTTGTGTTGTCTGTTGAGCCTGTTGATAGTGAAATTAGTACGGTCCAACTTAAACAGACTCCGCAATTCAAATTCACAACAACTTGTGAAGGAATGGATTGTTTCGTTAACGCAGCACTAGACTTTGAAAATCCACAAACTATCGGTTTGTATGTTGGTATTCTTCTGGTCGTCTTCTTGGCAATTTACCGCAGAGGACAAACAGCTGCACGCGAGAGTGCATGGGTAGAGCAAGAAGACATGCAGTTCGAATCAATGGCTGAGGAAATCAAGGATATTCCTGATGTAGTTGTGGACGAAGAAGATCTTGATGACGACCTGGAATTGTTAGAGGATTTAGAAGACCTTTGAGCCTCTAAATCTCTGATTTTCTCCCCGTAGGGGAGAGTTTTCAATCAGATATTGTATGAACAATGTTCCATTTCCCTTAATAGGCTTCAAGTGAACCCGTACAATGGTGTTAGCCTTGCGTATGTCCTCCATCCACTCGTCAGCGCGTCCAAAACTGCTTAGAGAAATCGATAATCAGAAGGTCAAGTCATTGGGACTTGCACTGCTAATGTTGTTCTCAACAATAGCATCTATCGAGTTTGTTTCATTCACCGCTTTAGCCTCTACAGACCAAGATGGAGACGGTCTGACATATGGGCTTGAGTACCTCATTAACACTCAGCCAAACGATTGGGATTCTGACAATGACCAACTCCCGGATGGATGGGAATGGCAGTACGGTTTAGACCCACTATCTGCATCGAATGATGATGGTGCAATCGGTGACCCTGATGGTGATGGTTTCTCGAATCTTCAGGAGTATAACTACGGTCAACCTTCGAATTGGGACCTTTCCTCAACCGCCTCGGTATTAGATAACGGTGTTTGGTGGAATGGAACTGTTCCGGTAAACAACTGGGATGAAGAAAATGCCATGCAATACAACCAGCTAGGTTGTGGCGATACCGGTTCTGATGGAACTGGAAGCGTAATTCTGTGTGATGAGGACCCGGTAGGAAACATTTGTACCGACGGATTTGACAATGACAAGGATGGAATGGTTGACTCCAACGACAATGATTTCGACGGTGATGCTGATTGTTCATCGAACGATGATGACGGAGACGGAGTCGCTGATGAAGACCCTAACGGCTGGGACACAGATGGCGATGGAATGCCTGATGGTTGGGAAGCATCCAATGGACTCAACGCAACATCTGCATCAAACGCAGATGGTGCAAATGGTGACCCTGATGGGGACGGACTGATCAATCTCTACGAGTATGTCAATCCTTCATGGACCACAACCTGTGGAGGGCAGCCTTGTTACAGACCAGGTCCTGATGGTTCTTACACTGAGACTACAACTCCCTGTTCACCACATTTAGGAATTGGTCCTGGAGGGTGTGCAAGTCTAACCGCTGAAACAGATGGTATTACTTCTACAAACCCACTTGACTCAGATACTGACAACGATGGCTTGAATGATTCTCACGAAGCACTTACATTGCTAACAGACCCAACAAATGTCGATACAGACGGCGATGGGATCAATGATGGAATTGAGGTAAACGGCCAGTATGGATTCCCTGCTCAGCCAAGTGACCCTCGTGACAACAATACAGATGGTGATGCTTTTGATGATGGTGATGAAGATACAAATGGTAATGGTATTGTTGACGCAAATGAAACAGACCCTACTCGTAGAGAAGACTCCGGAGATTTCGATAATGACGGTCTAGAAAACTGGCAAGAGAATCTTTCCTGTACTCTTTGGGATGTAGCAGACACCGACTTTGGAGGTGTCAGTGATGGAGATGAGACAAATGTTACTCATGGTACAGACCCTTGTGATTCTCTAATTAATTTCGCAGCAAATGTTGTTTCATACAGTTCAGGTTCTAGTCAGTTAACTGTAAGTGACGGTTCAGGATTTAGTCCGGTTGGAGGTATTGCTTACTACAATAATTCGGGAACTTATACTCAATTCCCCTATGCGGCGGAGGTTAACGGTGTGTTACAAGGCGTGTTCGTATCTCCGCCTTCAGGTGCAACCTCTGTTGAAAGTTGGAACAATTCTTGGTGTCATGACATTGTTTCTGGCTCATTCCCTAACTATTGTGACGATGATTACTCAGATTCTGACGGCGACGGATTAGCCGACTGGGAAGAAACTCTCGGCGTATACGGTTATTTCTCAAATCCAACTCTTGCAGATTCGGACGGAGATGGCGTTGGCGACTTAGATGAAGTTCTTGTGGGAACTGATCCACTGCAACCTTGTGATAATACGTTAGATGATGATGCTGATGGATTGAACAACTATTTCGAAAGAACGACTGGTTGCGACAACTCATGGATTGGAATCACCAACGGAAGCCAAGACGCATGGGTTACAGATGAGAATTTGAGCGATACAGACTCTGGCGGTGTAAATGATAAGCAGGAATACTTCGATTCAACCAACCCAGAAAACAACCCATCAGACGACATTTTCCCTGATGATTTTGATGGAGATAGAATTCCTGACGCCGTTGAAAACCAAACTGGAACCGACTGGAGAAACCCTGATACTGATGGTGGGGGAATGATGGATGGTGATGAGTGCCCACAACAATTCTGGTTCACAAATTGTCAGGGTTCAGCATTTGATCCATGGGATCCTACGGATGACATTATGCAGAATGAAATTATTTTCTGGGCAAACAATACCAGTGGAGTAGTAGACTTGAACAAAGTTCACCGCTGGAGGCTCAATACTTACGATTTCTATACTGGTGCAGCTTATGGCCTTGAGACTGATTCTCATCCAGCAACAGAAATTATGATTCCTTACAATAACGATACTCACCTAGCATCTTCAAACTATGCAAATGATACAGTTGCCTGGAATCTAGCATTCCCTAATCCGGTGGTCTCCGGAATGATTCCTATGCCTGCATATCAGTATAACATAACATTCTACTCTGATTCGACGTTGACGATGACTCGTACCAATGATACACACACTTACGAAATTTCAAACGGTGTACTAGATGCTATTTGGGTAGAGCAGCATGAATATTGGTTCGACTGGCAAACTATTGCTGCCAATACAATTGCTGGAACGAACTCATCCTATGAGACGAATGTTCCAGATGTCTTCACCAATACTAGTCTTCCTGAATCATTTGTCTTTAATCTGACAAACGATGTTGTAAGCAATGCAGGTGCTACAGACGCGTACTCTACTGCTGACGCAATTGCAACTTTCCTTCGTGATGGAAATGCCACATTTGATTTCAAGCGAAATTACAACGGCAGTGGAGCTGCACCAGAAGCAGACCTAACCTTCGAATTACTGAATCGAGCTCAAGAAGGAACATGTGCTGAATTTACTACGGTCTTCGTTACTATGGCTAGATTAGCAGGTCTTCCAGCAAGGTATGTCACTGGATACACAGGCGGTTCTTGGACAGGAAATGGCTATGCCGTTTACGGGGCAAATCTTGCACAATGGGGTGAAGTTCGATTAGAGTTAAGCCCAGGTAGTGGTGGTGACGACCTAGGATGGATTCCTTTCGATCCATGTCCTGCTCCTGAAGAAATTGAGGTAGTTAATCTGACATGGACTCCAACTACATATGATAGAGATGGTTCAACAGAAGTAGCCGTCTCAGGTACTTTACAATACGTCGAGAATGGAACTGCGATTCCAGATATCACCGTACGTGGCTATGTTGTAGGTGTTGAGGATGTAGTGAATGTTCCTGGCTCCGCAGGAGATCCAGTAAACTTATTCGGTGTTTTCACTACTGATGCTAATGGCAATTTCGCAATGAATGGTACTATGGATGAACCGGTTGCTCCTGGATATGCCAGCATTGTCATCGAAACGATGCAGAATGGATATGTATCCAATGATGGAATCGATTCAGGCGTATTCATCAATATGACTGACGATTCTAATCTGACACACAATGAGCCCGGGGCAATCGATCAACCAGTACTTGGAGCGGGTGCGACAACAGTACTTACCGGTCAATTGTTGTTTGAAAACAATGTTACTACAGGGGCAGAAGATCTCGGCGACATTGAAGTTTGGCTAGAATTTACTTCCTCTGTAGATGGATTGACTAACCTAACTGGGACAGTCGGACCAGGTGGAGTTTGGGCGATCAACGTAACGTTAGATGAATTAGAAACTAAGACCAACCTTTCCGCAACATTAGGCTTCAGTGGATGGCAAGACACATCCCAACCTGTAGGAGGTCCTCAATTCCACTTTAGACCGACAACTCACTCTATTACTTTGGATATTAGAAACGCACCTAATTTGACCGCAGTAATCGAAGGGCCAGGCTCCAACAACTCGATTTTACAAATCGACGAGGTTGTTTACATCAATGGTTCCGCTCTATCATTTGGCGCTAGCCCTGTGGCACTAGCAGGCAACCTTTCGTTCGGTATGAGGGAATTGAATGGTGGAGGTACATTTGTAGAATTGTTCAACAAATCGGTGAATGGTTCATTTGCAATTACTCACACTTTAGATATTAACAACACTACGGTGAAAGCTGGAGATATTGAATTAGAATTAGTATTCTATCCAGATGATTTGGAGGCAACTGATTCTTTGAACACTTCCGGAACACCTTGGTGGCTGCAGGGTATGTTGTTCTTTGAATTACAGGCAACACCGCAATTACGTGGTCAAGATGTAGGTATTATTGTGCAGGTCACAGATCACCTTGGTGGAAACTTCGACCTAAATCTGAATGGTACATTTACTTTCGATTTCAACGGAACTACAGTAAACACAACAATAAATCCAGATTCGAGTACTATTTCACCGACATTCTCCACAAATGCGAATCTTTTCGCTGGAGATTATGTATTTGACATGTCATTTAGCGGAAACGAATTCTTCCTTTCGTCCACCAATTCTTCCTTCCTGAGAATTATGGGTACGGTTGACATTACAGTCACGGTTATCGACGATTGGACTTACTTAGGAAATACGACTTGGGTAATTGGAGATATCACTGATGCAGTACATGGAACTGCAGTATTGGGTAACGATAGCATCGTGTTTGCCAGTTTGGTGGCTGGAGAGGGAGGAGTATTCGACCTTGCTAATGGTGTGTTGAACAATACAACTGGTTCCTACAACTTCTCAATTCGAGCGCCTACGAACGTTCCATCAGGAGTTTATGATGTAGAGATTCTCACAGATTTCGATTCTCTTGCCGCTGAGGGAGGAGCTTACTACCAATGGGTAGATAGCGCGGTCCCTCCTGCCCTACCTCAAATCCCTTCAACTACTTGGGGTATTGAGTCTGCAGTAGACCTCCAGAGACCTCCCGGTTTAGATGTGGTTGCTGAAATGAATACTTCAATCGAATTAACGGTAAGGGTTGCGGATATTGCTGATAATTCAAATGTCACAGGTTCAACTGTGAACTACATTTTGGATTATGGAGGTGCGAATATCTCTATTGGAAACGCTGTCAGTGGTGCTGATGGAAATGCTACGCTATTTTGGACGGTAAGCGGAGTAGACCCAGGTCAGTACGTTTTGCGAATGGAAGTACAAGATGATGTTTCATCTCCAAAGATTGCGTCTGCAACACGACATTATGGCAACTTTACAGATATCAACGTCACAGTTCAAGTTCCATCAAACATTAGGGTTGATTCAATCCCTTCAACTGTTACTGCCGGAGTTAATTTCCAGGTTGTTGGGCAGGTAGAAGATGGAGACAATTCTAGTCGAAATATGACTACTGCGGTAGCATTGGAAATGTTCTGGTTAGATAATCCTGATGAGAAATTGATCAACGGTGTATTCACTTCGATTAATGGAAGTTTCAATCTTTCAGTACCTACTGACGTACTCAATAATGGTACTCAAAGAGGTCCGCGTGAATTTATTATTTCAGTTGTTGAAGGCTCTTCTCCGTTCTATCTAACGGACTCCAGTAACCATTCGATTTTAGTTCAAGGCGTGACAGTATTCGAGAATGTACAACCTCTCAACCCAATTATTGTAAATCGTGGACAGGATGTTAATATCACCGCGCAATTGGTAGAATCCTCGAATATGTTCCAAGGATTGGGCGGATTTACTGTTGATGTAGAGTTTGATGAGACTTGGTTGACATCTAATACTACGGATGCTCAAGGTAGAGTCAATTTCGTGCACACGGTTCCATTTGACCAACCATTAGGATTGATTACAATCTCGATAATGTACAATGGAAGCTTTGACTTGTTGTCAACTCAGAGAAACCTATCAAGCGTAACAATTCGCTCGACAACCGTCATGGTTGTAGATCCGATTAATGCTAATCCTGTAGCAGGAGAGGCCTTCGTCATTACAGGCTCTATTCAGAGCGACAATGGTAGCGCTCTGCAACTAAGAAACGGAGATCCATTGAATGCTAATGTCTTGTTTACAATCGATGACCTAGCCTCTGGATTCACTTTGACGGACGGGCAAATACAGGCTGATGGAACATGGAATGCGACAATCACTTTGTCCTCTGGATTTGCTGCTGGAACTCACGTTGCTCAGGCTCAATACATTCCTTCAGTGAACTACTATAGTGGTTCAAATGCAAACCAATCATTCGACAGCCGAGGTTTCACGACTCTTACTTTCGTGACTCCTTCATTAGACGGTGTCAATCAGCCATCACTTAACGATAGAACCGATAGAGGCGATGATGTCAATGCTCGTCTCCAATTGTTTGATAATACTGGAGCTGCAGTTGTTGGAGTACAAGTAACAGTTTCATTGAATGGTACTTCAGTGACAACTGTTGGTACTACAGATTCTATGGGAGTTGTTGATGTCAACTTGACAGTTCCAGCAGATGCGTCAGTCGGTTTCCATGACCTAGATGCTGAGTTCCTCGGCACCCCAGGCTCTACTGGATTGATTGGTGACAATACCAGTGTAAGATTCGTTGTACTTGCTCAAACAGTCATTAACATCACAGAGAGTTCTACCGCAATTACTGCAGGAGATGTTCTGTATGTTAACGGTACTTTGTTGGATGATTTGGGCTTGCCACTACAGATTGATGGTAATGATTCAATCGCAGTAGTGTACCTGCTTATCGACGGAGTTCCTGTTTCTAGTGTTCAATCAAATGCTGGTGATGGAATGTTCATGTTTGCTTGGAATTCACCACAGAGCATCGATGCCGGACCTCATAACATCCAGGTTAGATTCAATGGCGGTAGAGATTGGGTAGACCCAATCGGCGAAGGTGACAGTGCAAACCCGGACTTCTACTATCCTAGCTCGGATTCGGTCAATTTCACAGTTGCAGTACCAACTAAGATTCTACTGATTACTCAAGGTGGACAAGTTGACCGTGAAGATACCCTGACTGTTCAAGGAAGGCTTCTCGATCTAGTAGACAATCCTCTAGGTGGAGAAACAATAGAAATTTGGCTCGGTGGAGTATTCTTGACAAATGTTACAACTGATGCTTCAGGACAATTCAATGCAGTACATCCTGTACCTGCTGATGCCCAGTTAGGGCCAGTTCTGCTAGAAACTCGATTTGCTGGGACGCTTGAATATCTACCATCCGCAAATAACGGAACTTGGAATATATTCTCGAAGATCTATGTTGAAGTTAACATTGAATCTCCACTGGCTGTAGAACAATTGACTACAATCGATGGATTCGTTGGTGACAATATGCTGAATCCACTACCTGGTATGCTGGTAGTAGTGACTGTTGAAGGAATACCAATCGGAAATGCAACTACCGATTCGAATGGGAATTACAGTTTCAATTGGCAAGTCCCTAACATCTTCGCAGATGGAAATCATACTGTCCAAGCTGATGTTCCTGCCCAAGGTTGGTATCGTGCGGGACAAGGTAATGCGACATTCTTCCTTGCGCACCGTACAGGCATAACTGTCAATATCGCTGATGCAGATGCAACCAGAGATGACTTCTGGGAAATCACAGGAACACTGTACGATATTGACACTGCTCAGAATGATGGATTAGCAGGCGAGACAATAGTCATCTACCTTGATGGCGTTCAAGTCGAAACGGCAATTACATCCCTAACTGGTGAGTTCTCAGCCTCTATACGTGCTGATGCTGCTTACTCTAGAGGTAATCACGTGATGAGTTTCGTATTCGAAGGAAGTCCAGGACACCTACCTGTAGATTCTAATCGTACAGTCGTCGTTTGGGCTGATGTAACAGTTCACATAGATTCAACCAATAACTACGTGGTTAGAGGTGATGGCATTCAACACAGAATCCAGATGACCGGTCGCGTTACAGAAATCGGTGGTCAAGGAGTTTCGATCGATGGTGCCCAGTTAATTCTAGGAAACGGAGTCAACTGTGAATCTGGTAGTACTGAGGCTAGATGTATCAATATCGAAAGCGTCATTTGGAATGGTGGGACTTACACACTGACTGCTACAGCTCCTTCTTGGGTTGAACCTGGTCAGATACAGTTGAACATACAGACTCCTGAGAACTCTTCTCTATACTTGCGTTCAGGGAATGCTTGGACTGAAAGTATCTCGGTCAGAATTAATCTACAAACACCTTTCGATGTTGACATTGAGCCAATTGTTGAGAACGAGCAAGAGGTAGTAAAGGGAGAGATTCGACTGCTTGCTGAAGATACAGAAGAAGGAGTCGAAGGAATTGCTATCACAATTTATCTTGAAGATGACAATAATTCTAGATTGGATGAGGTAGTCATTGTAACAGATTCAAACGGATTGGCAGACTTCGAGTTCAACGCAGAACCACCTTATGGTGATGCTTCAGAATATGGTGAATTGACTCTGAAAATGTCAATCTCCTCGAACTTCATTCTATCTGATGAATCACAAAATGATTTCAACACTGACTTCAACTCTGGAATCAAACCTGATTACACATACGAGGGTGATGATTCTGGAGTTCCATGGTGGATGTACTTGGTTGCAATATTGGTAATTGGCGCAGCAGGGGCATACTTGATTATGAGGCGTCGTGCTGTAGATGCAGCTAAGGAAATCGCGGACATATTCTCATACACCGCAGAACTACTTGCTGCTGGAGATTCGATGCGAGAGGCAATTTTCAATTGCTATGAGAGCCTTGTTCACGTCTTAATGGGAAGAGGATTCTTGCGACGCGATTTCGAAACAGTTAGAGAATTCGAGATGGCTATCAGAGCGGCACTTCCGAATCTTTCAGAAGAATCGCTTTCATCATTAGATGCAGTCTTCGAAGAAGCGAGATACAGCCGTCACGAAATGAATGAAGGGCACAAAGCAAACGCTCAGGAAGCATTGACCCGTGTAGTATCCGAGATTGGACAAATTGGGGATATACCAAACAGATGATTACCATCTAATATTGAGTATACCGTCTGTGTAACTAGCTTTGATAGATTCAATGTCAGCAGGTAATGGCAATTTTCTTTCGAAAGTTCCTACCTTCAGCTTTAGAATGCTATGGCCTTCAATTTCGCCCTTGGATAGATCGACATTATCCATTTCAGCCCCGTGTAAAGGAATTGACAATCCGTCTGAGTGTCTGCGACCATTTAGTTCCTCAATGACCCAATCTAGTCTTCTTTCAGGTGCAATTTCTGCCATATGGGTTTCAGGTAATTCTCCTGATGTAACTAGCATCATTGTGTGACGGTCTCTTACTTCAGTAAGGTGGTCTCCAGATATTTCGAATGCAGCGTGAAGCTCACTCGGAGAGGCACTTAGGCCATCGCTAACAGTCTCAATCTCGACCTCTTCCCACTCTGCCATGTTTACACCTCCTGCGGCGGAACATATTGAACCTTTCAGATTTCTATATCGCGATGTACTTTCGAGAAAAATCGTTTTGCGAACCTTCCTGAACCTTCAGAATCACTAACTTGATTCATTCTAATGTCTGGTGGATAACATATTGCATAAGTACGTTCAATGTTCCTTCTATCTAGTAGTACGATGAGTGCTCTATCGCCTATTGCTCGAATCGGTCTGCCCATCGCCTGCAAAATCGTGTTTATTGCTGGCTGAGAATTAGCATATCGCCAAAAGTTTCCTTGTCCAAATTTATCCTTGATGTAGTTGGCATATGCTTTTTGGAAAACCGAAGGTGGTGCATTTTGGATTCCAACACAAATCACACAGTCCAATATTCCACCTGCATAATCGACACCTTCTGAAAGTCGGCCATTAAACACTCCAGCAACCACAATTTTTCTTCCTTTTTGCTGGGATTCTTGTAAATCCACAAGTAGGGCATTAATGTCTTGGTTACTCCACATCTTTGATTCGACAACTTTCTTTGCTCCAGGCAAATACATCGAACCATCAAAGATTTCCCCAAGAGCGTGGTAAGATGGTACGAACACTGCAACATTCCCGGGAGTATTTTGCACTACTGAACTGATATGATTTCGTATCCTTTCAGTGTTCTCAACACCTCTCTCACGGTATAATGTAGTTACATCGGTTGCTACTACAATCGGTCGACGCTCCTTGGCAAATGGAGAGGGGAGTATCATTTGTCCTCTCATTTCTTTTGTGATTCCTAGTAAATCAGCAAACATGTTTGGAGGATTCAATGTTCCCGACATCAGAATTGCTCCAGCGACTCTCTCAAAAATAGGTCCTGCAACTAATCCAGCATCCAACAAGTGAGTTACGATTCTACCATCTCGACCCTGTCCATCGAAAACTAAGCACAGAGCGGAACCATTTCCAAATCTATCTAGGACGTCTATTTGTTGTGCCAATAGGTGAGCAGATGGCTCGTTATCTCCATCTTCATCAACATCAACTTCATTGGTCGCCAGTAATTCTTTGAACAACTTCAATCTGATGTTCTTATCTGGATTAGCGAACATTAAGCCGTTTCCTGTTAGCCTCGATTGACTTACATGCGCTGATACTTTGTCGAATGCTTCTTCAAGCCATGACAAAACATCCTTGGCCTGGATTTGCATTTCTTCATCTCCAGCTAATTTTGAAACCATACTTTTGAATTCTCGATTGAGTACAACCCTGAACTCCTTGCAGACTTCAAGGCTCCATCTTTTCAATTCAACAGAGTTATTCATCGATTCAGTCATTGTAGCAATTTTTTGTAAATTACCTAGGTGCTCCTCGACTTCACTAGATGCATTTCTGACCATAGTTGGAGTCAAGCGACTTTGCATACCTCTGCGGACACGATCTGGGAGATTATGTGCTTCGTCAACGATAATCACCAAATCATCAAGACGCAATCCCATAGCTTTCAATGATGCAGTTCTGACTCCTTCAATGAATAGATGATTGTAATCACAAACGATCACTTGGGCATCTTTTGCTGCATTTCTTGCAGCTTTCCATGGGCAAGTTTGGGTTTTTTGTCCATTTTCGACATGAGTCTTGCTCATCTCGACAAGTTCTCCAACATGTAACGGGTCTGACAAAATCCTTCTCTCAAAGTCTGGAGCAGATGTAAGCCATGGTTTACACTGACGGTTCTTTCGATGATTGGCACACAATAGAGAGAAACTAGCACCACGATTACCTGCAAAAGGTTCGACACACATGCTAGATTGACCAATCATGTCGACCAATGAGATTTTTTCATGTTGGCTGATGTCGTTTATCTTTCGAACAGTGTCTACGACAATTTTGTGTTGACTTTGTCGAGGAGTGAGGAACATGACGGTCTTTCTTTCTGGACCGGAGTTTGCAAATTCCAGTGCAGCAGCCAATGCGGCTGCAGTTTTACCGATTCCAGTTGGGGCGCTAGCGAGGTGTGCACCGCCTTTTTGCAGAGTTTCTAGGCAGGAGGAAATCATCTCTGTTTGCCCTTCCCTAGGATTGGGATGAGCAAGCCAAGATAGTCCGGCCTGTTCACGCATGACTGTATGGCTTCGCCGAAGGTATTTGAGGTTGAGCCTATTCAAGTCGCGGTTGCACCGTTTGAGTAAATTGCACCCAGATGTGGGGTCTGGGTGCGTGTGGAACTAACCCTGCTCAACAAGCAGGGTCGGAATCGGAGTCCCCCCGGTCTGCATCCGGGGGGACGTGTGTTGGGTTGCCAGTTTGTGCTAATTTAGCACGTAGACGCAGTGCAGCGAAACAAATGTTGACTGGCATATCAACATCAGTTCGGAAGGTGGAAGGATCATTGTTTCCAATTTCGTCCTCCCAGCGCATTTTCCCATCCCCTCCATTATGTGGCTCTCACCCTGTTTTCACTCAGTGAACTCCTTGCGTCCTACAGTCTTGCTGCGAGCTACCTCTAGCCCTTCAGCGAGAATTTCATTCAGTTGTGCTTCCTCTTGGATTATCTTGCGAACATAGTCTTGCAATCCTTGTGAAGCCGCTTGTTGGTGGCTGATGCCATGTAATTCATACAGGTCACCCAGGATGCTCTTCATAGAGCGTCCAACTGGGATTGTGATTGTATCCATGTCTGGTAGAAGAGGCTGATCTTCCAAGAAAGAACGGATGGCTGCACGGATGACATCGCTTCGATTTCTAGCGCCATCAAGACCAATTCGTGCATCGAGAAGAGCGACCTCTTCATCGGTAATTCGCAGCGAAATCAGAGTGTTCGGTGTGCTCATCGGTTCTCCCTCGTAATTTATCGACAGAAGAGGGGGTATATAATATGTATTACAAATGATGACAATTTGCCATACAAGTGATGACAAAGGGCACGAGTATTTAGGCATATTCAAATGGAAAAGCAAAGACGAAGCCTCATGGTCGACCGATTCCAATTCTTACGTCGACTCGGAATCCCTGGGAGCGCAGCTACTGTGCTATCTGAACTTTCCAATGGGGAAAAATCCACGGCGGAAATATCGAAGAATTCAGGTTTGTCAAAAAGTGCCATCCTAACTGGATTAAATTACTGGCAAAAATTTGGCGTGGCATCAAAGTGTAATACAAATCAGTGGCAAATCCACGAAGTTCAGCATGTACGCGAAATCCTTGCTATACTAAAGAAGGAAGAAAATCAATTGATTTCATCTATTGCTAAAGTTGACAAGATTATCGTTGACGAAAAACGGTAATCCTCAAACAGTAGGAACATTCAGCAGGATTCATGGCACTAACCGCTAGCCGTGGATTGTATCTGTATCTTGAAGTTCTTAGGACTGCACTAGATGACGACATTGTTACCGATGATGAGGCATCAATCCTGAAGGTTCTAGCTGTAGCATTGGGAATCCATCCGTCTAATGTTGGAGACGCATTGGATGTAGCTAGGGGAATAGACCCCTCTCCAATTTCTGAAACTGACAATTTTAGTGAGCACCAGGTGGGAGATGTAACTACATACCAATCCGCATTAGTGGCAGCACTTGATGATGAAGTTATCACTGAAGATGAATGGGCTATGTTAGAGAGTCTAAGGAATCTGTTTGGTATACAACCAGACCAGCACGCATTGATTGAGGAAGCAATCAGATCTATGTCTGGTTCAGATGAAAATGGAGAGCGTAGACTTGAGCGTCTGGAAAGGTTCAACACTGTCTGTCCGTATGTTTGAGTTACTCTAGTCGTGGCAACGCTTGTAAAGGGTCTTTAATTGGGCCGGCTAACACACTTGTGTTTTTAGGTGTTATAATGAGCGTCGTTCATGATATATTTGAGAAAGTAAAGAGTCGAGACCCAGATCAACCAGAGTTCCATCAAGCAGTATGGGAAGTTTTGGAATCCCTAGAACCTGTCTTAGAGCGCCATCCTGAGTTCGTTGAAGCAGGAATCGTTGAGAGAATTGTTGAGCCTGAGAGATTGATTCATTTCCGTGTGCCATGGGTAGATGACAACGGTGTTACACAAACAAACCGTGGTTTCCGTATTCAATTCAACAGTGCAATTGGTCCTTACAAGGGTGGATTGAGATTCCACCCATCTGTAAACGCATCAATTCTGAAGTTCCTAGCTTTCGAGCAGGTATTCAAGAACAGCCTAACTACTCTACCTATGGGTGGAGGAAAAGGTGGTTCCGACTTCAACCCTAAGGGTAAGTCCGATGCTGAAGTCATGAGATTCTGTCAATCATTCATGATGGAATTGTGGAGACACATTGGTCACAACTGTGACGTTCCTGCTGGAGATATCGGTGTTGGCGGAAGAGAAATTGGTTACATGTTTGGAATGTTCAAGAAATTACAGAATGATTTCCAGGCTGGTGTTCTAACTGGTAAGGGCCGTTCATACGGTGGTTCACTAATTCGCCCAGAAGCAACTGGATATGGTCTAGTTTACTTCGCACGTGAGATGCTTGCTGCACAAGGTAAGTCATTCGAAGGTGCAACGGTTTCAATCAGTGGTAGTGGAAATGTAGCTCAATTCGCATGTGAGAAGGTATTGGACCTTGGTGGAAAGCCAGTTACAATGTCTGATTCATCAGGTTGGATCCACGACCCTGCAGGAATTGACAGAGAAAAGCTTGCTTGGATTATGGACCTGAAGAACAACCGCCGTGGAAGAATCAGCGAATACGCTGCACACTATGATGGTGTATCATTCACTGAGTCAGCACCTGAACCTGCTCTAAATGGTCTATGGGGAGTTAACGTCGATGTTGCTCTTCCATGTGCAACTCAGAATGAATTGAACGGTGAAGAAGCAAAGATGTTGGTCGCTAACAAAGTAATCGCAGTTGCTGAAGGCGCTAACATGCCATGTACTCCTGAAGCAGTTGCAGTCTTCCAAGAGGGTGGAGTTCTATTCGCACCAGGAAAAGCAAGCAATGCAGGTGGTGTAGCAACCTCTGGTCTTGAGATGAGCCAGAACTCACTGCGCCTATCATGGACTCGTGAAGAAGTCGACAAGAAACTTGACGACATCATGGTTTCAATCCACGAGCAAGCATACTCAACCGCAAAGGCGTATGGCCGTGAAGGAGACTACGTATTCGGAGCAAACGTTGCAGGTTTCCTCAAGGTTGCTGAAGCTATGATGGCTCAAGGTGTAATCTGATTTTAGAAAGCAGATATCGAGAATTTTGCTCAATATTTACTGAGCTTATTGCTAGTTCGTGTTGAACTATTGTCAGTTCTTTCCTCACGAAGGAATCAGATTGCTGTTGGAGCTACGTGACCGTCGCTCTTGTCGTCTGGTTTGCGAACTCTAGACCAAACTCCACCCATCANCTCTTCATGGTGGTCTGCACAATAATGGAATCGGCGATATGCTTCTCGGAAAGAGTAGGCCTTCTTTCCAGTGGCAACTAGGTAGCCCTCTGGAGAAAGTCGAGAAATGATATCTCCGACTGCTCCACAACCTGGATAATCACAAACCGCCTCTTCTCCCATGTAATCACCTAATCTCTCGCCCTGCTTTAATGATTGTAATTTTTCAGTCCTCTTCTTCTGTTTCAGGAGGGGTAATTACCAGCAGAGGAACATTTGCTTCGATTGATTGTCCTTCCTCACAATGAATCTCGGTTACAGTTCCGCTTACAGGTGCCTGAATCTCGTTTTGCATTTTCATCGCTTCAAGAATCATTACCACTTGTCCTTCTTGGACTTCATCTCCCAATGATACCTCGACAGTAACGACTTTTCCAGGAATATTTGCGCTAACTTTGCCTGATTTTTTCGACTTACCNCCGCTTGCTCTTCTCTGTTTAGGAGCAGGTCCTGCATCTGGAACTTTGATCTCGAAGGTTTGGCCTCCAACCGTTGCAGTCCAATTTTCACCATCTTGTTCAAGTTCAACTTCGAATTCTTCACCGTTAACTATCACTTTACGAATATCACCCATTTGTTCACCTCCATGGGGAGCGCGAGCTCCTTTGATGCATCAGGGAAGACATGCCCATGTTCATTCTGCGATGGTCTTGAGCCCATGCTTCACCAAGTTTTCTTCCTGCTTGTGATGGGTCATTACGACTAGATGATGCAGCCAATACTGCTGCTATTGCAGCCATTCTAAGTGTTTCAATTTCAGCCATATTATCACTCACAATGGTATATTGCCATGCTTTCTAGCAGGTCTCATTTCTTCTTTGTCAAGTAGCATTCCTAATGCTTTGCATAATCTTTCACGAGTTTGATTTGGCTCGATTACATCATCGAGATATCCAAGTGCTGCAGCCTTGTACGGATTAGCAAACTTCTCTTCGAAGTCTTCGATTAATCTACCTCTTTCACCCTCTGGGTCACGTGCGTTTTGCAATCTCCTTCTATGAATGATTTGCACTGCGCCTTCTGCACCCATTACGGCCAACTCAGCACTTGGCCAAGCAACATTGTAGTCTCCTCTAATGTGCTTGGAAGACATAACATCGTATGCTCCNCCATACGCCTTCCTTAGGATAACCGTTAATTTTGGAACAGTTGCTTCAGCATAAGCATACAGTAGTTTAGCGCCATGGCGAATAATTCCACCCCATTCTTGGTTTGTTCCCGGTAAGAATCCGGGGACATCTTCTAGAGTGATTAGTGGAATGTTNAATGCGTCACAGAACCTTACGAATCTGGCAGCCTTATCGCTAGCATCTATGTCCAAGCAGCCCGCTAGAATCTTGGGCTGGTTGGCAACAACGCCTACGGTTGAGCCATTTAGGTGGCCAAATCCTACGACAATGTTTCCTGCCCAGTTTTCTTGGACTTCAAGGAATCCTCCATCGTCGAGAATTTCTGTAATCACATCCTTTACGTCATATGGTTTGGTTGGATCTTCTGGAACTATTGAATCCAGATTTTCACAGACTCTTGTCGGCGAGTCACTTGTTTTCTTTAGCGGAGGCTTTTCCATGTTATTTGCAGGAAGCAGGTCGACAAGTTCTCTTGCCAAATCGATCGCTCCTTGGTCATCTTCTGCTGTGAAGTGTGAGACTCCAGACTTACTTCCGTGAGTACCAGCCCCGCCCAAATCTTCGAAAGACACCTCTTCATTAGTTACGGTCTTGATGACCTCTGGTCCTGTGATGAACATGTGTGCAGTCTTGTCAACCATGATTACAAAGTCAGTAATTGCTGGAGAGTAAACAGCACCTCCTGCACAGGGCCCCATAATGACGCTGATTTGAGGTACAACTCCGCTTGCTCTAACATTTCTGAAGAAAATTTCAGCGTAGGAACCAAGGCTAGCAACTCCTTCTTGGATTCTTGCTCCACCGCTGTCGTTTAGTCCAATGACAGGGCGGCCAGTCTTCAAAGCCATATCGAGTACCTTGCAGATTTTCAGGCCGTGCATTTCTCCCAGACTTCCTCCATAAACTGTGAAATCTTGAGCGAAAGCGAAAATCTCTCTGCCATTGATTGTTCCATGTCCCGTAACAACTCCGTCTCCAGGAATCACATTCTTGTCCATGTCAAAGTCACGACATCTGTGCTCAACCAGAGCATCTATCTCTTGGAATGAACCTTCGTCTAGAAGCATTTCAAGGCGCTCTCGAGCGGTCATTTTGCCGCGATTATGTTGCGCATCGACCCTTGCTTGGCCGCCACCAGCTTGCACACGAGCCTTTCTTGCTCGCAGGTCCCTCAGTCTATCCTCGGTACCAACCATGTCTTTCGCCAAACGGAGAATATGTTAGACCGTCTTTATGGGTTTTGTGAGCATTTCTACACCGCAAGCACTTCATAGACGCTCCTACACACATCCAAACATGGGCGGAAGGCAGCGCATTGTCATAGCAAAACCCGGCCTTGATGGTCATGACCGTGGGGCCAAGGTAGTCGCTAGGGCTCTAAGAGACGGCGGGCACGAAGTCATCTACACGGGACTGCGTAGAACTCCAGAGCAAATTGTTAGGACTGTGATGGATGAAGATGCAAGATTTGTCGGTCTTTCTTCTCTCTCAGGTGCACATAGTCACCTGTTTCCAAAGATCTGTAATCTGTTGAAAGAATCTGGTTTGAATGATGTTGTCGTTTTTGGTGGTGGCATTATTCCCGAATCGGATAGACCTCCTCTTTATTCGGCAGGAGTAAGAGCGATTTTTGGACCAGGAACTCCATCCACTGAAATCTTAGAATTTGTCGAAGAGGCATCGACTAAAGATTGTGGTGTAGGGTCTGAAAATGGTTGGTTCTGGGGTGAGTGATTGGACCGCAGAACTCTCGCTAGGCAGTTATCTGCTATCGAAAACGGCGAGATGCTAGTGGAATCATTCGCTAATGGAGATGTTATCGCTATTACCGGTCCACCGGGAGTTGGCAAATCCTGTATTGTAGATGCAATTCTGCATCGATTGGCTCCAGCAAAAAATGTTGCAGTTTTAGCTGTAGACCCAACTTCTCCACTTAGTGGAGGGGCGCTACTTGGTGACAGGATTAGATTGAGTGTTTTAGATGACAAGACAAAATCTGATTCGATATATGTTCGAAGCGTAGCGACTAGGTCTTCTAGCGGCTCAATTCCTTCTATAATACGCGACCTTGCAAGTCATTTGTTGTCGGAATCATTCGATTTGGTAATAATCGAAACAGTGGGCGCAGGCCAAGCAGAGATGCGTTGTGCAGCTATTGCGAATCGAATAGTCGTAGTTGAGGGTCCTGCAAGAGGCGACGGAATACAAGCAGAAAAAGCGGGTCTGTTGGAATTGGCAGATTTGATTGTAGTTAACAAAGCAGACTTGGAAGGAAGTGACAAAGTTGTCAATGACCTAACAATCTCACTTGGGCTAACTTCTGATGCACCTCCAATTATCAAAACCAGTACAATTACCGGTGAGGGGTTGGATGATTTGTCTAATTTAATCACCAACTTGGAGGAAAGAACCTCATCTAAACGTGCGCGCTGTAGGCAGCAATTACTAATGGCGCATGAATCCATTCTCACATCAAATCCCCATTTCGAGGCAATTCTTGACCGCATGTCTGAAGAAGGGTTAGCACTCGATGAAGCACTGAGGGAACTCAATGAGTGACCAAGTTGAACTCACAGATCCGGTAGACCACTCTGTAGGCGGCATGTCTGGGCATCTCTTTAGAAGAGGTTTCCACATCGGAATGTCAATTATTCCCTTTGTCTACTTTGAGTTTGGAGAAAAGATTGCTGATTATCTTTCCATCACAGTAGTTCAGGTTGTTTCATTATTGACATTAGTCTTGGTGTTTGGTGAAGCAATTAGATTAAAATTAGGAATAACAATATTTGGGCAAAGAGATTACGAATCTCATCAGGTTAGTGCATTAGCTTGGGGTGGTTTTGCAGTTGGATTGACCTTCCTAATACTTCCAGAGAGTCCAGAATTAGTGTGGCCACTCATACTTTCATTGTCTCTGGGGGACCCGTTTTTAGGAGAAATTCGCAGAAAAGGCCTCGAGTCCAAATCTGTATTCATATGGGGTTCAATTTTCATTGCTCTAATTTGGGTTGCTTGTTTCTACCGACTAGATACTCCTATCTGGATGGCCTTGGTCATGGGTCCACTGTGTGTGGCTGCGGAATGGCCAAGATTGAGGTGGATTGATGATAATGCTACAATGCTGTTTATTCCTCTAGCAGCAACAATAATGCTTGTACCATGGATGTAGAACCATTATGTTGAAATGGCGTATAGCCTCGCCAATGTATAGGTGAGACGCCATGAGTGACGAAGTTCCTTCCGCAGACCCTCCTCAGAGTACCTATCTGATGACATTTTTACTATCGTTCGTTTTGTTAATGGTAACAATGTTCGTATATCCACTTTGGTGATTTGAACCAAAGCAAGATATCTTGAATGAATAGGTCTAGCGAATGCTATGTGTGGTATAGGCGGCATGCTAGGTCAGCCTGACCGTGCTGTATTATCACGCATGAATCGTTTAATGGATCATCGAGGCCCAGATGGAAATGGAATCTTTTCTGATGATTTCTGTGGTCTAGCACATACTCGTTTAGCGATACTCGACATTTCAGGTTCACCTCAGCCGCTCTATGGCCCTAGTAAAGTAGGAGTGGTGAATGGTGAAATCTACAATCACCTCGGACTTAGAAACAATATGTATCAGTATACAACTAACGGTGATAGTGAAGTTGTACTGTCTTTACACACTGGAAAGGGAGATGCAAGCCACCATGCGAAGTGGGTTTCAAAATTAGATGGGATGTTTGCCTTCGCATTATGGGCTGAAGGCCAACTAATTTTAGCAAGAGATGCAATGGGTATCAAACCACTAATGCGAACAATAGTTGGAGACAACTTACTCTTTTCTTCAGAAGCTAAAGCATTGAGGGCTCACGAAGATTATGTTCCAGTAATAGACGATTTAGCGATGAGAGCAAGAATCGCTTGGGAGTATCCTCTAGATGGAACTACGCTGTTCGCTGGAGTTCATCAGGTGCGTCCAGGGACTGTCGAAGTTTGGGAAATGGTTGACGGAATGCCTAAGATGACCAGTATTTCAAGATTCGAAAAGCAAGTTGTGGAACCTGCAGAATCTTGGAATGACCCTGAAGGGTTGTTGGAAACTTTTGTTGAGAGTGTTAAGGATAGACTGATGGCTGACGTACCGGTTGGTATTGTTTTGTCTGGAGGCTTAGATTCTAGTTTAGTATGTGCAGTTGCCAGAGAGGCTGCAGAGCGTGCTGGACAACCAGTTCCTGCTTGTTGGACTGTGGCTGAAAGCGAAGATAATCCTGATTGGAAGGCTGCTGAATTAGTTGCCTCGAGTCTAGATTTAGAACATCACCAACATATCCTGCTAGAAGATTCGTTTAATTCTCGACTTCCTGATTTGGCGTGGCACGGCGAAGACTTGGACTTGACAGTATTGTTTTTCCAGCCCCTTTTTGCCAAGATGTCTGAGTCAGTAACTGTCGGCCTGTGCGGCCAAGGCGCAGACGAACTTCACGCGGGTTATCCGCGTTACCGTGACCTCAATGCTCATGCATCAGAGATTCAATCAAGACTAGATGAATTGAATTGTAACCTGTCTTACTTAGAAGGTGAACAATGGTGGTCAGAAGATCATTCTCCTGAAAACCACTGTGGAAGTTTGGATGATTTCTTGCAATTCGAATTGGACCATGGACAGCTGTCTAATTTCCAATTAAGATTGGTTGACAGACACTCAATGGCTCATGGTCTTGAAGTCCGAGTTCCATTTCTTGGATTTAGACATCGTGATGCTTCGAATAAACTGCCAATGGATTGGAGACTTCCAGCCAGTTTAGAAGAAAAAGCAGCCTTGAGAAAAGCTGCAGATCTGACGGATTTGCCAGCAGAAATAGTACGGCGGCCTAAATTACCTGCAGGCCGAGCAACTTCGCCAAAATTGATCGATGAAATACTTGCTGAACTTCAACCACGGGTTCAAGAAATAGCTGCTCGCCATCCAAACATGGAGAAAGCATTGCTCAGGCAGCCAGATATCGCAGTTGGTTTAGGTCTCTTTGAGGCCATGCACATTCTAGATGGCGGCAGAACTAGAAAAAGTGGCGATGCCGCATCACTATTAGACGAGGTGATTGGATGAGTTTTGTTCACGATTTGACCCATAAATTGGAGGCCAATCGCGAAAAGATAAGCGAATGGATGGAGGAAAAGCGTTCCGAAGTTCCAATCCCGATTTATGGCAGTGTTGACATCAGAGATGCTGGATGGAAGGTTGCTGTTGTAGATGCAAATCACTTCCCAGCAGGTTTCAACAATACATCACCAGAAGATGAGGAACATTTAGCAGAATTGTTGAAGAATCACATTAATCGTAAGCATGAAGGCTGCTCTTGGGTTCATTTGTATCCCGAATCACATACTAGAAATCCAGGTTATGTGGAAAACGTTGCTACTATCAAACGACTGATTGAACTGGCAGGATTTAGGTGCACAGTCGGCTCTCCAGAATTAGATGGACACGGCTCTTTAGGTGGCATCACTGGACCTTTGTCCTTAGATACAGTAGAAATCGATGGCGAACAATTACTGGTTGGAGGAGAAAAACCGTGCCTTGTCTTACTGAATAATGACCTGACAGAGGGAATGGTCGATGGCCTAGGTGCCCATCAAGTCTCACCCCCTCCGCACATGGGATGGCAGAGAAGGAGGAAGAGCGAACATTACCAATGCTTGCAAGGATATGTCGATGAAATTGCCGAAATTCTCGAAATTGATTCATGGCATTTGATGAGCACTTGGTTTGTTTCCGAGGATAAGTGCCTCGAAAAGGAAACTTGTCGCCAAATCCTCGCATCAGAAGTTGACGAGTTTTTAGCTCGAATAGCATCAAAATATGAGGAATTGGGAATAGACAGGCAACCGGTTGCCTTCATCAAGAATGATAGAGGAACATACGGCTTGGGAATTATGGCTGTTACTAGTGGCGAGGAATTACTTAATTTATCCAATAGAAAATTCAAGCGATTGATGTATTCTAAAGGCGGAGTTGATGTCGAAAACTTCCTGATTCAAGAAGGAGTTCCTACTTCACTAAACACATCTGAAGGTGCACCTGTGGAGCCTGTTGTGTATTTGGTAGATGGTGAAGCAGCATCGTGGTTTTATCGAATAAATACTAAGAAAGGCGAAATGGAAAATCTAAATTCTCCATCTGCTGAATTCAAACCTTATAGTGAGGTAGGAAAGCAATTCGGTGAACATGCACATGGCTGGCACGCTCTGGTTTCAGAGTTGTCAATGCTAGCGATGGGTGCAGAGTCTCAAAAGCAGATGGAGGGTTAATTTGCGAATTCATTGCTTGGGTGGCGGTCTGGTTGGTTCATTTGTTACTAGAAGGCTAGTGGAATCGGGATTTGATGTCCATTTGTATGATGTAGTTGAGCGTGAATCTCCTGCGACTTTTCACCTTGGTGATGCATTAACTTCGGACCACAGCCAAGCAGATATCATAGTGAATATGCTTCCAGGTTCTTTAGGAAACAAGATGACTTCCCTACTGAAAAATACAGGTCAAAGAATTGTTGACCTGTCTTTCAGTGAAACCACTCCAGATACATTAGAAGATGTATCTAGTACAATTCTATGGGATGTAGGAATCGCTCCCGGGTTGTCAAATATGCTCGTAGCATCTGCATTTCGTGACTTTGGTAGTCTAGAGGAAGTTAGTATCAAAGTTGGAGGAAACCCTCAACAGCCAGATGAAGAATGGTCATACATGGCTCCATTTTCTCCACACGATGTGATTGCAGAGTACACCCGTCCAGCTAGAGTGATTCAGCAAGGCCAGCAAGTCGAAGTTCCAGCTATGTCAGATTTGCATTCTATTGATGCCAATGGTAGAGAGATGGAAGCATTCCTGACAGATGGTTTGCGTTCACTATTGTCTATGCCTGCCCAAAAGATGGGGGAATATACAGTTAGGTGGCCTGGTCACATTCAAAGATATCAAAATACCAAACAGACTCCTGATGAGTTAGTAGATGCTTGGGCTCTTGACCCTTCACGTTCAGAGTTCACATGGATGGAGGTTTGCGTTTCTTCAGGTAATGAAACTCGAACTTGGATTGTTGAAGATCTAGGAAAGGGCGGTGATTCTAGTATGGCTAGAACTACTGGCTTAGTGACTGCATGTTGTGTTATTGCTTGGATTGACAGACCAGACATGTTTGGTCCTGGTGTTTTCGCTCCCGAAGACCTGCCTGATGATGTAATTCAATTAGTGATTGAAATCATGCGTGCTGAAGGTGTATCAATCGAATTGCGTTGAGGTGTTTCAATGAAGCGTGTCGCAGTTTATGCACTAACCATAGCGGTTGGCCTGTATGTCAGTGCAAAATATGCTGAATGGCCAGTCAACATATGGTGTATTGGATTATTCATTTGGCTATTCAAAAACGCAGAGCGAAAGGAAAGAATCGAGATGATTACCGTTCTAGCCTTTGCAACCCCCATGGAATTATTCTTCTCTGAAGTGTGGTTGATTTACGAATATCAGCGCGGCTTAATGCCACTATTCGTTCCCGTAGGTCACTGGTTTTTGTTTGATGCTGGAAGAAGAATTAGTGCATATTTACCTGCTAAAAAGGCAATGATTAGTCTGCTGCCATTTATTCCTCTGGTTGCCTATGGCGTGTGGACAGGAGGAGACACTTCAGGGGTTATTTTGCTCCTATTGGTACTTGCATTCACCAAGTGGGGGCCGCAACCTGCTCTATACGCAACAATGGCTTGGGCTGCTTTATTGATGGAATTGTGGGGTACTTATCTTACCAATTGGACATGGGCCAATGATGTTCCTTGGACTGGTTTAACCGCTTGGAATCCACCATTGCTAGTAGGTGCATTCTACTGTTTAGGTGATTTATTGGTGAATCTAAGTGTAGAGAGGTTTGAAGGTAAGCACCTTTTGGAGGTGAATGAATGACCTCTCGGGACGACCTTGCCAAACGGCGTGAGGCTGAGGCTGAACGCATAGCGATTTCACTTGCTCGACAGAAGGGTGAGCGAAGAGCATCGATTAAGGGAGGAGAAGGAACAGTTGCCTGGGTGACTGAGAATCTATGCATTGGCTGCGACCAGTGTACGATAGTATGTGATGATGATGCTATCGAGTTATACTTCAAAGACATGGCATCTCCTTTACTAGAGGTTCCTAGCAATCGTAAGGCTAGGATAATTAGAGATGCTTGTACAGGATGCAGGTTATGTGTTTTAGCATGCCCTACTGATGCAATTACAATGATAGATCGGTGATACTATGTCGAAACAACCAGAACATGAAGGAGCTCAAAGGTTCGGTGGAGAGTTTGGTCCTAAGAGGGGAGCAAATACAACAGGTGTTTCATTGTCCACATTCAAGACTCTAGTTTGGGTATCAAACATCGGAGGTTTGCTATTGGTTGTCTTTGCACTGGAGTTTTTGTTTGTTCAACAGGAATTCGCAATGGGTCTTGGATTCTTAATCGCTGGAGTAATCGTTGCTCTATTCCCATCAAATTATGAAATTAGAGGAATGGAAGAAGAAGAATCTTCCTGATTACTTAACTTCGAATTTTTCCCCACAGGATGGGCATTTGACATTCCCTGTGTATCCTTTAGGCACCTTCAATGGTGAATTGCAATGTGCGCAATTGACCACAATTTTAGCCTCGACGCCTTCCTTTTTCTCAGACCCCCAAACCAGCGGGATTGGCGAAACCGTATCTACCATGTCAACAACAGTTCTGAGATAATTCGGAGTTCCGGTTCTGAAATTTGATGGTGCTGCAGTAAGTAATGGCATTGCCACAATTAGTATACAGAATCCAGAACAGATTAATGATAACTCAATTGGCCAAAACCCTCCCATTCCTACAGAAAGTGGGCTAACCTCGTCATGGTATGCTAATGAAAGAAGACCTGAAATTACCAGGGCGATAATTGTCATTTGCAACCCCAATCTATATCCTTGGACAGATAAGACACCTCCGAAGATATACGCTATACCGATTACTAGAGCAAAGAAGGACTCTTCTGCTTGCCATTCACTGAATAGAATACCGACAGCAACTCTGAAGAATCCATAAAAGATAATTCCAAAACCTGTAAGTTGTACAACACTAGTTGTGTTGTTTGTGATGAAGATCTGCTGTGGTTGTCCACCATACATTTGTTGTTGTCCAAACTGCATATTTTGCTGTGCCGGAATTGAAACCGGTTGAGGAGATTTAGATTCGTCGTCCTCCATCAAGCGTATGACAACTTCAGCCTTGTTTCCACTGACTCGTAAACCTCTCTCCTTACACATGGTTTTCAGTTCAATCAGTGTATGACTATCATAGCCCATGATAGACACTCAAAATCAACATTAATCAATTTTGACCCGATTTTTTGGTCGTGGTCACTGATTATGCTTCAACAGAAACTTGTGAGTTACTCGCTTCTTCTGCTAGAGATTTCTTCGCTTCAACTTGGCGAGCTAGGAATGACACCACATCAAGAATCTCGATGTCATGGCGCTCATCACCTTCGAACTTGAGGCATTCAAAGTGAGATACACACTTTGGACAGGATGTAATCATCATGTCTGCTCCAGTGTTGCGGATTTCTTCCATACGGGAAACTCTCAGTGCTCTTGCATTCTCGTTACAAGACATCATGCTTGAAACTCCACAGCACATTGCATCCTCGCCATGGTGCTCCATTTCTACGAGTTCTACACCTTCGACGCCTGCCACTAGTTCACGTGGTTCGTCATAAATTCCCATCTGCCTTCCAAGTCTACATGGGTCGTGATAGGTGACAGTCAAGTCATCTTCAGCCTTCATTTCCATATCGAAACCATTCTCGATTAGGAACTCGGTTGTGTGCATTACCTTGACACCTTCAAGTTCATAGTCACGAGCAAATGTTCTGAAACATTCAGCACAAGAAGATACCAGAGTATCAATTCCAGATGCTTCGATCTTCTTTTGGTTGTAAGCCTTCAACTTGTCAAACACTTCATCAAGACCTTGCCATTTCTGGTCGTGTCCACAGCACTTTAGGAAGTCTCTACCTAGGTAGGAAACATCTGTCTCCATCTCTTCGAATAGAGTGAAAGCAGCTGTTGTTGTTTCTCCAAGGTCCATTGAACCTTCATTCAGGTGGCTGAAGACCATTTCTTGGTCTAGGTAATCGACACATCCCGGATAGTATCCAATGTTTGAATCGATAGGGTATTCCTCAACAGAAACGAAATCAGCATCGCTCTCTTCCTCTGCTTCTGCAGCAAGGACTGCTTGCAGAACAGTGTGAGGGATTTCAGCAGCAGGTCCGCCGACAATCAGTGAGCGGCGAATATCGACATAGGAGTCGTAATCGACAAGTTGTGGACATGCGTTAGTACATGCAGTACATGTTAGACATGAGTACAGAGGTACACCATCGTCCTCATTATTCCATGAGTTGTAAATGATGTTCAACTTGTCACCTGCATTGAACAATCTAACTGGACATGCATCATCACAAAGGTCACATCCGTAACACTTGTTCATTTCGAACTCGTATCCTCTTGCCATGTTTCTTAGAACCACGAACACAATTGCTCCTGCAGTGATACATGGAATGAACATTGCATAAGTCAACTTAGCATCTAATGCTAGAGGGTTGGTGTGGTAGGTAGGATTCACAATAACTCCCATGTTGTCTCCCTCTAGTTCCATGTCTAGGGAGTTTGTCAGGTCAACAGTCATTCCAGCTAGGCCATTTCCAGCATCATCATCGTACAGTAGTAGAGGTTGGAATGCTTGAATCGTGAATAATGTCTCAACTACTACGGAATCATTAGTTCGCAGGCCATCAGTTGATTCTACTCTGAATTCGTAATCATACAAACCTGCTTCCAATTCAATTCCAGTCTCGCCACTATTACAATCAGTGTCGATTACAACGTCGCCACTGCTTCTCTGTGTGATTACAAGGCTGGATTGGATCATACTAGATGTTGAGTCTCCGCCATCGATTAGGACTTCACTTGCTCTTGTCGCACATGTTGCATCAACAGGGACGGTGGTAAAGTCAGTGTCTTCTGGCCAGTAATCATCAGTAATGCTGAATGAACCGCTAGACCAAATTGTCTCATCAGCGGTGTAATTTTCAATTCCATTTGCCCCATTTAATCCTGAATCAAGGTCCTGGTGACCGTTATTATCTGAGAAATCAATCAGATAATATCTCGCCGGTTGGTAAATGTTCCAATCCATCCAAGCAGCAGCAGGGACGATGTCTCCGTCAAATCCTTGCAAATCCATGAACTCAGTTCGTTCATTAACTTGGACATCTGAAGGTTGCGACCTCATCTCTTCCAATTTCTCATAATCAGAAATTGTTAGCAAACCTCTAGCGTCCCAGAATCCATTGTCGTAGACAGGATATGTTACTACACTTGCAGCAGTAGCTACAATGAATGCGCCAACGATGAGTTTCTTACCGTGTGCAGGAGTGAATCTTGCACCCCATGCATTGTTGAATAGCCACTTTGCGATGAAGTAAATCATGATCCATAACAGAATACCGGTCATCACCCAAGGTATCATGTTGAATAAATCCGCAATCCAGGGGTCTCTTACACCACACAACAAATCTCCGTGACTATCTAATTTACAGTAGTCGCTACGGTTCTTGCCATATAATTCTAGGAAGATGTTGATAGAGAAAACGGAGATGAACCAAATGTGTGCTAGGTAAACTACACCTGCACTTGCGAACCAAGGGTCTTCTACAGGTCTCTTTTCACGACCGCCTAGGAATGGAGGAAGTGCTAGAATGCCGACAGGGATTCCAGTTAGGAATGCGCCCCACCATGCAGCGTTCCATGGGAATGATGGTTGTCCAAAGAAGTCACCAACTGGTCCGAGAGGAACGTCGAATTGTGGTAAGTATTCTCCCCACCTTAGGTATCCGTACGAGAATAGTACGTACCAATCAGGGAATACGAATCCTGCCTGAGCGAACGGGTCAGCTGCACTGTGAAGTGGAGGTGGAATCAACCACGCATAGAATAGTAGGACACATGCCATGAATCCGAAAATCAGAGTATCACGGAGTACTTCATGCGGCCAGAAACCGTGTCCCGAGCGAGTACGCTTACGCCTTTCTTCAGCAGATTCTAACTGCTCCTTTTGTTCCATATAGGAAGATGCTACTGCACCAAAGTTGTCGATTAGTCCCAATCTTATCCCTCCAATATCAATGCGGCTCCGCTATTCCTTGTACCCATACAATGAACAAATGTATGATGATTAGTGTCGTTACGATCACTGGTAATATGAATACGTGAATGAAGTACATTCGGGTAACAGTCCTGTGGGACAGAGATGAACCAGAGAATAGTAGCGTTGCAATATACTTTCCAATCAGCGGGGTAGCATTTGCTAGGTTGATTCCGATAACAGCCGCTCCATAGGCCAATGTGTCCCACGGTAGCAAGTATCCTGAATATCCGAAGACGATTGTTAGTGCCATCAATGCCACTCCAATTAGCCAGTTTAATTCACGTGGGTTTCTGTATGCTCCAGTGAAGTAGACTCTACACATGTGTAGGAATACTGATGCTACCATGAAGTGAGTTCCCCAGTGGTGTACTGCACGAATAATGTAACCAAACGGAAGTTGGGTCATGATGAACTGCATACTTGCATAAGCAGGCGATGGGTCACCTTCACCACCAGGAACGTAGTATATTCCTAGAACGGTTCCTGTGATTACCAGAATAATGAATGAAAGGAAAGAGATGCCTCCTAAGCAGTATAGGGGGTACCAATACCAAATGATTCGCAGCTTGTATTTTTCTGCGTGTGTTAATGGCATCTGTCGGTGCATGTTGTAGTATGCGCCCTTACTCATGTTCCAGTAGTCCTGAATTCGGAATCTGGTATCGAGGAAAGAGAACACCCAGAGGAATGTCCTCTCAGCGAATCCCATCTTGCCGCTGGATTCAACAGCGCGAAGGATTTCCCTTCTAGGGATTTCTTCGTTCTCCTTGCGCAGTGTAAATGCGATTAGGACAATGATGAAGGCGATAAAGAACCAAAGTACCCAGAATATTGTGCTCATGTAATCACCTCAGTCGCAATAGGTCAACCAGCCCGTGTAATCTGAAGACGCTTCAATGGTGTCTCCATTCATGATGATAGGAATAATTGGCAATCCCAGTGGTGCAGGGCCACCCGCTCTTCTGATTCCGAGATATTCGAATGATGCTCCAGTCGAACGGTTTGCGTTTCTGTTAACTTCAATTGCAGTAGGGTCGAATCTGCTGGAGTGGCAGATGCAGAACATCTTGCTTCCACCGTCATCTCCTCCTCCCGGAGTCCAGTTGTCATCAGTTTGAGTGTTAGAAACCAATTGCCATCCCGGAATACAACACAAGTGTGTGCATCTTGCGAAACTCATTACCAAGTTGTTGTTAGGGTCAAAGACCTCAGGGTTTCCTAGCAGGAATTCAGTTGCGTGCCCGACATAGTTTCCTCCAATGTCATATCCGGCCATCTCTTGGAATCGAGGGGAATTATCAGCAACAGGCTTGCCGGAGTTTTCTGCGTGTGGAACATAATTGACGATTACCGGAAGTCCGTTCCATACACCTTGCGCTCCAGACATTCCAACATTTGAGTTAGCAGCTTCTGTTTCGAAGTCCGATTTCATCATCGGTTGCAGGTGCTTTGCTCCGTACCATGCTTCTTCTTCACGGCCTTTCGCCCAATAAAGGACTGAAGAGTCTCCACCGCCGCCACCAGAAGGTGGCATTAGGATGGAAGCGAATCCTAGAGCGCCCAGTGTGGCTGCTAGAACTCCACTTGCGGCATTGAATCCGTAGCGCATGAATTGTCTACGGTTTACGGAAACTTCTCCTAGCGAAGACAGAACTGAGTCTTCAAGCGATGGTGCTGGTCTTAATCTCTTGTCGTCCATAGTATCACCACTTGTATTCTCTCCAATCCTTCTGATGTTCAGGGATGTACTTGTTCTGGCTGTGCTTGACGATAATTGTGTCAGGCAGGACCCACTTTAGGTAGACGATACCCATCATGATTAGAGTTGTAAGACCCATTGCCATGTGGTAAGACAACTGCTGTTGATCCCAGGCCGAGCCATTGAGCAATCCGTACAACATTGTGCCGAACCAGTATAGTGCCCAGAATATTCCCCATGCGAAGAAAAATGTTGTCAGAGCGGAGTTGCCAGAAGGGGCCAATGATGCGGAGATTATTGTCCCTGGCTCTGCAGGATTGAACACTCCGTGATTGATTGCAGCATCCATTTGTTCTTCGGTCAGTGATGCGTCCTCTAATGCAACTCTTGCATCTTTGACACTAACCTTGCCGGAAGCGACCTTCTCCAATAATTGGGTGATTGTATCCTTGGCCATCACTGATCACCTCTTCGGTTAATCTTGTATCTTAGGCGCAGCAGGTTACTGCGTCCCTTGTAAGATGTTGAGAATCCATATCGCAGTAATAGTCCACAGAAAATAATCACAGCGATTACTGCGCCGAATCCAAGCAGTCCTAGCCAGTGTGCTCTAAATCCAGCACCTAGGGTTGAGATGTCGATTTCACCAGATTTGCTTTCTGGCGCTTCAGGAGTTCCACTTCCAGCAATTAGCGACCGTGTGCCGCGCTTGTCATCCTCAGCAACTTCAATCAGATTGAATACGATTTGATTCCAGTAATCTCCAGCAGGTCCATCTGCGCCGTTTACTGCATTGCCACTTATCCAGAAGTCTACTGTGGTGCCAGATGAATTGTCAGCTGGAGCGGTCCAAGAGATAGTGAAAATACGGGAGTTTGGTGACTGGTGAGTCAATGTAGTAACATCATCTTCCCAGTTATCTCCGTCCCCGGATAATTCTCCAGCGCTAACCCTGGCGGAGAAGCCCCCCATGTTGGTGTCTGGGCCTCCGATAATTTCGAGGCGCATGTCGTAAGTTGTATCTGCGACCCAGGTGTAAGGGACATCCACTAGGATAATCATCACCGAGTTGCTTGGTTCTTCGCCGTGACAAAGACATCCTTCTTTGGCTACATCAGCGATTGTGTAGTCGCCGTGAGGTTGCTCCCCTCCAATGCCATCAGGATATGCATTTGTGATGCCCGGTAGGAGCATCAAAGTCACAAGTACCAATGGCAAGATACTTCGCTGGAAAACTCTCGACATTAGCATAGCCAACCCCAGTGGTTTGTGCGACTCGGATTGCGCCTATAATCGTTCCTTGCCCTATCTTCGATAGGGTGTCATGCAGTGTAACATTTTGGAGCCTTTTTTTGCCTAAACATCCAAAGGCAAATCATATGTTCAACCACGGTGAGGAGAGTTCATGTCAGACCACCCTTTTGAGAACACATATGACCTCTCAAATGAACAATTAATCAAACTGGAAGAAGCTGAGGAGGAAATGTTGAGAAATAATCTCGGAAAAGCTGAAGATATTCTTCTGGAAATGTTGGAAGAAGATGACGAATGTATCCCTGTTCTCAACAATCTGGCACATTTGTATGGTCGTCATTTTTCAGATTTTGAAAAAGCGGTTGAGTTGTACGACAAAGTTTTGCGACTCGAGCCTGACAATGCTTGGGCAAGAGATGCAAGGCGCCGCTACCAAAGATATGTGGGCAGAGATTGAATAACCTCCACTGAAAGGACATACCATGGATGGAGCCCAAATCCTAATTGCAGGAGTAGGCGGTTTGGGCTCGTCGTGGGCTAAAAGAGCCCACCTGCGCACAGGGCACGGAATCGATTTGGTCCTTATCGATGCTGATGAATCTTCTTTTGATTACGAAGACGCTCATGTAATCCGACTTGGAAAGGATTTGGATGCTGCGGGATGTGCCGCATTACCTCCTTTAGGTGAGCAGCGAATGAGGCAGGCTTCGAACGTAACCCGAACCCTGCTGGAAGGCGTTGAAATGGTTGTTTTGCTAGCAGGACTTGGTGGTGGAACCGGAACTGGCGCTGCGCCAGAATTTGCTAGACAAGCACGCTTGTCTGGGGCCATAGTGATTTCTATTGCGGCAATTCCATTTGAAGCTCAAGAGACTAGATTGAAAGTTAGCAAAGAAGGTTTATCAAAATTAGAAGCCAACTCAGATGTGTGTGTTAGGCTCGACCTTGATCGCTTGGCATGGCAAGCTCGTGAAAGAGGTACTGACTGGCGACTTGGCGCTTCATGGGTTGAGGAATTTGTAGACGGTTTGGTTAGGACACTTATGCGCTTGGGACTAATTAATCTAGACATGATGGATTTGAAGACAATCGTCGGACATTCAGGCGGCTCCACTCTGATGGTTGGTCAAGGAGACCCCGATGATGCGAATGGACTTCTTCAAGACGCAATGAGTGCTCCTCTTGCGAATTTATCCTTTGATGGAGCAAAGGCATGTTTACTACAAATTGAAGGTGGACCCGGTATGACAGTTGGTCAAGTAGGTCTGATAGCTGATGCATTTACGGCAAGGTTTGATGAAGACGCTCAAGTGATACTAGGCGCTCGAGTAAGTGACGACTTACAAGGCAGAATAAGAGTCGTAGCAGTTGTTGCAGGGTTAGAAGAAAATTCCAATCTAAGCCTCGTCTGATTCTGCTACTTCGACATCTGAATCATCCCAATCTGTATCTTCAGAAATATCGATTCCTTTGTCCCAATCGATCTCTTGGTCTTCCTGCCATTCTTCTTCAGTATCATCACTCGATACAGGATCTTCTTCCTCAGTTTCTTCTTCATTATCGTCTCTAGATATGTCTACTGATTTAGCGTTGAGGAACATTTCTGAAGTAATTCTACTGGTTCTAAGTGTAGGTCTCAAGAGAAACATCATCGCACAGATTGATAGAACGTGTCCGAAAATCAAGACTTCCTTGAGGTTGTCGAAGGTACCAGTTAACATTGCTACTGAGCCAGCATATGCGTAGCCAAACGAAATTCCCAATGGAAGTGAGGCATCTTCTGAAATCAGTCTTTTTCCATCTCGAACCGTGTAAGAAGTCAGAGACCATACTGCAAAGATGACTGTGAATGCCATGAGTAATCCTTCTTCGATTATTGTCGAAATGTCTGATGGATTCATTGCTGTTCTTCTGTATATGCTGAATGCGTGCCAGGTGATGAATAATTGTGCAACAATCATCCATTTGAATGAAAATGCTGCCATGCCCTTCTCATTCCCAGAAGCTTCTCGCTCATCACGCGTGAGCCATAGTGTTACAACTTGCAGAACAACACTGACTACAATAAAAGCAATACCGCCTAATAGAGCATCTTGAAGAGTCATTTTTTCGGTTTGACTAACTATTTGGCCGATCCACAAAATAACTAGAGCGAATATTTGCACCACAAAAATCTGCGATGCAGTAGAGATTTTTTCTTGATAGGTGTGCAACTTGGCATCGCCTAATCCATTAGCTAACCATTCTACCATACCTGCTCTGAATGAGGCAGCCTGGGCAATCGACCAAACTATGAACAAAGATGCTAGGAGAGGTGAAATCCATCCATTATCATCTCCACCAGTGAAACTCCACAGTATACCTACTATAATCGCTGCAATTAGGATTGGTACGATTGTAATTCTAAAACTGAAGAATAAACGTACTAGCCACTGTGAATCGCCTTTCTGTTCTGGCAACTTAGTCAGGTTTTGTACAATCTTAGAATTGGAAAGTACTGCAATCAACACATATGAAATTGCCAAAGAAATAAACGACATCGCAACAAGAACTTCTTGTGAATCCACGATGAATAGAAGAACAGTTGATATCAATGCAATCATAATTATGTGAGGTAGAGTGCGTGGAGATAGCATATTTTTGATCAGTTGGATGATTCCAATCTGCTCAAATTCATCTACAGAATCGTCACTCATGGCTCCGCCCAAACCGGCGAGTGATAGCATCATGTTAAGACAAATGCCCTTGAGGGCTGGTTATGACCAAGAAATTGACAAAGGCGTTGCGAGGCAAGCGTCGATGGATTGGCTGCGAGTGTAAAGGCTTTGATTCAAGGAGTGAATTGGAGAATTATCTGCAGTATTTTCCCGTGAAGTTATACGACTTTGAAGATGGAAAATGCATTTTAGTCGTCCGTTTGGAAGAATATGAATCGATTCGTAACTCGCTAAGCAAAGGTAGAGTGGTCAGCGTAACCTCAAGTGGCAAGATTCGCCTTGTTCGTGAGCGAATGAATTTCTCACGGAAGCCTAGAAAGCGTTGAAGTGCTAAACCGTTCCCCGCTACAATATGGGAGCAGGAGGAGCCGCACCGCCTGTAAAGAGTGAGGATGTGATGATTCTTATAGGCTCGACTATTCTTCTGACAATGTTAGTGGTACAAGCTTGGTCAACTCCTGTTTCGCTTAATTGTGATGAAGATGAATGCGATTATTTTGAAGTAAAATACGATTTGTCTGAAGGTGATGTCTTCACTCTTGAAGTGATAGAAGGAGAGGTAAGGCCAACTGTGATTTTACCTGACGAAACCTCTGTTTTCATCGACAATAAGGATGCTGGATGGGAGTATGAAGCTGATACATCTGGAGTTCACACCTTCAATTTCTCTGTCGAAGAGGATTCTGAGATTGATTATTCAGTAAGTAGAGGAATAATCATTGATTACGGCCTATATCCGNTAGGCGCTCTGGTTCTTGCATTTGGAATTTTGAAGAGAATCTCTAAACAATCTGAAGATGAACCGATGGAAGGATTATTGGAAGATTAGATCCATTCTACTTCATCCCCATCGTCTACAATTTTCCCATCTAGTACCAGCTCTCCGCGATTATTCAATTCGAATCTTTCGTAGATTTTCCCCTCAAACTTGGGCTTTGCATAGTCTAACATGAAATCATGAACTTGTTTCCTGATGTCCTCAAAATCAACTGGAGGTATATTCTCTTTCTCTTCCAGCAGAGAAGATAATTCAATGTTCAATCTAGTATCGATTTCCTCAAATGTCAAATCAGAAATCTCCTCAAGACTGGCGATTTCAAATTCTTCTAAATTTACACCACCTTTCAGATTTATTCCAATTCCAATAATCACTTTGGTTTCACTACCAATTGATTTGCCTTCAACTAGAACCCCACACAACTTCCTACCCTCGTAAAGAATATCGTTTGGCCACTTCAACTTTAGTCTAGGGTCGTTGATTGATTTTTGAACGGCGAGTCCACCTGAAAGTTGAATCAAACCGGGGTTGATGTTTGTGCCTTCAGCGACAATCCATGACCCCGCATATGATTCTTCTATAGAATGCCATTTCCTGTTTCTTCTACCTCTTCCCGAGTCTTGCCAAGATGTTGAGATGTGACTTCCTATTCCTGAAAAACTCATCAGATCATCATTGGTAGAACCTGTTCGCTCAACGTACTTATTGGTGGCATTTTCAAATGGTTTCCAAAGGCAATAGATTACTAATTTTTCATCGTCTTCAAAACTGATTTCATCCCATTTTCTTTTTGCGAAAATGTTGTTGTTAAATTGCAAATTATCTCTTCCTAGTATCATTATCTTCCCACTAGTAGCAAGTAGTTGGTTACTAGTAATACAGTCGACCAATCTATTCGCCAATCCAACATCATCGCTATCTATCAGGGCGGCTTCTTCCATAGGTCCAAGAACATCATTGACTTCGGTTACAGGAATGTATGGTAGATTCCAGATTATCAAGTCAAATTTGCCAGTAAATGGGAACTCTTCTGGCCCCACTCCACCTTCCTTGACTCGACCTTCTAATGAATGAGATTCAAGATTACCTCTGCAAGCTACGACTGCGAAAGGGTTGATGTCACAAGAACTAACTTTCCATCCAAGGGATGATGCTAACAAACTTAGCGCGCCGGAACCACAACCGATTTCTAGAAACTTCCGGCCTCTACCTGGGCCTAGATTTATCAGTCTCCTCGCAAATAAATCAGTATCTTCTCTAGGTGGATAAACAGTGGGAGGAATTGTGATTTCGAACACATAATCTTCCTTAGGTTTCCAGGATACAATCTTGGATGGCCTGTCCAATCTCTCTACTTCCTCGGAAGTATCTTCAGGAGAAAAAACACTGTCCTTACTCATTGGGCCCGATTACTCCCATGGGTTTTGGACTTAATTCCTATTGTAGGATTATTGTTTATTCACATCAACTGCGATTGAGTGAGGCGTTTAGAGAAATCGCCTCACAATGCCTCCGAAGCCTTTATGTCTTTGAGCAGAAAACTAGGTCTGCCTGTGAGGTAATCCTCGGGCCCGCTCCGTCGTGCGTTCAGCGTAGTTTTTTTGATGGCGGAGGATTTAAGAACCCTATTCAGGTCGGCCAAGAAGCCCAAGACATACATTTGGGCCTGTAGCTTAGTCAGGTAGAGCGTCCGGCTTTTAACCGGACGGTCGCGGGTTCGAACCCCGTCAGGCCCGCCTGACAAGAACAGGACCGGTGTATACAGGGCAAGGCGGGGCGTGTGTTATGGTAGTAAAGTCGGCAACTAAGAAGCGATTAATGGAAATGGGCATCGCAGAAGAATATGCTCACAAACTCGCTACAGATCGAAACATGACTGATATTAAGGCAATGCCAGCAGATGAAATTGCATCTGTTCTCGGCGTTTCCAAAGACGACGAAATTTTCACCGGCGCAATGAATGCCCTCGCTGAATTAGGTCAACGCAGACAGAAGCGAAGAAGCCGTAAAATTACTATTTCAAGAAAGGCTCTTCTTGATGACGACATGGATTTGGCTGGAACCAAATTCAATGTACTAAATCACGTATTAGTCCCTCACCAGGAGTTAGTTCCAGTTGAAGAAGAAGAGGAGCACCTAGCTCCATGGGGTCTACTGACCACCGACAAAGAAACCGGCGAGACAAGACTCGCAAAGGAATTACTTCCTAAGGTTTTGATTACCGATCCAGTTGTCCAAGTGATTAAAGAATCCACTGAAAAGGCACATGACGCTGCATCTGAGGGAGATGAAGACCATGTTCCTCTGCCTGCCGGATGGTTGGCAGACCGTGTGTTGAAAGTTGTAAGAAAGTCACCATCCGCTGGTGTTTCGTTTGCTTACAGATTAATTGTGGAGGGCAGCTGAGCCGAGGTGGTATCATGAAGGAGATTATTGAATCATTTTTCCGAGAACGTAGCCTAGTCAATCACCAGTTGGCTTCTTATGACGATTGTATTCCAACAGGGGACAATTCTCTGTCCAGAATGGAGAAAATTGTTCGCAGTATCAGAGTAGGTACTGATGAAGAAGTCGANGATGAAAAGGGTGGTTTAATCAAACTTGACGTAATTGACCAAGATATTATCATCAGAGTCAAGAACATACAACTTGGCGAGCCAACAATACGTGAAGCAGATGGTAGCGACCATCCTTCATCTCCAATGGAGTGCCGTTTGAGGAAATTAACTTACATGTCACCTGTAAAGATGGACTTTACAATTTACAGGAATGGCGTTCCAACTCAACCAGAAAAGGGAGTACAAGTCGGAAACATGCCAATTATGGTTCGCAGCCGCAGATGTAATTTGCATGCAAACCACATCGCAGGAGACCGTGTTCTACATCCAACTACCTCTGATGAGGACAGAAAGATGTGGGGAGATTTGTTGAGACAAAAGGGCGAAGATCCTCTCGACCCTGGTGGCTACTTTATCATCAACGGTACTGAAAGAGTACTGATTTCCATGGAAGACCTTGCGCCAAACCGTGTTACAGTCGAGATCAACAAGAGATATGCAAAGAAGACTGAAGTTGCGAAGATTTTCTCGCAAAAGGACGGTATGAGGAAGCCACTAACTGTGGAAAAGCGCCGTGACGGTATGCTAATGGTCAAGATTAGTACTGCTGGAACAACTGCAATTCCTGTTGTACTTCTAATGCGTGCGCTAGGTATTGAGAATGACCAAGAATTGTTCCAGGCAATTGCAGGTCCTACTGAGACATTCAAGTTCATCGTTGCTAACATCAACGAAGTCAAAGACAACGAGGAATACGCTGTCGATTCAATGGACGAAGCTCATGGCTGGCTTGAGAAGAAATTCGCTGCAGGTCAACAGAAAGAATACCGTGAAGCAAGAGTCAATCAATTGCTAGACCGCGAACTACTTCCTCACTTGGGTGACCAAGTTGAAGACCGTAAGAAGAAGGCGATTTTCCTTGGAAGAATCGTCCGCCAAGTTCTAGAAATGGCAATCACAAGCCGCAAGCCAAACGACAAGGACCACTATGCAAACAAGCGTGTTCGCTTGGCAGGTGACTTAGTCGAAGATTTGTTCCGTGTATCGATGGGACAACTTGCTCGCGATCTAAAGTACCAACTAGAACGCCATCACAACCGCAAGCGTGAACTAAAGATCACATCTTGCTTGAGGCCCGATGTTCTAACTAGCAAAATCATGCACGCCCTGGCAACAGGTAACTGGGTCGGCGGCCGCTCTGGAGTAAGCCAACTACTAGACAGGACCACTTTCCTATCGGCTCTGTCTCACATGCGCCGTGTAACTAGCCCGCTAGTTAGAAGCCAACCTCACTTCGAAGCTCGTGACCTGCACCCTACTCAGTGGGGTAGATTGTGTCCTAACGAGACTCCTGAAGGTCAGAACTGTGGTCTGGTAAAGAATGCAGCTCAGATGATTGATATCTCTGAGGCAGTTCCTGAGGAAGAAATCCGCACTCGCTTAGATGAGATGGATGTATTCCAGCCAGATGACTGGACAGATGGTGACAGAATTCACGTCAATGGTGACATCTATGGAGTCCACAAGCGTGGTAAGAATCTAGTAACTCAATTCAAGAATGCTCGCCGCCGTGGTGCAATTAGATCTGAAGTTTCAATCAGATATGATAATGTCAACAAGGACATATTCATCAACACTGACAAAGGAAGAATCCTGAGACCTGTTCTTATTCTATACGATGGTGCACCAAGATTAACTCAGAAGCACCTAGAGATGGTATCTGCAGGTGAACTGACATTCAAGGACCTTGTCAACGAAGGAGTTGTAGAATGGATTGATGCTGAAGAGGAAGAAGACCTCTACATCGCACCTCGTCCGTTCGTACTTCCAGAAGTTGTTCCTGAAGGAAATGAATTCGCAGGACGTCCTGTTAGCCATTCCAACGTAACTTGGTTGAACTTGGGTGAGCCGTCTGCTACTGATGCTAAGCTTCAGGCTAGAGTATCCATGCCTAATGGTGAAAAGGCCGACGCTGTATTCAACGTACCACTACTTTACACATCAGAACACACTCACTGTGAAATTGATCCACAGTTAGTATTGGGTGTATGTGCTTCACTGATTCCATATCCTGAACACAACTCAACTCCTCGTGTTACTGGTGGTACAGCGATGGTAAAGCAGTCCCTGGGACTTCCTAGTGCCAACTACAGGCTACGACCTGATACAAGGCTGCACGTTCTGCACTACCCTCAGCGCTCAATTACACATACTCAAGCGATGGACACTACAAAGTTCGATGACAGACCTGGTGGCCAGAACTTCATTGTTGCTGTAATGAGCCTGCACGGATACAACATGCAGGACGCTGTTATCCTGAACAGGTCAAGTGTGCAGCGTGCTCTGGGACGTTCTACTTTCAACAGAACTTACAATGCTGAGCGCCGCAGATTCCCAGGTGGACAAGTTGAAGAAATCGAGATTCCAGGTACTGGACTTGAAGAAGTCAAGGGTCTGAAGCCAGTTGGCTCGTATGACCACCTCGAGGCAGATGGACTTCCACATCCTGAGAAGTATCTAGAAGGCGGAGATGTACTAGTCGGAAAGACCAGCCCTCCGAGATTCTTGGAAGAAACTGGAGCTGGAGCGTTCTTGCAAGCACAAGAACGACGTGAATCATCCATGCCTGTTCGCCATGGTGAGAAAGGATGGGTCGACAATGTGTATGTCACAGAGTCACTCGACTCCGGACGTCTAGTACGATGTATGGTTCGCTCACACAAGGTTCCTGAAGTTGGAGACAAATTCGCTTCACGTCACGGACAGAAAGGTGTAATCGGAAGATTGGTCAACGCAGAAGACATGCCATTCACTCGTGATGGTGTTATTCCTGACTTGATTATCAACCCACACGCAATTCCTTCCAGAATGACTGTAGCACACGTTCTCGAAATGATCGGTGGAAAGGTCGGTTCTCTAGAAGGACGCAGAATCGATGGAACTGCATTCCGTGGAGAGAAGGAAGGAAGCCTACGTGACAGCCTGGTCCGTAACGGATACGACCACACTGGCCGTGAAGTAATGGTTAATGGTGAGACTGGAGAAACATATCCTGCTGAAATCTTCGTTGGATGTATCTACTATCAGAAGTTGCACCACATGGTATCTGGTAAGATCCACGCTCGTAGCCGTGGACGTGTCCAGATTCTAACTCGTCAGCCGACTGAAGGTCGTGCACGACAAGGTGGTCTAAGATTCGGAGAAATGGAGCGTGACTGTTTGATTGCTCACGGTGCATCGATGGTTATCAAAGACCGTCTACTAGACGAATCTGATGGAATCGACCTATTCGTTTGTGCTCAATCTGGTCACATCGCTTGGTATGATCCAAAACGACGTACTTACGTATCACCAATACACGGTGATGGTGCAGAGGTGTACAAAGTACAAACCTCATACGCATTCAAGTTGCTACTCGATGAGATGAAGAGTCTCGGAGTGGCAATGCGCCTAGAACTGGAGGACCGCAGATGAGCAGAAATAGCACAACAATGATTCCAAAGAGAATCGCAAGCATCCGCTTTAGCTTGATGGACCCTACTGAGATTCGTAAGATGTCTTCAGTTGAGGTCAAGACCGCAGACACCTACAAGGACGATGGTCACGCTTACCGTCAAGGTTTGATGGACCCTCACATGGGTGTTATTGAACCGGGTCTGCTTTGTCCTACTGACAACTGTAAGTATGACGAAAGCCCAGGTCACTTTGGTCACATCCAATTAGAATTACCAGTAATTCACATCGGTTTCGTCAACCTCATCAAGACTGCATTGAAGGCAACCTGCAATTCATGTAGCAAGATTTTGCTGCACGAAGCAGGCGGTACTGCTCCCGGCATGGCTAACGAAGATGAGCCATCTGAGCAAGACTACTACCGCAAGAGAGTTCACGACATCATCTTGAAGCACGGTGTTGGTTCAACTCCATTCACCAAGATCATCAAGGAGATTGAGAAGAAGACTTCCGAAGCTCGAAGAACCATTTGTATGCACTGCAATGCACAACAAGGTAAGATTGTTCTAGACAAGCCTACAACTTTCAAGGAACACATAGTTGCTCAAGGTGGCGCTAAGGCTACTGAGAGAAAGTTGAATGCTCGTGACATCAGAGAATGGCTACAAGGTATCCCTCAGGAACACTTGATCTTCCTAGGAATGCACAAGGAGAACAGGCCTGAATGGATTATTTTGAAGGTGCTACCAGTACCTCCAATTACAGTAAGACCTTCTATTACTCTAGACTCTGGTGACCGTTCTGAAGACGACTTGACACACAAGCTTGTCGATGTACTGAGAATCAATCAGAGATTGAGAGAAAACCGTGACGCTGGTGCTCCGCAGTTGATTGTTGAAGACCTTTGGGAACTTCTACAGTACCACGTTACTACTTACTTCGATAACCAAACAAGTGGAATCCCACCTGCTCGCCACCGCTCGGGCAGAACTTTGAAGACTCTGACACAGAGATTGAAAGGTAAGGAAGGAAGATTCCGTTCTAACCTGTCAGGAAAGCGTGTCAACTTCTGTGCAAGATCTGTTATCTCGCCAGACCCATACCTAGGTGTCAACGAAGTTGGTGTGCCAACAAAGGTTGCTAAAGAATTGACTGTCCCAATCCGTGTTACAACCCGTAACCGTGAACAAATGCGTCAGATGATTCTTCGTGGACCTGATAGACACCCTGGTGTCAACTATGTTATTGATGGCAACAAGCGCCGCCGTAGAATTAACGAAAGAAGTCGTCTAATTAACTCTGGTTTCCGTTGTCACAACCCAGAATGTATGGAAGAGACAACTCAAAGATTCGATCTTCACTCTGTTTTGCCAGCACCTAACTTCCTACCGGGCCTTGTTGTCAAGAAATTCGTTTCTCGAGAAGAAGCAGTTGCTGGTGGAGAAGAAATGGTTTCGTATGCAATCGACGAAGCTGCAACACTAGCAAATCTACGTGGTGAGGATGTCGATGGTAACTCTCTTGCAGAGGACGACCCTAGAGCAGTCCTTCATCATCGCTGGAAGTTTGAACTGGCAAACCCAGATACACCTTTCCCCGAGCACCTCGAGGTGGCATGTCCTCACTGTGGCAGCCCAGATAACGAGTGGGGGGAGCGTACACGTGTTGAAGACCGACTATCAACTATTGATATGAATGGTAATCCTAAACCGGGTATGATTGTTGAGCGTCACTTGATTGATGGAGATGTTGCAATCTTCAACAGACAACCATCTCTTCACAGAATGTCGATGATGGTACACGAAGTTAGAGTCATGGAGGGGCATACATTCAGGTTCAACCTAGCAGTATGTACTCCATATAACGCGGATTTCGATGGTGACGAGATGAACCTTCACGTCATTCAAGGAGAAGAAGCACGCGCTGAAGCAAAGATTCTGATGCGTGTTCAAGAACACATCCTAACTCCAAGATATGGTGGTGCCGTTATCGGCGGTATCCACGACCACATTTCTGGAGCATACCTACTATCTCGACCGGACACGCAGATTTCGAAGCGCCATGGTCTAGAGATGCTAGGAAACATCGGCTACACCGGGAAGTTACCTAAGGTTCACAAAGGTCCTCAGGGAGAATACTTCAACGGAGAAGATTTGGTATCAGTTATCATTCCTGAAAACATCCATTTGCGGTTCAGAAGCCGTTCGAATGACGATGTAGTTGTCAAGAAAGGAAAGGTTTCAGGAACCCTGGATAAGCGTGCTATTGGTGCAGAAGATGGAAGACTTCTGGATGCAATTGTTCAGACTAACGGATCATCCGAAGGTGCAAAGTTCCTCGACGAGTTCACTCGTCTGTCAATTGGTGCATGTACTTCTCTAGGATTTACCACTGGTATCGATGATGAGGATCTATCTGCTGAAGCATTGAGCGAAATTGAGCGCCACAACGCTGAGGCTCGTGCAGAAGTACGTACGGAACTTGAGAAGTTCGGTAAGGATGGTAGAGGATACGAAACCAGACCTGGACGAACACCTAAGGAAACACTAGAAGAGAACATCATGGTAATTTTAGACCAAGGTAAGCAAGCTGCTGGTGACGTTGCTAAGGAAGAATTGAATCACCCAGGTAACTCTAACGCTGCTGTGGGAATGGCAATTTCTGGAGCAAGAGGTTCGATGGACAACCTGACAATGATGGCAGGAAGTATTGGACAAGCTAAGGTCCGTGGTGCACGTCTAGAGCGTGGTTACCACCAGCGTGTTCTACCTCACTTCAAGCGTGGCGGACTGGGTGCAACAGAGAAGGGATTCATTTCCTCTTCATTCAAGCGTGGTCTTGAGCCAACAGAGTTCTTCATGCTTTCAGTATCTGGAAGAGAATCACTGGTCGATACAGCGGTTCGTACCAGTAAGTCTGGTTACATGCAGAGAAGACTCATCAACGCTATGGACGATTTGAAGGTCTATGATGATGAAAAGTTGTCAGTAAGAAACACTGCTGACAGAATTATTCAGTTCTCCTATGGAGAAGATGGAATCGACCCAAGCCGTGGTGTGCACGGTAAACCGTTCAACATCGATGTAGTAGTCGATGAAGCACTAGGCACCGACGGCCCTACAAAGATGAAGGAAGAAGAGTACGTCGATAAAGGTGACAAGGAATTCGACCTTGGATATGACGAGGGAGATTCTGAAGCAGCTGCAGGAGGTGACCTCTGATGGTAGTTAAGAGCGCAACAAAGAAGAAATTGATGGACATGCTTGTCCCTGAGGAATTTGCTCACAAATTGGCAGATGACAGAAAGTGGGATGACGTAAAGATTCTAACAGCCCAAGAGATTGCCCAGTTCTGCGAAACTGACTCTGATACTGCTGCAAAAATTCACGGAATCATCGCCGGTGCTGCATCTCCAAGTCGTGATTCAACTAGCGATAATTCAGCAACAACCTCAGTTCGTCTACGCCGTGGAACACGTCGTCGTCGCACTGCAAAGACAGTTCTAGAATTGGAGCCTTATAATCCAGAATTGAATGCTGAAGGCATTCCTAAAATCTATGATGATGAACTAGCAGAAGATCCTGTATTCAAGTCGATTCAGGCAGCAGCAGATGATGCTGGATTCAAGTTCTCTCAACAGACAATTCACGATTTGACTGAAGCAGTTCACAACAGAGATATGGCTAAGTTGACTAAGAAGCAAGCAGGAGCACTTGTTGCTGAAGCAGGAAAGGCAAGAGAAATGGCTCTAATCGACCCATATGAGGCTGCAGGAATTATCACTGCACAATCGATTGGTGAACCAGGTACTCAGATGACCATGCGTACTTTCCACTATGCGGGTGTTGCAACAGTTAACGTAACACAAGGTCTTCCTAGAATTATCGAAATCGTAGATGCTCGTAAGGTTCCAAACACCCCAACTATGACCATTCGTCTTCAAGGTGAGAAAAGTCAATCTGCTGATGCTGCTAAGAAATTAGCAGCTGCGATTGAAATTACTACTACAGTAAATATCGCTGACCTCAACACTGACGTTGCGCAACGAAGATTGGTTCTGAAGTTGAAGAAGGGTAACCTAAAGCAGAAGGGAATGACTCCTGCTGAAGTCAAGGATAAGTTGGAGCGAGCCCTAAGACTGTACGTAGAGGCAGATAAGGAGAAGAATCCTTCAACATTGACTTTGATTCCAGGAATTCAGACCGAAGAGGACATGAAGACCTTGGCAGAGAACCCACCATCTTACACTGAACTTCTACAGCTTGAAGACAAGATTAGAGACATGCGCTTGAAGGGAGTTCCAAACATTGAGCGTGCAAATGTTCAGTTGGACGACAAGACTGGTGAGTATTACCTGTCCACTATCGGAAGTAACCTTCCTAGGATTTCCGACATGGAAGGAATCGACAGATCTAGAACATATACAAACAACATCATTGAGATTTACCAGTACCTCGGAATTGAGGCTGCTCGTCAAGCAATTGTCAATGAATTACAAGCAACTCTGGACGGAGCACGTCTAGAAGTTGACGTAAGACACTTGCTAATGGTTGCAGATGTAATGACCAGCGAAGGAGAAGTTCGTGCGATTGGTCGCCACGGTGTTTCAGGTACCAAGCACTCTATCCTTGCTCGTGCTGCTTTCGAAGTTACTGTTAACCACTTACTGAAGGCAGGTATCATCGGAGAAAGAGACAACCTAACTGGTGTTGCTGAGAACATTATCGTTGGTCAGCCAATCAGTCTTGGTACAGGTTCTGTGGAATTGTATTACATCCCAGAGTGAATTCAACATTGAGAAGCAAAATTGTGGAGGAATGAATAATGGATATAAGTAGACAACTAAAGATTGCAAGTACAACAGGGAAACTATTGTTTGGCCAACGCCAAGCAATCGATGCTTGTGCTAAGGGCGATGCCAAATGCATCGTATTAGCTGCTAACTGCCCCCAGGAGTATATTGACGACCTTGCTGCAAAGCACCCGGAAGTCACCATACACAGAACTGGATTGGTTAACCGTGACCTTGGTGTTGCATCTGGAAAGCCTTTCAGCGTCTCGACTATCACAGTCATAGATGCAGGTGAATCAGACTTGCTAACTTTGGATAACAACCTAGAGTGAAACTAAAGACGGTTTCATCTCTAGAGGGTATATGGCCCTTGACATGGTCGCAGTTCTAAGGAGGTTGAGCGTCAGCATTGACACCAATTCTCCTCCTCTAACTGCGCCGGGCGTTATTTCCTGGTTTGGAAGATTAATCGATGTCACTCCAGAACAATCCAATCTTGGAATGAAAGAAGGAATGGAATTGTGGGGTACTGGCCAAGGCTTTGCTCCACTTGACATAGCAGGCGTTGAATCGTGGTTATTCGACGCACCAAGAGGCGATCACCTTCTCATTGCTGAGCGAAAGATATCTTTCGATGTCAACAATGCTCCTTCTAGAGATGGCAGAAAATTGGTCATATGGACATTGAATGACATTGCTGCATTTATTGGGCATGCTGTCATTGATGGAAGATTGCAGATATTGGAAGAAGAATCAGAAACTGTTGAACACAACGAACCAGATTTATTCTCAGGCCCGGGCCCATTCACACTAAAACCATCAAATGATTTCTCAATTTTAGAAGATAAAGGTCTTGATGTCTCAATGGCAAAGCCAGTATTGATTCCAGCCAAGCTTCACAGAGTGACTGGGATGCTGAAAGGTCCAGGGGAAGATGAAATATCTCGTTGGGTATTGAACATAGGTAGTTTGCATGTCTTGGAAGAAATTGAATTGCTAGAACGCTCACCAATGTTGAATCATGTGAAGATGTCAATTGATGCAAAGCCTGATTTCTCCGAGTTACTATCTGAAAGGCGTTCGCATTCCGATGGTATGGGTGATTTGCTCCGGTGGTGGGTCTTCGATTCGGAAACCGCAATTGTGGAGACATACGATGTACTAGTTCCTGCTCACAAAGGCACGGATGCTACAGGCGCAGAATGGATTCTAGATGGGTTGTCGAATAAATTGCACATGAACTATTGAACAAAGGATTCATGACCTTCAAACTTGACCACCAACCATGCGCACTCGTGGGATACTGAGCATTGCAATCATCGCAATCTTGTTAGGAAGTTTGATTCCTATAACCAACGACATAGAATTAGACGATGTAGAAGACAAGTTTTTTGCTAATTCAGAGCCAGAAATTTTGATTCAAGCAGGAACTGCTACTGGGCACGTTAACGGCACAGGTATTGGTGCAATACCAAACGGTTGGATTGTTGCTGGAGATACTAGAAACTCACTGACTTTCGGTTCTACTCAGTTGCAGGCAACTTCTCCATATAACACCCAACTGGATGCAGATACATATGTCGCGGCGATGGATGAACAAGGAAATTGGCTATGGGCAGTAATGCCAGATGCTACACAGGGATTGTTGTTAATGCAAACAATGGAAGTTACAATGGCAGGTGACGCATACATCGCAGGTTTGATTTTCGGCACTGTGATATTTGGCTCACAACCTTCGTCTCCGGCTTTAACGGGAACGAATGGCGCAGGTGATGGCTTCATTGCAAAGATTGACCAAACGGGTCAGTGGGTTTGGGCAACATCATTCGATACAGCAGGCGGAACAGGCAATTTCAGCCTGATTACAGGAGTTGCTGAAACATTCAATGGTAATGTCATCGTATCCGGTCTTCATCAAGGTACGACTGACTTTGGAGGTATTACAGAAATCAGCCCTGATGACGAGTTATTCCTAGTTGAACTCGATAGAAACTCTGGCGCAACTAACTGGGCTGTTACAGCAGGCGGAATTGGTGATGACGAAGGTGGGCCAGTAGCCGTTGATTCTATGGGCAATATCTGGCAAGCTGGCTCTACTGCAGGCTCATTTACAGAGAACGGACTGACTCACCAAGCTGTTAGCCAACGTGATACGATTCTAATCAAGTGGAGCCCTGCAGGTGTTGCACAAGATGTCATTGGTTTCGCAAGTGCGGCATCGGAGATCAATTTGCCAGATGATTTGCTGATTACTCCGAATGATGATGTTATCGTTTCAGGTGTATTCTTGGGTTCAATGGATGCAGGAAATCAGAACACATTGACAGATAGAGGTAATGGTGATGCATACGTGGTTAAAGTTTTGAAATCAGGTTCAACATCTTGGGCAGCTAGCGCAGGAAGTAGTGGCGCTACAGAGAGAGCGATGTCTATTGCCCAAACCTCAACAGGTGATTTCATTGTTGGAGGATTAATATCCACTTCAACAACCTTCGGAGTTCATGTTGCAAATACGAATGGTGGATTAGACCTATACATGGCAATGCTTGATTCGAATGGTAATTGGGATTGGGTGGAAAATCTAGGAAGCAGTGCTGATGATTTATTCGCTGGAGTAGCAGTCAACATGACAGACATCCCAGCGGCATTTGGTTCGTTCCAGTCTACTATTAACAAGGGTACACAATCCGTGACGAGTAGTGGAGGCTTAGATCTGGTTATCTGGGCTTTAGACCCAGTCAACAATGCAGACAAAGATAACGACGGTGTAAATGACTTGACAGATAATTGTCCAAACACCAACAACCCACTTCAAATCGATTCTGACTTGGACGGAGATGGTGACGAGTGCGATTATGACGATGACAATGATGGAATCACCGATAATTCTGGTGACGACTGTCCTCGTGGTGGCGCATGGAATTGGACCAGCGATTCTACAACCGACTTTGATAACGACGGCTGTAAGGATTCCAGTGAAGACAATGACGACGATAATGATGGAATCGAAGACGATGACGACGGTTGTTTGAGTTCCTACACTCCACCTCGTAATTGGTGGGTTTCAGATTCATCTAACGACCTAGACGGTGACGGATGCAGAGATGCTGACGAAGATTCAGATGATGACGGCGATGGTTTCGATGATGCAGAAGATGATTGTAACAAAATTGCAGGTACCTCGACACTTGGAACATACACCGGTTGCGTTGATAGTGACGGTGACGGTTGGGCTGATTTAGAGGATTCATGTCCAAACACTGCTGGTAATTCCACATTAGGTGGAACTCTTGCATGTCCTGATGGCGATGGTGACGGCTGGGCAGACTCAGATGATGATTTACCAAATGACCCAACTCAATGGATTGACACCGATGGTGACGGTTATGGTGACAACCAAGATGGAAACACTCCTGACCATTGCCCAACAATCTCAGGAACTTCTGTTCTAGACAGATATGGCTGTCCTGACCCTGATATGGACGGTTATTCTACAGCTGATGATGATTGGTCTGTAGGAGATGGCGCCGATGCATTCCCTTCAGACGACACACAATGGTCAGATTGGGACGAAGATGGCTTTGGCGATAACTACGGAAACCTCTCTTGGATTGACCGAAATACGAACTGGCCAGGGGAATATTATCAATATGCTAGAGATCAAGATGCTTGTCCTACTTTGCCAGGTAATTCTTGGCAAGACGATATTCTAGGATGTCCTGATGGCGACGGCGATGGTTGGGCTGATTTCATGGATGCATTCCCTGCAGATGCAAACGAATATCTTGATTCAGATGGTGATGGAGTCGCCGATGGATATGATGCGTGCCCAGAGTTCTATGGTAACTCAACTGAGGATGTTGAAGGGTGTCCTGATTTCGACGGTGATGGCTGGGCTGACCCGCCAAAAGGAACCGATTGGAACCCTAGTGACCCAACACAATGGTCTGATTCTGATGGCGATGGCTTTGGAGACAATCCCTTAGGCACGAGCCCAGATTCATGTGCAAACGAATCCGGCTATTCCTTCAAAGGAGGAGTGCTAGGATGCACAGATTCTGACAACGATGGCTGGGCTGATTTGATTGATGCATTCCCTGGTGAATCTTCACAATGGAACGATACAGATGGTGATGGATTCGGAGATAATCCAAGCGGTAAGGATGCTGATGAGTGCCCTGATGTTGCTGGTGTTGCTAAGCAAAATGGATGTGAAGCAGTTGTCGAAGAAACCGGTGGAAGCGTTCTCAAATATGGCGGAATTTCAGTCGGAGTAATTTTGGTTCTCATCATTCTTGGATTGGTGATTACACGATTGAGAAGCGATGATGGCGATGATAAGGATTGGAATCAAGGAGTTAACATGCCTGACATGTATGCTCAGCCTGCTATGCCAGATATGTCTGCTCAACCGGCTTATGCTCAGTACCAGCAACCCGTTGCAACTCAACCTGCTATGCCGGACATGACTGCACAACCAGCCTATCCACAATACCAGCAGCCAAGTGTTCAGCCAGTTGTACAAGCAGCGTCTCCTGACCCTGCAGCACTACCTGGAAATCAGGCAGTGGTGCCTCAACCAGCAACACCTGCGGCTCCAACAATGTATGATGTTGGTACCATGCGCAGCGACGGCAATGAATGGCTAGAGTACCCTGCAGCCAGTGGTGCTTGGTACATGCGTGATGCGACCACACGTCAGTGGGTTCGCAAGATTTGAGGTTGGAATTAATGGTTGAAGTCGTCCTATTAGGTTCGGCTCAAGACGGTGGTGTGCCTCAGGTAGGCTGCGATTGCTGTATTGACTTAGAGCAAAGATATCCTGTTTCAATTGGATTAACTGACGCAGAAGGCGGCAAGCACCTTTTCGAGGCAACACGTCATTTAGGTGACCAGTTGAGAATATGGGGTTGTAATTCTGTAGACTCTGTATTCCTCACTCATGCACACATTGGGCATGTGGATGGTCTTGGATTGTTTGGAAAAGAAACAATGTCGGCAAAAGGCGTCAATTTGTATTGCTCAAAGATGATGCTAGATCTAATCGAGAGAACACCTCACTGGTCCACTTTACTCTCAGATGGAGTATTCATCCCAAGAGTAGCAAGTGTGTATCAACTACCAGGAGTAATTGTTGAAGCAATTGAAGTCCCACATCGTGATGAGTTGTCAGACATGCATGCATATCTAATCAAGGCAGAGAAAACTCTGCTGTTCTTACCTGACCACGACACATGGCAAGAGACACTGCGAGGGCATGACTTGAGAGCTTGGTTGAATCATTTTGAAGTAGATATTGCTCTTATTGATGGTACATTTTACAGTGCAGATGAACTCAAGCACCGTGACCAAAGCAAAGTTCCTCATCCTCCGGTTGAGCAAACCCTACAGATGCTTGGTGAGCGAAGAGAAGGAGATGGCGAAGTAGTATTCATTCACCTAAACCACACAAATCCGTTGTGCAGAGATGATACTCCAGTAACCGAATTAGGCTGGAAGGTTGGCAAAGAAGGGATGTCATTCAGCCTCAGTTAAATCGTGGCTAACGTATTTGAGATAAGTAGCAGACATCGTAATTTCTTCACCGTTATCACCATTTACTGGAGTGGCTGTGTTAACATTTACATTGACATTAAACACGATTTCTCCACTTTCCTTTTCAACCGTAAGAGAATCAATAGCAGCCTGTTGTTTTTCGTATGTATCTGTCTGTGAAAAACTACTCCATGTAGAGAATCCGCCGAGTGAATTTTCACCGCAATTTTGTCCCGAGAGATTATCCAAATTCCACACAATGAATTCCATTGGCACATTAGATGAATCATAGTCTGAATCAACATCATCACATTGCTCGCCGAACCCTCCTTCATTGGATTCCGAATAATTCAGCATGAAAGTTACCTGAATTACGTCAGCAGGAACGTCGAAATAGAAACTATTTGTTGAACCATCACTGATTAGGATAGTTTCTTCCGAATATGAGTATTCAAAATCTACAGTTAAGTTCCACATTGAATCAGGGTTNGGAGCTCGATGAACTATCATCATCAGGTGCGAATGTTTGATAGGATGTTTCTAGGCCAACTACAACAAAAATCAACGCAAGAGATGCACCTACTGCAAAGATCTGATTGGTAGGTATTTTGACTCTTCCAAATGGATAGGAATTCGATTGGTCTCTTTTCCAACAGTATGCGAAGTGAACCGCAAATGCTGCACCCATTCCAGGTACTGATGGGAATACATATTCACCAAATCCAAGGATAGTCCAAACGAGCACTCCCCATAAGGCAGCGACCATCATTGAAGTTGTATGGTATGAATCAGGTTCATAGCCAGCCATTCTTATCAAGATAAGAGGAACAAATATTCCTCCAAGGCCGTAAACAGCGAATACAACTAGAGCGAAAACGGAGTCACCAAATCCGGGGAATTGTTGACCTACAAGGGAAATCGCTGTTGCAAATGCTGCAATAACCATTGTTACCTTCTTGGTTTTGCCGTGATCTTGACTCCACTCAGGTTTGATGTCATCAGTAATCGCAGCTGTGCATGCAAGAACTTGACTGTCTGCAGTTGACATAGTTGCAGCGAAAATCGAAGCGAGAATAACTCCGCCAAGAATTGGATTGAGACTTTGTGCAAGCATCGGTAAACCAGATTCAGCATCATCTGCTGAGAGTGTACCATCGAAAATTGCTCGACATGCTAATCCTATAATGAACATTAGAGCGATAAATGGAGTCTGCCAGACGAAGAACCAAACCATTGCTTGTTTTCTATCTGAGTCATCATTTAGAGTCATAACTCTGGAAACAACCTGTGGCTGTCCTGCAACTCCTAAGCCGCCCAAGAAGAACGCCGCAATCCACAATGTGACACCGAACTTCAGTCCAGATGGATACACATTGACCATGCTTGAATCAATATCAGCCAACCTATCATGAAGTCCTGAAACACCTCCGACTTCACCCAATGCAACATAGCACAGGATTGTCGAACCGATTATCATTACAGAGGATTGAGCAGCATCTGTCCAAATCGATGCCCTGATTCCTCCTGCATAGCAGTAAGCAACAACTAGAACGAATCCGATTAGTATGCCAGTAGTTTCAGACCAACCGAGCATTGAATTTAGTGCAACACCACCTGCAGTAAGTTGTGCAGCAGCATAAATTGCTAAGAAAAACACAGAAAGTATCGCTGCTAATTTAGCCTCTGGTGCCCCACTCTTGCTTGAAACTAAAGAGGATAATGAGCGCAAGTTTCTCTCTTGGCCCTCTTTCTGGATATACTTGTACAACCAAATCCAAGCAACTAGTTGCCCGATTGTTGAAACTACTGCAATCCAAATTGCAGAATATCCTTGCAGGAAAATAAATCCGATGAAACCGATGAACATGTAACCGGAGTTCCATGTACTTACTGCAGATAAAGCGGCCAGAGCAGGATGCATGCCTCGCCCTGCAACCAAATAATCGTCAGTGGTGTCTTTCTTAACACGTATACTTGCTATGCCTACGCCAGCAAAAAAGAGCATGAAAACGAGAAATGAGATTAGTATCCACATCTCGTCTGACATTACATCACATCGTCTTCAAGTTAGAACTTCGAGGAGTCGGTCTTGTTCAGCAGCTCTTCTCAGTTCCATTGCAATCCTTCGGCCTGAAGACATTGGTTTTCTCCAAGTTGCATTTCCGTATGGATGTCCGACTGAAACGTGAACATTTGTACCTCCACCTACACGAGGTGCTACGTCATAGATTGAGTAATTCATGTCTTTGTCAATACAGGTTTGAAGACAGAATGGACCGATAATTCCTGGGTCGTAATGTTCCTTGGAAGCGGTGATAAACTTCTCACCTAATTCGAAAGCTTCCTCAAGAAGTGATTCTCTGATAGTTGCAGTATTATGGCCTACAACAGTCATCTCCGGAATTTGTTGATGAGCAGGCATGGTCATTTGTTGCGGAGCAGGAAGTCGAACATGTCCATCAAGAGAAGACTCGAATCTCCAGTCGACGCCAAGAAGTTCCAACTTTGGCATGTCTTCTTCGAGAGGACTGTAGAAGAAATTCAGATTGAATACAGGCCCGATTACATATTTCTCGATTCTTGCACCATCAAGACTCTCTTGGTCAATTGTACCTTCTTTTAACAGAGTTTGAGATTTCTCGACGTATTCCTCATACGATGCGCAAGTAAAGAATCCTCGCTCCAATTTCTTCTGGGCGTGGTGTAGTTTTACAATTACCAAGCAATCGATATCCTGTGGGTCTTCGATCGCTTCAGGGTATGGCAAACCAGCCTTATCTAGAATCCAGTAGTAATCTTGGTCTTCTGTTCTCTCTTCCATTCTGAGCATATTTCTCGAACCGAACATCGGAACGTGGAATTTATTCTCGACATCGTCAATGCTAGAATAAGATGTGAACGACCTGTTTGGGATGTAAACCACGTTTCTCTTACGCATTTCACTCTGCATATCTGGATTCATAACATCGTTAAATGAGTTCATGATAATTGATTTGTCAACCATCCCTCGTCGAACTCTTCCAGATGTTGTTCTTTGAGTTTTGAAATATTCGGAATAGGTCTTTTCTCGTCCCTTTTGGCAGTATGCCACAGTTGGAAAACCCTCTTCGATTGCTCCATCACAGATATCTAGGGCAGAATGACTAGCAGTCATTCCGACTCGCAGTTTTAGGCGGTCGTAGTCTTCGATAATCGAAGCGATTTCATCCTTGCCAATCATGATGCATCTCTCCCTAATACGTTGTAACCCTCGATGGTCTTTGTAGTTAGTCAAAGCGTTGCAACTGCATCATTTCTTCAGTAGAAATAGTGTCGCCACTCATCAATTTAGCCATCAGGTCTTGGACTTCGCCACGAGCTCCTCTTTGGCCCTCACCGGTTGCAGTTCCTCTCATGGCTCTTAGAATATCCTGAATTGAGTGCAGGCACCTTAGTGAAACAATGTAGAAGTGGTGTGCTTTGTCAGCTTCTTTCTTTGATTTACGAAGTTCACGGTGAGCCGATTCAGCGAGTTCCCTTTGGCGGTCTACTTCTTTGTTCCATTGTAACATCAAATCGTGTGCTTCTTGTGCAGCCTTTGCAGCATTTTGGACTTCAATGTGTGCTTCTTCTTGCTCGATCATTGCTTCTTTGAGCATGCCTCTTGCTTCTTTCAATTCACCATTTGATTCTTCAGACGCTTGCATGCTTTTGATTTGAGAGCGAATATCCTTCATTCGCTTCATGACTTTCTTTTCGTTTTGTCCAAGGTGTTTACCCATTTCCATCTCACGGTCGAGTCTGTCGAATTCTCTCTTGAGGGAGTGAACTGTGACTTTTCGNTCCCGGCGGCCGCCACGATGTCCTGGTTCACGCTCGTCTTTNTCNGAGCGTTCAGAGTCTAGCATGGACTTTGCTTGCTTGACTTTCTTATTTGCTTCATTGCGAATAGATTTCTTTTCACGCACTAATTCGTTCATTTGCTCACGAATCTCGCGCTGCTGGCGGACATTTTGGATTAGTTCACGAACTTCAGCATTCAGTTCATTTCTGATTACAGTATGCTCCTTTGTTCTAGAGTTCCACTCATCACGAGTAGTGCGGTACTGCGTAGCCTTTTCGTTAACCAATTTGCGCTTTTCTTCCAAAGTGTCCTTCAATTCTGCCATTATCCATCGCACCTGTTCGCCTTGTACTCCCGTACCTTCGGCGACAGACCGACTTGCCTATCCCATTTGAAGCCTCCCTACGGGAGGCCTTCATAAAAATGGCAGAATCGCTATTTTGGCTTTGGATAATTTGAGCCTAGCTTTACCCAAATTTCCGTCATTTGGGCATTGAATAACAATGCAATGTCCTGTTTCAATCCTAGAAACAATTACAGTAGATTCTTCTCCGACAACGGTAATCAACTCACTTTCTGGATTAAGATCCAAGATTTCATTCATAGCTGTAGGTTTGAATTGGTTGGAAGTCCTATCAATCGTAAATCCATCTGCATCCATCAATGCGGCAGAAATAATGCACTCATTATCGACCAAATCTGCGATGACCGTGTTTCCCACAATTGCCTTGAATCATTGGCAGGACATGACTATTTGCATCAAATTGTTCCACGCATGACATATCCAATTCCAGCCTTGTAATATCCTTTCAACGTGTCAATTACTTCCAAGCCTCTTCTTCTATAGAAATCAATTGCGAATTGATTGTCACCGCGAACCTCTAACTGGATTTCCGAATGGCCATCGTGGCGAGCAGCTTCGACTAGTATGTCCCATGCTTGTGAACCGTATCCATTGCCTTTGTAGTCGGAATCTATTGCGAAAGCGACCACTCTGACCCGTTTTTCATTGAATTTGTTTGCCCAAAGCAATCCTCTAATCATATTGTTGGCATCGAGAAGTACCAGATTCCCTCCCCATTCAGGAATCGGAAGACTCCTAACAGATGCTCCAACATATCTTTCTCCAGTTTGGTCAAGGAATAGTTGCTTGATTACTTCAACAGTGGCATCATCAAGTGACTTAGGGCTTGGACCTAGGCACCATCTAGCATCCATTGTTTTGTGATTAGTGGCGACAATTTCAGTCTTTCTTCTTGAACTGCCCTCTAGAGCCACGATGTGCGGATAAGTTGCCCATTTTTCGCATTCCTGCTTTCTTTGAACTTACCTTTCTTGTTCTCTTTGAACTTGATTCGTTACTCATTCCAGATAGAAGGCCGGAAATGTCTCCCAAGGTCATGGGTCCGGAACTTTCTTGCTTTTTCTTTCCTTTACCGCCCTTGCGTTTACCACGATTTCTGTTACCATGTTGTGGTTTTGATTTCTTCCTTAGCCAGGCATCTAATCTTCCAGCCTCTCTGCGAAGTTTGTGCATTTCACCTCGTCTCTTACGTAGAGCTTTCTGAATATTCTGAACTCTGCGGTCATAGGATCCAACTTCTTTGGAATTGATATTCTTGTCCTTCAAGAGTGGTTCTTGTTCCAACAATTTTGTTGTTGCATCATCGTGTTTTGTTTCATAAATCTTAAGCTTCTTTATCTCCTCTTTTTGGAGTTTGACTAACTCAATGAATTTTTGATGTAACTCACTTGCTTCTCTTGCTTTTCCGTGCATTGCCTGTAGTTCCATGAACCATGAAAACTGTTCTTTTTCCTTTTTCAGCGAAGGTACACGATGTATATCCAGTTCCTCAGTTAGCCTTGAATAGACTTTGGATAGCTCATCTTCAATCATGTGAATTGGTAAGATTACATCTGAGTTTATCTTATCTCGCTTCTTCTTCACATCATTAATTTCAGTATTTCTGCCCTTTAATCCTACAATAATGGCCTTGTGCTCTTTGCGCAAATCTGAGGTCTCTTCGATTACTCCTCTCATTGCTCTTGCCATACGAAGGTTGGATTGTCTTTCCATTTCAAGGGCATCAATTCTTCTATCGAGTGCATCCATCTCACCGCGGGTTTTTTCCAGCATGCTCTGTACAGATTCGGTTGGTTTGTCACGTAGGTCATGGAAAATATCTACTGGTTCTAGATTTTTCATTCGCTCAGGTTCAACGGTTTCACAAATCTCTTTCCAAGTAGAACCTTTGCCGAAAAGAACTGCTGCTCTCAGCAATTCATCCCTAATTCGCAGTTCTCCTTCTGGCCTTACTACTCTGCATAAGTCATGGTCTAAGTCAAATGGGTCTTCGATAGCTAAGTGATGCTCACCCATTCTGGGAGGATGTTCTTTCTCACTGTTCAAAATGTCTAGGGCGCTTGGCTCTTCATTCTTCCAACCCTTTTCTTTTCTCGAGATGGAGCCGCCATTTCTGATTGATATGACGCTTTTTTCCCAATCCCTTGTTGCTAGATTAGTGAAGAATGAAAGTAACAGGTTAGTTATGTTGGAATCTGATTTTGACTCTAGTTTATTTTCCTCATTGATGGTAATATCGAACTCTGAATCATCCAACTCAATCACTACTCTGTCTCCTCCAGATTGAAGGTTTGCTACGANCCCTTGTTCTTGTAAGTGATTGATTACTAAGATAGACCAAGCGTAGGAAGAAAGAGTCCCATTTACTGAATCTGAAACGTTTCTGTGTAGGGCCCAATGCTTCACGCAAATCGCTAAATCTTTCACTCTTGAATCTACATTGGCATAGCTGGACAATAAACGGGTATTGTGTAATGCAAGTGTGTTGTTTATAGAAATATCAACATGCAATCCACTGCGAGGGTCAATGAACTTGACAATAGGAACTTTAGCTCCTGTTATGATTTGAACGTCTTCCATTCCCTGTCCACGCAGCATGCCACCAATTTTCTTCAATATCTTCTTTTCATTCGCATCCGGAATCTGTAAGCATAGATCAAAATCTCCGCCTTTCAGAGATAATCCGCTTTCAGCAGATCCAAAAGCAGATAATTTTGACCCCTTGAATTTTGAAGCAATACTCTTTTTCAGATGATTGAATAGACTCTCTTTACGCTTAATCTCACTCTTGTGAATAGCATGGCTTGAGATTGTATTTTGTAATGGCTTAGCAAAACCGGCTAGCACATCTGAAGACGGTTCTGCAATCTCTAGACTATCAGTTAAATGTGAATGCAAGTATTGGTATTTGCTTGCATTTTCTTGTGACAAACCAGTAACCTCACATTTGCCACTCATTCTTCCTCACCTCTTGCCGTATTCTTGTCTTGAGACTCCTTTTCCAACTTGCGTTTTCTTGCTATAGCTTTGGAAGACTCTCCTCCATTTCTAACTCGTGCTGAATCTACAAGAAGATCTTCGAAACTGTCGTTTTCGATTCTACCTTTCCAAAATTCTAGAGCATCCTGGCTGGAAATCAGTGCGTTGTTCAGGCGCATAGTTCGTGATTCTGCCCTTGTCCTAGCGTTTTCCCATTTCATGAAAGATTCATGCATCTCTTCATTTGATTGTGCTAATTCTACCATCGCCTCATGCGCTTTTTGTGCTGAGTCAAGCAATTTACGCGCCTTAGATCTGGCTTCTTTCATTTCTTTGACCAAAGGTTGCGAAGCAGTTCTCTCCTCAACCCAATCTTCATGCTCCTTGATTAGATTCTTCATTTCATTGATGAATTTCTCTTCAGTCTTATGAGTGCCAGCACTTGTTTCCAATTGGTTTTCTAGTGATTGAAGTTTTGCAGACAATTTTTCCTTAGCCCATTTCGGGTCAGGGTTTTTCATTCCACCCTCTGCGATTAATTGTTCGCGAATTTCATTGGCGCGCTCAAATAGTTCACGCGCCTCTTTCTGTGCAGAGTTCCTTTCATGCTTAAGATTGGCAACTTTATTGTTGATTTTATCTCGCTCTTCTCGGGCAGATTTCGCTTTTGGTTCAGCATCGACCAGCTCTTCTTTTCTCTCTTCTAAGTCCTCGGGAATAATCTCGGCCAGACGCTCACGCCTATGCAAAATAGCTTGTGCCAGAAGTTTAGGAGACACCGCGAGAAGGTCGTTAGCATCCATTGGAATCACTGCGGCCACTTTCCCCACTTCAATAAAGCCTACGACCCACCCTATAGGGTGGGTGAATGTGAAAAACCCCCGTGCCCCGAGGGTATAACATGCGACGAGCCATCATGGTTGCATTATTGCTGTCATTGGCTCTGGTTCCATCGGTTCAAAGTACTGGTGGTGTAATCGATGCTGTTTCGATTACTGGAGACGGAGAAGTTGGAGAAGGACCAATTACTGTCAATATCACTTTACTCGGAGTCGGTGGTGCTAATTCCGCATCAGTAAATTGGAGTGTTCAACTATCAGAAATGGATGGGGCGGTGATCGATTCCGATAGTGGAAATGCTTTGGTCGATGACGGCGTGAATTATTACATAGAGACGATGCTTGGAGATGCCCCGCTCGGGCTTTCAAACCTAACAGTGGTTTTGTCAGGAGATATTGGTACTCCTGGACAAGACCAATGGACAACATACCATTCTATCATCCAACGACTCAGGCCTCTTGATATTTCAATAGGCGAACCCATCTACAATCCAGTTGATTCTCAAGGTAATGACACAGGCAACTTGTCCATTAAAGATGGCGATTATGTTCGCATTGATGTGCCTGTAATCAACGATGGTGACGTGCCTTGGAACGGTAGTCTTGACCTTTCATTGGATTCATTGAATATAGATTCCCAAACAGTGAACATTAGTGGGGATACTACTCAGATTTACTCTGTGCTAACTAGTCAAATGTCAGAAGGCACGAACCATGTTAATGCCACACTAGTAGGTCCTGCAGATGACAGTCCAGATGACGATGTTTACACTGGATACTTCGAAGTGGGACCACCTCCTTTGCCTGCTATTTCATTACAACTTGATAGATTGAATGAACCACAACCTGGTTCTCAAATCTCGTGGAATTTGTCGGCTTACAATTCGGGAGAATCTACCTATAATGGAGAGATTGTATGCTTTTTTGATGATGAGCAAGTGTTCCTTGGTAATGTATCGGTTCTACCTTTGAATACTGTGAACTCTACATTGACAATGTCAGCAAAGCCAGGAGAATTGGTCTGCACAACCCAATCCGCTAGAACTAGCTCAACTATCAATGCAACAGAAACGGTAGAAATGACCTCAGCAATCTTCCTAGGTGCTGGTCATTCAACACCATCTCTACTAGGTGGTCCATGGCATGCAGGCGATGAAATCACTCTCTCTTTACTACTCAGAAATGAAGGCGATGCATCTGGTTCAGCAATGATGCAAATCGAGATTGATGGTGTAATAGCTAACGGTACTTCGATGACCTTGGATGAAGGCAAGGCTGGAGAGGTTAGGCATGAGTTCTCTTTCACAACAGCGGGTGACCATATAGTAAATTGGAGCGTGTTTAGCCCTGACGGAGCAGTCGATTCGAACCTATCTGGTTCTATTCAGATACCAGTTCAGCCATCTCAAGTAATATCGATTCAAATTGAAAGCGTTGATATTGCCGATGAAGGTATTGAAATCGATTGGGCTGTAGATTTGTCCGAAGGCCGCGAGAGATTAGTTATCATTGATTTCGGAGTAATTCAAGACGGCTTGAAGGGTGAGAGAATTATTGAAGAAAGAAATTTACTTCCTGGTATTACCTATGGAACAATGAACATCGGTTTCCAAAATGGACAAAAGGTGTTTGCTGGAGTTTCACAAAGTGGCTGGACAATCGGATTCGGCTCCTACACAGAAGACGAATCAGATTTACCTGATTTCACGATTGAGCCACAGATTACCGTAAATCCAACAACTTCTCCTAAAGTTCCGAGTGTTGATTCCAAAGTAACAGTGTTCTACACTTTGGTTAATACTGGTGAAGGAGTTATTCCTCAAGGAGAGATTGTAGTTACAGATGGTAACGGTCAGATTCTTGGCTCTGGAGTCAGTCCAGAATTGACAAGTAATTCTATTGATTCAAGTACAGTCGTAACTTGGCCTTCAGGTGAAAATGTCAAGGTAATCGTATATTGGCATGTGGATGGGCAGACGATAAGTGACGAAGTAATGGTAACTTCTGAAGTTGTGGAATCTTCGGGAGAGGATTATTCGATCCCTTGGGGTGGTATTCTTGGAGGATTAGCTCTAGGTATGGTTCTTATTTTTGCTATCAGAGTCAAGAATACTCCNAANGATGAGAAGAAGAAAAAGAAGTCGAAAAAATCACCAAAGAAGGATGAGAAGGTCGAAGTTTCCTGTCCAACCTGCGATCGCAGGCTAAATGTTCCTAGCACTTATTCTGGAGGAGTTCGCTGTCCTGAATGTGAGACTAAATTTGATGTCGAAGGTGAATCGGAAAGCGATGATGAAGAGGAACAGGCTTCAACCGAATCTTCTGCAGAAAAAGCAAGTGAAGGAGCAGAGCAATTGTGGGCGTCTTCTAGTGATGACATTCTTGGTTGTCCAAAATGTGCTCGTAAACTAAAGGTTCCATACGATAGAAGGCCTGCTAAAGCAAAATGCCCCGCCTGTCAAACAATATTTGAAGCGAGGGCTGATTGAGGGGATTGTATGGTAACAGGTCATTTCCAAGAGTTCGAAGATGAATATCTTGAGACTCTGTATGAATTTCATGAGAAATCTCCAGATCGAAGAGTCCGTAATGGAGAATTGGCAAATTATCTAGACGTCTCACCAGCTTCTGCAACCGAAATGGTTCAAAGGTTGGCAAAGAATGGTTTTGTGGATTACGTTCCCTACAAGGGTGCTCGTTTGACCGAGAAAGGTCTAGAGCATGGAATGATGATGAAAAGAAGGCATCGACTAGCAGAAGTGCTGCTGACTAAATTGCCATTCGAAGGAGATGTTCACGAAACAGCTTGTAGGCTTGAACACGCGTTCAATGACGACCTTGAATTGTGTATTTCGTTACTATTAGGAAACCCTACATTAGACCCTTCAGGACGTGACATACCTCCAGCCAATTCAAGGATTGCAGACAAAATAAATGCTGAATCCAATCTTTCATCGCTTGCAAATTTACAGAATTCTCAATCTGGAAAAATAGTTTTGATTTTGACCACTGCAAGTGATAGGGATATTTTGAAACAATCTGGGCTAAAAGTTGGAGATAATATCACCAGAAAGAATGATGGATTCTGGTGTGGTGAAAACCTGCTACAGATAGAATCATCTTTGGCTGAAAAAATTATTTTGAGGTGTGCATAATGACCAATGAATTAGAATTACTCCGCTCTAAGGAAGAGAAATTTTACGGAATCGATAGTCAGTTCTTAACCGAGGGAATTAGATTAGTGATGCTTTTGCCAGGGTTCTCTCTTCTATTCTTCTTCGGTGCTTGGGCTTACAAAGGAGTAAGCCCGTCATGGTGGTTAGAGAATATTGAACCAACTGTTGGTTTTGATTTGTCTACTGGATTCACATTGATTTCTTCAACTATATTGATTGGTTTTTGTGCTGGACTATACCTACATAGATTCCGAGTCAAGTTGACAAGACAGGTTTTCCGTGCAGAGGTTTATGCTGCAGCAGAATCACACCGGCCAGTCACTAGCATGCACGGTTACTCTTCTGTTGATGGACTGATTTCCCGAACGATGGCAAGCCATTCAACAGCATTATGGATGGGGATTTTTGCAACCATTATTTCTGGAGCAGTTGCATTCTTAGAATCCGATTCAGACATTGCACAAAGAGGCCTTCTTGCAAGTGCTTCTCTGGTTACTATTGCGATCGGTCAACATTTGTCTACTAGAAATCTCAAATTCAATATGGTTACAGATGATGGATTATTATCCGCATATGTTCCACCAATTCATCCCTCTACGCTTGATTTGGCTTTCAATGAGATGCTTCGAACACAAATGGACCCGTTGTTGAGAAGTAAGTTTGAAGATTTCTTGCAGGATTTTGAATCCTACTCTCGCGATGACATCAATAAGGAATATGGTCGTGAAAAATTCTTGATGCTAATGCATCGAAGATTCAAAGGAAGTATCGACCGTAATACCACCAGCATCGAACTAGCTGAAATATTGAATGACAAGGGAGTCAAAGCAATTCTTGAGCATGAAGTTTTCAATGAAGGACTTTGGGATTCATTATATGCAAGGTCAATTAGGACCAATCCTGCGTTTTATAGATTGATTGAAAGATTGGAACAAGACCTCTCAGTTGGTAATAAAATTGACATGGATGGATTGTTGTTTGATGTTGACTTGGAAAATATTGTTACCGAGAAGGCGAACTTATTCTGTTACATACACAATTTATCAGATGAGGAAAGACAAGTAGTTTTGCGAGTTCATTCACCAGACTTCAGGCCTCATGATTTGGCACTAAGATACAATCTGGAGCCTGGTGAAAAGTCATGGTGGCCAGATGAAGCAGTCCCCATTTCCAGTGAAGGGGATGAAGACATAATTGGTCGAATGTCCGGATTGTTAAGAGATGGAACCATTGCATGGCAGACTCTACTTCCAGAAAGAACAGGTGAAGCAAGTGTTTCTGTAAGATTGGAGAATACTAATGGAGATTTATTGGTCGGACGCCAAATCAACGTAAGGGTTAGGCCGGAATTCGTTAACTGGCTCAGAAATACAAGTTCATTGACTTCTTTCCTAATCGGTGGCATTGGTCTTGTGGGCTCAATAATCTTCCAATTGATGGCAGTTTTGGCTTCTGCTTGACTTGATTTTGTAATCGTAGCATTGAAAGCAGATATGTTGTCGCAGAAATCATGACCGAGCCTGGAAGTCAGGAAACTCGACCGGATACAGACCTACGCGACCATCTACATCAGATGGAAGCTAAAGTTCGTAAATTACGCGATGCTAGAAATAACCACAATGAGCAGGGTAAAAGATTCGCTGAGCAGCGAAATGCTATCCAAGCTCAATACAAAGAGCATCGCGAAAAGTTGGACATGTCAGTTGCTGAAGTCAAGGCAGTAAGGGCTGAGCAAAACCTTCACAAGAAAAGAAGAGACGCTATTCAGGCACAAATTCGTGATTTAATCGGGCAGGCTAAGGCTCAACGTGGAGACAGAAACGAAAAGAAGTCAGCATCTTTCGAATTCAACAAGTTAGCAAGCGAAGTTGACAATCTAGAAAAGACATACGAAACCCGTGGAGGAATGTCTTCTAAGAAAGAAAAAGAGACCATGGAGAAAATCAAGAACATGCGACGCCGCATGAAAGAATTAGAACCAGAGGTCGAAAAACTTCAACTGATAAAAGTTGATTTGTCCAACCGTGATGAAGCAATAAACCAATTGAAAGCTGAAGCCGATGCTGCGCACAAGGAATTCGTAGAGTGCTTGGAGCGAGCAAAAGGAATGAGCAAGGAATTAGACGAACTATTCGCTCATCGCGATTTCCTAAAGGGTGAAGGAGACCGCTTCCACAAGGAGTTCATTGCCTGCAGAGAAAAAGCAGATGAAGTTCACTCAAAGATTACTGAATTGATGAAGGAAGTCAATGAAGCGCGTGATAAATTAAAGATTGCTCGTGAAGAAAGAGAATCATGGATTACCGATCACAATGACTCTGTAACAAAGGAAATGAAGACGGGAGCAGAAGATGAAAAAGTCGCAAATTCCATGGTCGACCACCTGCTTAGCGCTGGTTCCCTAACCTTCGGAGGGACAATGTCTGGAGATAGAGCAGGTGTTGGTACTAAGAAGGGTCGTTCTTCCAAGAAGAAAGGAATGCGTCGAATCGATATGACTGCTTCCCGCGGAAGGAAGTGAGAAACTGCTTGGCATAATCATGGCCGGGGGCCGAGGCACCCGTCTAATGCCATTGACAGAAAATCGTCCAAAACCAATGGTGCCGGTTCTTGGCAGACCAGTAATTGATTATGTGAAAGATGCGATGGTTGCAGCAGGATTATCAGAAATCATCGTAACTACCGGCTATCAAGGTGAGCAATTAGTCTCACATGTTGATTCGTGGAATGTGCACAGCAGGGTCAACCAAGAAGAATCCCCGATGGGCACAGCCGGAAGCGTAAATTTACTCTCTGCCGAACTGACGGAAACATTCGTTGTTGGCTCAGGTGACTCTGTAGCATCATTTGATGTAGCTGATTTATTGGAATCGCATCGCAAATCCGGTGCCAAGGTAACTATGGCTCTGTGGAAAGTGGATGACCCCACTGAATTTGGTATTGTGGGGCTGTCTGAAGAAAATCAGGGGCAAATAGATTCGAATCTATCTGAAGGTTTTATCACGAAATTCAAGGAAAAACCAACTGCTGAAGAAGCATTTTCTAACTTGATCAATGCTGGATTATACATCATTGAGCCAGAGGTAATGGAGTTAGTTCCTGATGGAGAAAAATATGATTTTTCCAAGCAATTGTTTCCCGATGTTTTATCCCGTGGCTGGCCCATGTATGCCAAGACAGTCAACGGAATATGGTTCGATGTTGGTCACCCATTCGAACTACACAATGCACAAATGGCTTTGATAGAGAACAGAGATGAGTTACCTTTCCCTATGCCAGATGGTGAAGTTTTACCAGATGGTTCATTCATCAGCAACACGGCTTCAGTCAGTGGTCACATCTCGAAATCAATAATTCTGGCAGGTTCTTCAGTTAATGGCGCAGCCGTGAATTCAGTAGTAATGGCTAATTCTAGAATTAATGGGGTGTCTGAATCATCAATTATCGGTGAAAATTCTGTTATCGAATCTAGGATTCTTAACTGCGTTATTGGTGATGGAAAACATATCGCTATCGATTTGGAAAATGAGAGACGTTGAGCGACAAGTCGGCGTCTGGTTCTTATACCCCTGAATGTCGCCGAGGCTCATGAGCACCGAAGGTGGACGTGAACCTGTACGAAGTTACGACCGTTCTTGGACTGAAATCGAAGAAATGTTGGACAAAGCTGTTGCTAGAAGAGACCAATGGAAAAAATGGTTCGACCAGTGCAGCAAAGACGGCGATAGAGACGGAATGAAAGAAGCTGCAAGGAACCATAAAGCCCTCGATGGAGTAATCAAAACCTTGAGATGGACTCTTGGTGAAGAGGGTGTCGACCACCCGCTCGATTGACAAGGCTCATCACCTATCAGCGATTCGAGTTTAGTATGGGAGTACATCACGTGTCTTGGAAGTCCACTGCAAGTGGGCTTGAAGATGAGTACATCCATGCTGCTGCTCTTTCTTGGTTAGTCGGCAATGATGATGCAGTTGAGATTGAAAGAATGAACTCATATCACGGCTCTGCAGTTCATATTGTATCTGCAGAACTAAAGAGAAGAGGGCAGGCCACTAAATCTCTAGCCCGTTTGGGTGAGAACGCACTTGCCCAACTGAAGAATGAATTGACTTCGAGAATGGATGAGGATAATGTCATTCACATTCGATTAGACCTGTTGGAACTTATTGCTGGAAGAATTTCATTAACAGTTCCTGGAGATAGACCAACGGTCAAAGGAAGGGCGAAGTTAGAGGTATATCCAGGGGATGAACCGATGGATGTAGCCTCAGAAACATTAGATGAAGCCATTTCCACCGCTAAAAGATTAGGTCTCCCTGAAAATCCGGGCGTCTGAGCAAGCCATTATATCGTACAACCTCGAGGGCCTACTGGAGAGTTTCCCATGACCCACGTAGTTACATCCGCATGTGTTGACCACAAATACCAGGAATGCGTTGCTGTTTGCCCAGTTGAAGCATTCAGAGAAGCAGACACTTACCTTATCATTGACCCGGACGAGTGCATCGATTGCGGTGCATGTGTCCCGGAGTGCCCTGTTGATGCAATCTTCGCAGANACNGATGTNCCAGANGAAGAAGAAGCTTGGATCGANCGNAATGAGGANGAATCTCAGGANGCAGAAATNGCAACNGGNGANACNCCNGTNCTCGGCGANTAAATCNTGAAGCATAACATATCTTCATGAAGTAAATCCCTCAGGGGGGTTTGATGGCAATGAATACTGATAACGATACCAAGTCTCTCCGT
>FUFK010038814.1_pt1 | contig 154163 bp, 162 predicted proteins | sample 1021851 | NCBI WGS metagenome assembly FUFK01 (sample SAMEA51879418, study PRJEB19060) | metagenome | reverse complement strand
TCGATAATAATAATTTAAATTCGGTTGTAGAAAAGTTGCTTGTTGAGGTTCAGGCAAAGCTAAATCTTAAAGGAATTGATTTGGAGTGGACTGATGCTGTGGTGCAAAAGATACTTGATGAAGGATTTGATGCGAAACTTGGTGCTAGACCCTTGTCAAGATCAGTTGATAAGCATATTAAAAAACCTGTCTCTGCAATGCTCATAGATGATAAGGCAAAAAAAGGTGACACAATCTTAGTTGGAATTAAGGCGAAACAATTAGACTTTAAAGTAAAGAAAAAAGAAAAAATTACTTAGTTCTAAAGGTAATTCTTCCTTTGCTGAGATCATAAGGGGAGAGCTCTACAGTTACATTATCTCCATTCATTATTCTGATATAGTTTTTTCTCATTTTCCCAGAGATGTGTGCTGTTATGACATGATCGTTCTCAAGCTGAACTCTGAAAACAGTATTAGGTAATACCTCTATTACCTTTCCTTGCATTTCAATAGTATCTTTGCCTGCCATGAAAGATTATTGTAATCAGTAAAGTAAAAATGTCACTTTTTTGTAATAATAATTTTGTAAAAATGAATAATTTAGAGCAATTTAATCTTAAAGAGGCTAAAAAAGCGTCTTTAAGCCAAGTTTTAGAGATAAATGAGAGTCATAAGCCTATGCTTAGTTCCCTAGGAGATTTAGGCAAATTAGAGGATTTAATTGCATTATCTACGTTTGGAAGTTTTTTGGTATTTCAGAGAGAAATATGCGCATTTATAGTTTGCATGAGAGAGGATCTTCCATATGAATCGCTAAACTATCAGTATTTTCAAAAAAAATACAAAAAATTTCTATATATTGACCGCGTAGGAGTCAAAAAAGGCTTTGAAAATAGGGGTTTTGGTTCATTTATGTATGGAAATATTTTTAAAAATTATATTAATGAGCAGCTTACTATTTGTGCTGAGGCAAATATTGAACCAATAAATAAACAATCTTTAAAATTTCATGAAAAAATGGGGTTTAGAAGAGTTGAAGATCATTTTTTTAGTAATAAATATGGAGTTGCATATTTAGAAAAGAATTTTTAAGGTATTTAACATGCATGTACAATCCGAGGCTTCATTTAAGCTTCCCAAAAAAGAATTACTAGATCTTGTAAGAAAACCCGGTGCATTGGAGCTATATCATCCTTTCTGTAAGAAAAATGAAGTTATTNCATGGCCAGGCAGCAATTCTATGGATAAAGTGCTTTATTTTAGCGGATTAGAGTACACCAGAGANATATATAATTGGCATGAGAATGGCTACGATCTAAGAATAGGAGCGAAAAGAAGAGATACAATTGTAAATTGGATTGTTTCAGAAAAAGAAGGTGTTTCTACATTAAAGGTAAGAGTAAATCCTTCTTTACCTTATAAAAATCCTCTAATNAAGTGGTTAGCNTGGAATTTATATGTNAAACATAAGCTTCAATCATACATTGAAAGTGTNNTNATGGGATTCAAGTACTACTTAGATAATAAAAAACGGGTAGAAGCCAATCAGTTTGGTAAACATTCTTGGTTTTCTTAGTTCACTTCCTGGATTATGTTAAATAATCCTTTTTCACAAAAATACCGATAAGTTATATTCTGCTATTAGGCGCATTTATNCCTATGTAGAGCTAATATAGTGACTACTTTTATTTATACTATTAATTTAACATAATATATATTATGCGAAGTTATANATATAGTAGTGAANATAATATTNAGATATATGAAAAAAATAAAATTTNCCCTCTTCTTCAATTNGAAAATTTTTAAAAAAACAGTAAAATATAAAAAATGGAAACTGGAATATATTTTTTAAGTCTCAGTGTTTTAACTTTTATTTCATTTAATCTTGCAAATTCTTTAAGAGCAGCAATTAATCGTGGAGANATTGTTAGAAATGTTGCAAAGATCTTTTGCTCACTTTTTTGTATTTTTGTCGCAGTGATGTTTTTAACTATTCATTTAGTCAATCCGATTATTTCTCCAACTTTTGCCTATATTTTTCATATATTTATAATTTTGTTCCAAATGGCAATGATCTGGTTTCCNCCCCCAAAATAAAGCTAGCCTACCCTTTTTCANCCTTTTTCTNGGCTTAAGTTCATCAAATTGTCACACAAAACTGTCTTTGAATGCTCTAATCTTGTATTAGGAGGATAATTATTATGAGTGAATATGAATATTTAAATTTGTTTTATATTTTTCTTATTAGTAACGCAATGTATTTTGTAGGTTTTGCNATCTTTACTTGGTTAGGGTTTAGGTTTGCAAATGCAATTTATCAAGGGGATGCCGGTGATAATGTAGTTGGAAAGATCTTTACAACTGCTTACTGTGTATTGGTTGCAGCGAGTTTCACAAACTCTGGACTTATTGCTGGTTATGTATTTGAGTCATATACTGCGTCAATATGCGCTATTGAAGGCGCTTCATGCGGAAGATTAGAAGCAAGTCTTGCTTCACCACTTGCTTTAGGTGGTCCTGTAGCAATGGCTTTAAGTGCCGTCATTGTTCTTTTCCAGTTAGGTTTAGTTTGGGGGCCAAAGAAAGCATAAATAATTTTTTATTTATCTAAAAAGGGCTCTTCTGAGCCCTTTTTTTGTTTTTTGCTAAAGAGTTGGCTTAGATTTTAAAATTTATGCCTTAAAAAGGCTGTTACTCGCTCTAATTGCTTTTTAAGTAGTTAATTATCTCTTTTGCCGCATCTCTCCCATGTGCTATTGCATAAACTGCTAAACTAGAACCCATNATCATATCTCCACCAGCGAAAAATTTTTCNTTAGAAGTCTGATACTTATACTCATTTCTATCTAATTTCACTAGTCCATCTTTATCAATTTCCACTCCTTTATTTATAAAAAAATCTTGTGGTGATGCGCTATATCCAAATGCTACTATTAGACGATCAACATCAATCAACTTTTCTGAGCCGCTTTGTTCAACTAACGATTTTTTATTNTCGTCGTATTTTGTCGTTACGATTTTCAATTTTTTGACCGAACNATTTCCCTCTACTTCAACTGGTTGTGTATTAAAAATAAACTCAACGCCCTCCTCTTCAGCATGTTTAACTTCTTTAGAAGATCCTGGCATATGTTCTTTACTTCTTCTATAAATGCACTTTACACTTTTTGCTCCTTGTCTTATCGCTGTCCTTACACAATCCATTGCTGTATCACCGCCTCCCAAAACAACAACTCTCTGGCCTTTGAAATTTAATTCCTCAAAATCACTATCAGTCATTAAATAATCAGTATTTTTAATGAGGTATGGCAGAGCCTCAGTTACCCCATCCTTATCGAACCCTTTATATTTTCCCTTAATAGATTCGTAAGTTCCCAGCCCTAAAAAAATAGCATCACTTNCTGTTTCAATTTCTTTTATTTTCTTATCATCTACCCAACAATTNAGAACAAACTTNACTCCAAGCTCNTCTAAGATTTACTGCTNCTTTTTTAGAACAACTTTTTTCTCAAGCTTAAATTCTGGAATTCCGTATGTAAGTAATCCGCCTATTTCAGAATACTTATCATAAACAGTACAGTTTATTCCTCTTCTTATTAATGTTTCAGCGCATGCTAATCCAGCTGGCCCAGCACCAATTATTGAAACGTGAAATTTGGTTTGTTTTTCTGAATATTTTTTTGGCTTCCATCCCTGTTCCAAAGCTGTATCAGAAATATATTTTTCAACTTGGCCAATAGTAACAGCCTCATATCCAGTGTTTAAGGTACAAGCTCCCTCACAAAGTTTTTCTTGGGGACAAATCCTTCCACATATTTCTGGAAAAGCGTTTGTTTCATGACATAAATCAGCTGCTTCTTCTAATCTATTTTCCTCTATAAGTTTAAGCCAGTCAGGAATGTAATTATGTAAAGGACATTTCCACTCACAATATGGATTGCCACATCCAAGACACCTGCTTGCCTGTTCTGAAACTTTTTTTATATTTGTTTGCTCATAAATTTCGGAAAAATCTACTTTTCTTACATTTAGACTTTTTGTTTCTGGCTCTATCCTCTTAATTTCAATAAATTCATAGTTTTTTTCAGACATTATGCAGCTTCCTCTCTTGTGTTTTTTATTATCTTTTCGAGATTTTCTGCGTAAGGTGTAATAATCCAAAATAGACTTTTATATCTATCGAAGTCTTCAAGAATTGTTTTTCCAACATTGCTGTCAGTTTCTTTTATAAATTGNAAAATTCTGTCTTTTAGATAGCTTCTATGAGCCTCCATTTCTTGGCTAGTAATTCTATTAAAAGAAATAAGATCTTTATTGCATCGATCAACAAAGCTTCTGTCTTCATCAAATACATATGCAAAGCCTCCTGTCATTCCTGCACCAAAATTATTCCCAACTGAACCCAGCACAATTACTTCACCACCAGTCATGTACTCACAACAATGGTCTCCTGCGCCTTCAATAATTGCCTTAGCACCAGAATTCCTAACTGCAAATCTTTCCCCTGCTACACCATTTGCGTAAAACTCTCCTCCTGTAGCTCCAAAAAGACAAGTATTTCCAAGTAAAACTGATCTGTCGTCTTTTAGATGTTTTTCTTTTGTAACTACAATTTTTCCTCCATTCATTCCTTTCCCAACATAATCATTTGCTAGACCTTTTAAATTCAATTCAAGCCCTTTGGCATTCCAACAACCAAAGCTTTGTCCTGCAGTTCCTTTGAAGTTCAAAATAAGCCTCTCTGGCATGCCCTTTTCACTATGAGCCCTTGATATCATTCCAGATACTTCAGCACCTATTGATCTATGGGTATTAGAGATCTTAAAACTAAATGCACCTCCTTTGCCTTTCTCTATATTTTTGGATATTTTCTCTGAAATAAGATTTGATAAAGATTCATCATTCAAGGATTTATTTATGTTGTTTTGAGCCTTAGTATTCAGTTGAGATTTATTAGGTCTAAATCTAAATAAAAGTTTATCTAGACCCATTTTTGTCGATCTTTCGTAATGCTCTTTTTTTAATTCAAGCAAATCAGATTTACCAATAATTTCTTCAATCGACTTATAGCCCAATGCAGCAAGAATCTCTCTTATTTCTTTTGCGACAAAAATAAAATAATTTTGAACTTTTTCCACCTCACCAAGAAAATGATCATTGATAATTCTCAATTGTTGAGTAGCAACACCAGTAGCACAATTATTCAGATGACAAATTCTCAAATACTTGCACCCCATTGCAATCATTGGCGCCGTACCAAAGCCGAAGGAATCTGCACCAAAAATTGCAGCTTTTATTACATCTAATCCAGTCTTTAGTCCACCATCTGTTTGAAGTTTAACTCTAGACCTAAGGTTGCTTTGAAGTAAGATATTTTGTGTTTCAAACAATCCAGTCTCCCATGGAGAGCCTGCATATCTTATTGATGATATTGGGCTTGCACCTGTACCACCATCATGTCCCGAAATAGTAATAAAATCAGCATTTGCTTTTACTACTCCTGCAGCGACAATTCCAACACCTGGCTCTGATACAAGCTTAACTGAAACAAGTGCTTTGTGATTTACTTGTTTAAGATCATAAATAAGTTGAGCAAGGTCTTCGATTGAATAAATATCATGATGAGGTGGAGGGGAAATCAAGGTTATCCCTGGTTTTGAATGCCTGAGTTTAGCGATGTACGAATCCACTTTAGCTCCAGGAAGCTGGCCTCCTTCTCCAGGTTTTGCTCCCTGGGCGATCTTTATCTGTAACACCTCAGCGTTAACTAAATAATGTGGAGTAACTCCAAACCTTCCCGAGGCAACTTGTTTAATCTTCGACATTAAATTAGTCCCAAACCTTTTCCTGTCCTCACCTCCTTCTCCTGAATTAGATCGACAGCCCAAACCATTCATTGCAGCAGCAAGGGTTTCATGGGCTAAAGGAGATAGTGAACCTAGGCTCATTCCAGCAGAGTCGAAACGTTTTAAAATACTTTCCACTGGTTCTACTTCTTCAAGATCAATAGTTTTTTCGTTTTTCTTTAATTCAAAAAAATCTCTTACAGCTAGTGGCTTTCTCTTATTAATAATTTCTGAGAAATTTTTAAATTTTTCATATGATCCTTCTTTGAGAGAGTTCTGTAACTCAATTACCACACCAGGCTGATAAGCATGCTCCTCTCCTCCATGAACAAATTTATGAAGACCTTTTGGCAAAATTTTACTATCTTTATCACTATCTATAACTTCAAGAGATTTCCTTTCTATGTCTTTAAAGCAATCGCCAAAAATAAGTGTTTCATTTTTGGGAAAGCAAACTTTATTAATCTTTTCGGAAAATCCAACAACTTCAAAAAGTCCTGCTCCTCTGTAACTGGAAATATTCGATATTCCCATCTTTGACATTATTTTCAATAAACCATTATTTAATGACTTTCTATAAGATGCGCAAAGTTCATTGCCTGGGGAATCTAATTCTCTTTGTTTTCCAATTTTTAAAACTGTTTGAAGACCAAGCCAAGGGTGGACACATGTTGCTCCAAAACCTATTAAACATGCTATTTGGTGAGTGTCTCTTGCAGAGGCAGTATTTACAATAATATTGCAGGAAACTCGCTGATTATTTTTGATCAAATAATTATGAATTGCTGATGTTGCTAAAAGAGCTGGAATAACAGGCTTATTGAATGAGGTTTGCTTCTCATCAAGTACTATAATTGAGTAACTTTCCTTTACCGATGCCAAAACATCTTCACATAATTTAATTAAACTTTCTTCAAGAGAATCTTCTCTCTCGTACTCTATTAAGAACCGTTTCACTTTGAACTTTTTATTTTTTATAAGTAAGTTAAATTTTTTGTGTGAAAGAATAGGAGAGTTAACAACTATCCTATTGGCATGTTCAGAGGTCTCCTCAAAAATATCTAGTTCTGGACCAATACAAGTTTCAAGAGACATTACATACTTTTCTCTGAGAGAATCGATTGGTGGATTTGTGACTTGAGCAAATTTTTGCCTGCAATGATCGTAAGGGGATCTAACAAATTCACTAATTGGCGCAAGAGGAGTGTCATCTCCCATTGAACCTGTAGGCTCTCCTCCTTCCACAGAATATTTTTCTAGCAGATTAATCTCCTCCTTGGAAAGGCAGAATGTTCTTGCTGAGTCATTAAAGTATTTTTCAGATATTTCACGCATTTGAGGTCCAGCATATTCATGTAAATTAGCTTCTAAGTGTTTTGAATTTTTTTTCAACCATTCCCTGTACGGATTTGTTTTTGCCAAAACTTCATCAACATCTTTGTCTTTTAAAATTTTTTGAGAATTCCTGTCATATACAAAAAGACCACCTGGTCCCAATCTGTCAGTTTTTATTGTTTTCAAATTGTCGTTATTTGATCCAAATTCAGAAGAAATACAAACAGTCTCATCATTAAAAAATTCAATTTTTGCTGGTCTCAATCCATTTCTATCGAGGAAGCAAGATAAAAAGTTTTTATCTTGAAAGCATATTAAGGCAGGTCCATCCCATGCTTCCATGTGCATAGAGTTATACTCATGAAAAGCCTTTTCGTCTGAGTCCATTAAGTCGGTATTCTGCCAAGATGGAGGTATTAGCATTCTTGCAGCTCTTCCAATATTTACTCCACCCTCTTTTAGAACTTCTATCATATTATCTAGGCTTGAGGAATCTGAGCCAGATTGATTAACTAATGGTTGATATTTCCTCATGTTGCCAAATCTTTTTGAGGATAAATTATTCATTCTTGCTAGCGCCCAGTTTCTATTTCCTGAAATGGTGTTTATTTCACCGTTGTGCGCAATAACTCTGTATGGTTGCGCTAAATGCCATTTTGGAGACGTGTTTGTAGAAAATCTTATATGGAACATAACACTTGCTGTTCGATGTGAAGCATCAGATAGATCGGTATAAAAACTGTCAAACTCTGAAGGCATTACAAGNCCCTTATAGACAACAGTATCAGCAGAGAAAGAGCAGCAATATAATTCGCGTTCAAAATCAAATTTTTTGTCAAAAAGTTTTTTTGCTTTATAAAGATTTACATCTAATTGATCACTAGAGTCAGTTCTTTTTTTATTTTCTACAAAGATTTGAAGTATCTGTGGACATGACTTTTTGGCCATCTCGCCTAAAATNCTTTCATCAAATTTTAATTCTCTTAAAGCTATAAGATTTAGTTCGTGCTCATCAAGAATAACTTTTAAANNTTCTAAAAATGGAAATTTTTTATTAACAAAAAACATCCCTAAACCAAACCTGGATGGAAGTATTAAGTTTTGTTCATCAAGTAATTTTTTTTGAAAAAAATTATGGTCTAAATCGATCATTATGCCCACGCCATCAGGGGTTTTTCCGTCATAACTCAATGCACCCCTATGTCTCATGCATTGAAGCGAGGATATAGATCTTTTTAGAATAGAATGGCTGGAAGTATTATTTTTACTGAATAATATACCTGTTCCACAACTATCTTTATGTGAATCTTCTGAAAACATTCCTTTACATTAATACTACTAGATATTTCATTATTTTGCATTGACAAATATTTTATAAGATATTAAATTTGATAATGTTAATTTATAAATTGTGTTTATAAAGAAGATGTTTACATCCCCATACTCCATGGGTTAAAAGGAGCCCATATAACATGGGTTAAAAGTTAAACCATACTCCATGGTAATAAAGGAGCAGCGTCTTAATCGTTCATCCCCTAGGGGACGGAAGTAAGCGAAAGCTGAAGGAACGCGCACCAATACACTATGAAGGTTTGACCCTTTAGATTCTTAACACACTTATATTTTTTGTAAGGAGATGTTTATGAAAAAAGGAATGATGACTTTAGTCTTATTTCTGACTACGTATGTGTTTGGAGATATATCTTCAAACTTTACTCTTTCATCAAACTACATCTGGCGAGGGATGACACAAACAATGGATTCTCCCGGCTACAGTGGTGGTTTTGATTATAGCTCCGAGAGCGGCTTTTATGCTGGCACTTGGGGATCAAATGTTTCGTTCGGTGGAGCAGGTTTAGAGCTCGATACATACTTTGGCTATTCTGGCGAGATTGAAGGTGGCTTTGGTTACGATATCGGCTATATAAATTATGGCTATCCGGAGGTAGATGATGCTGACTTTTCAGAAGTTTATTTAGCCTTTTCATATGGAAATTTAGGCTTTTCTTATTACATCGGAGATGAATTTGGAGATTACTATGACGTATCTTATGGATTTGGTGATTTTTCAGTTTCTTTTGGTGACTATGAGGATACTGGAAGTAATTTCTTACTAGGTTATGGTTTCTCACTTGGCGATTANGATGCCTCAGTAGGCTATAGTTCTTTTAGTGCAGAGGCTGCATCAGGATTAGAGGATGAAGATGGACTGTTCTTTACAGTCGGAGCATCTTTTTAAGGGGTAAAAATGGCTGAAATAGATTACGCTTTAAATACCTTCTATCTTCTAATGACAGGCGCACTTGTCATGTGGATGGCTGCAGGCTTCACTATGCTTGAAGCAGGTTTTGTAAGAAGAAGAAATACTGCAGAAATTGTTACTAAGAATATAGGCTTATATTCTATTGCTTGTTTTATGTATCTTTTATGTGGCTTTATGGTCATGTATCCAGGAGCAAATGAAGGGGGAATCATTCCTCCTTACGATTTTAGCTTTGGANCTAAGGGACAAGAAGATTTTGGAATGAATACTGATCTCGGCTACGCTGATGCTGCCGATTTCTTCTTTCAGGTTGTATTTGTAGCCACAGCNGTATCNATAGTTTCAGGTGCGGTTGCAGAAAGAATGAATCAGTGGGCCTTCTTTGCATTAGCAGCATTCATTTCAGGAGTTATATATCCTATTCAAGGTTTTTGGAATTGGGGTTCAGGCTTTTTAAATGCTGCAGGATATTCAGATTTTGCTGGATCAGGTACAGTTCACCTTGCAGGTGCAGCATGCGCCTTGGCCGCAGCAATATTTATCGGTCCAAGGGTTGGGAAATATTCTAATGGTAAAGTTAATAAACTATATGGAGCAAATATCCCTATAGCTGCATTAGGTACATTTATACTTTGGTTAGGTTGGTTTGGGTTCAATGGTGGATCTCAATTGGCTGTTAATGATGCTAGCAATGCTAATGCTGTTGCCCAAGTCTTCCTAAATACTAATATGGCTGCCGGTGGCGGTGTAATTGCATGTTTACTTGTATCAAGAATATTTTTTGGTAAAACAAACATAATATANGCACTCAATGGTGCCATTTCTGGTCTTGTTGCTATCACAGCAGCACCAGATACACCAACAGGCTATGAAGCTACAATTATTGGAGCAATTGGNGGANTGCTATGTTATGGATCGCTCGTATTTTTTGAGCAAGTTTTAAAAATTGATGACCCTGTAGGAGCAATCTCTGCTCATGGGACAGCAGGAATTTTTGGTGTATTGGTTGTGCCTTTCACCAATCCTGAAGCAAGTTTTGGCGCACAAGCGCTGGGAGTAGTTTCTATTCTTGCATGGGGATTCATTTTAACTTTTGCATTCTTATATGCACTGAGCTTTATTACCCCTGTTAGAGCTTCAGATGAAATTCAGAAGAAGGGTTTGGATGCCGAAGAGATTGGTATCGAAGCATACCCAGAATTCTAGAATTTTTTGAGAAAACTAAAGACAAAACTAGCCCTTTGTTTTTAGTTTTCTCTCCCTTTTCTAAATATAAAGACAAAGTTTTGACTTTAATATATCCAAACTAAGATTATGTGGCATTAAGATTTGCTTCCTTAAATCCCTTAAATCATCAAGCTTTCCATTATTATTTGACTTAAGTTTTAGCATATTGAATTTAATTTTATGAATTTGATAATCTAAAAATAACCTTATTTCTTCTTTATCTCTAGTGGGTATTTCCTTTTTTGCTTCATATTCATCAAATTTTAAAAATAACTCATTAATACTCTTATCCTCACCTTCAGAAAGAAGGTTAAGATTTTGTAATATAAAATCATTTTTCTGCTCATCAAAATTTAAGCTAAGATTGACTAAATACTGTTTAACATTTTCATAGCTTGGTTTTGGGATTTTTAATTTTTGAAATCTGCTTAGAATTGTTTTTGGAACTATATTGATATTATTCGTAGACATACAAATAATCATATTTTTGTCAGCCTCCTCTGAAAATTTAAGTAAAGTATTGAAAGTTCTTGTTTCAACTCTTTCTATATTTTCCAAGTACAAAAGCCTTTTCGAATTAGATTTCAAAAAAAGGTATTTAAATGAATCTCTAATCTGATCTATATCAATTACAGACTTATCTTTAGGATATAAAAAAATAAAATTTTGTGATGCTATTTCCTCAAGAGGCAAGTTCGAATAGTCCTTTGAATCAATATTGCCAAGAATTTTTTTTACAATAGAACGAGACACATTATTTACATTTTGTCCCTCAGATGCGTAAAGAATTGTTTTTGAACTTAATTCTGTTTCCGAAGACAAAAAATCTTTATCCCAAGGAAGAACCAATTTTTTCTCCTACAAGTTCTAGTATTCTTTTATGAATATTTTCTATAGTATCTATTCCATTAATCTTATATATTCTTTCTCTATTTTCTTCAGCAATTCTTAGATATCCTTCCCTCACTTTATTAAAAAAATCTATCTCTTCTGCTTCCATTCTATCCCTTTCTCTGTTTGATATTCTCTCCTTCGAGATTTCAGACGTAATATCAATATAGAAAGTAATTTCAGGTATTGATAGATTACAAACTTTATTCAGTGATTTAAAAAAATCATGGGAGAGGCCTTTTCCATAACATTGATAAGCCTCAGTTGCATCATAATATCTATCACAAATGACGAATTTTTTTGCAGCTAGGCTAGGCTTAAGAAGATTTTGATCTAAATGTTTTCTTGAGGCATAAAGAAGGAAGGTTTCAGTTTCAACAGAAATTTTTTCAATTGTCTTTTCTAAGAAAGCTTCACGTACCTTTTCACCAAGAATTGTCCCTCCAGGCTCTCGTAAAACAATTACTTCATGACCCTCAACAAGAAGAGCATCTTTTAGCATTTTTATTTGGGTAGATTTTCCAGAGCCCTCTATACCTTCAAATGTAATAAACATCTTTTATATTATTTACCGAATTACCTGTTATTTACAGCTTTATTATGCTCATCCAAAGTTTTTGAGAATATATGAGTTCCATCGCCCTTTGCGACAAAGAAAAAATATTCACCTGGGGATGACATTATCACAGACTCTATTGAGCTCAATGAGGGGTAACAAATAGGTCTGGGAGGTAATCCTTTAATTTTATATGTGTTGAAAGGGTTATTATCCCCTTTGACAGCCTTAAGATTTTCCTTTGTAATTTTTTTTGAAAAATCACCGTAATAACCATAAATTAAGGTTGGGTCAGCATCTAGTCTCCATCCATCTCTGATCCTTGATAAAAAAACAGATGATATTTGTGCTCTCTCCCATTCAACAGCAGCCTCTCTCTCGACTATTGAAGCAAGAATTAAGGCTTCATTTATACTCTTCAATGGATTGTCTTTAGGTTTATTTTTCCATAACCTTGTAAGAATATTATCTAATCTTATTTTTTGATTTATCATCAGCCTCTCAAGTTGCTGTCGATCAGTAAAAAAATATGTATCTGGCAAGATCAAGGATTCTTTTGAAAAGATTTCTAAAGTTTTTGACGAGATTTGAAAATTTAAATTGTTGTTTTTAATTATTTGTCTAAGTTTTCTTAAAGCATCTTTAGCAACTGTTCCTTCAATGATAGTAAACCTAAATTGCTGCAAATTACCTTCAAAAATATCTTCCATTAATTCAACATAAGTCATGCTTGGCTTAATTTCGTACCTACCTGGAATAATATTTGTAGACTCAAATAAATATTTTAATTTTAAGATTGTTAAAAAGTTGTTGTTATTTTGATTTTTTAGACTATCAATGATCGAATTAATTCCTTGCCCTTTTTCAACAATTAAATTATTACCAGTTGGTATTTTTTGTATTTCTATAAGTCTGATTGAGGCTGGTAACCCCAAAAGAAAAATAAGCGTTAGGAAAAAAAGAAGTCTTCTAACTATTACTTTCGATCCAATCGACTGCACTCTGGATTGTGGTAATTTTTTCTGCTTCTTCATCAGGAATATCAAGGCCAAACTCTTCTTCAAATGCCATTACTAATTCAACAGTATCTAAAGAATCAGCACCTAGATCTTCAACAAAAGATGAATCAGATTTTACATCACCCTTATCTGCACCTAGTTGTTCACAAACAATGTCGACAACTTTATTAAGAACATCACTCATATATACTCCTTAACAATTCAAGTAATGCATACATTACTGCATAAATAAACCACCATCAACTACTAATGTTTGTCCAGTAATATAACCCGCACCCTCACTCGCGAGAAAAGCCACTAGTGATGCAACATCTGAAGGATTCCCCATTCTTCCTAAAGGAATTTGGCTTTCAAGCTTTTCGATAGTTAAACCGCTTGTCATATCAGTATTTATAAATCCTGGAGAAACTAAGTTAACAGTAATATTCCTAGATCCAATTTCTTTCGCAAGAGATCTAGTAAAGCCCTCAAGTGCCGCTTTTGAAGATGCGTAATTTGTTTGACCTGGATTTCCCATTAAACCTGAAACAGAACCAATATTTATTATTCTTCCCCATTTATTTTTAATCATGTCTTTGAGAAATATTTTCGTCAGCCTGTAAGTACCATTTAAATTTGTTTCTATAACTTCAGTCCAATCATTTTCTGACATTCGAAGAAATAAATTATCCTTAGTAACTCCCGCATTATTTATAAGGATAGAGGGTTTGAAACTTTCTACCTTTTCTTGGAATTCTGAAACAGAGTCTTTAGATGATAAGTCTAAGTTTTCTACTGTTAAGTTTTTATGTTCAAGAATATTTGCTTTTGTTTTATCTCTTGTCGTAGCAATAACAGAGTATCCNTCATCAAGCAATTTGGTGACTATTGCTCCTCCTATTCCTTTTGTTCCTCCAGAGACTAAAACTTTCTTAACTTCCATACTCTTCTAATAATTTCAAAAACACTTCTAGATTATCTACAGAATTAAATTCTCCTTCAACTCTGTTCTGTTTTGCTAAGCTTGACAATACTTTTCCTGGTCCAAATTCAATATGTGTTTTGATGCTATATTTTTTCAATCTTTTCATAGAGTCTACCCATTGAACCGGATTAGATATCTGTTTTGCAAGTTTATCTTTTACTTCACTCTCAGTGAGAGATACTTTTGCATCAAAATTATTTATTACAGAAAAATTTTGACTCTTAAAATTAATATCATCCATTGCTAATTTTAATTTTGTGCTTGCCATATTCATCATAGATGAGTGTGATGGCACAGAAACTGAAAGATCTATAATTTTTTTTGCTCCATTTTCAATTAATGCAGCTTTAATGGATTCAATTTCATCAGCATTTCCCACGATTACAGTTTGTGAAGGCGAATTAAAATTTACTGCCTCTAAGAAATGTTTTTTCTTATCTAACAAAATTTTATCAATTTCATCTGGATCTAAACCTAAAACAGCAGACATTTTAGTCTTTGTATTGCCTTTACTCTCAATCATGAATGATGCTCTATATCGAATTAATTTTAGTGCATCGTCAAAACTTAAAACTCCAGAACATAGATATGCTGAAACTTCTCCTAAACTATGTCCTAGTGCAACTTTGGGATCAGGGCAGCCTTTATTTTTCCACACTTTAAAACAAGCATAGCTCGTTATTAGCAATATAGGTTGGGTATAAAAGGTATCAGATATTCTCTCATCATTATTAAAAATTATTTCCGAAAGGTTTTCTTTATAAAAATTTTCTCCAATATCTATAGCTTCTTTAAATTCAATAAATTCAGAAAAATGCTCTTTAAACATCCCATTATATTGAGAACCCTGACCAGGGAACATTAATGAAAAGCTCATGATTTTATTGTGAAGTTTCTTCTTCTGTTTCTTTAACTTTCTTTTTAAGATCTTTTACCAATCTTCCTTTATAAAAGCCATCTGCACTTAAGTTATGTCTTATGTGTCTTTCACCAGACACAGGATCTGTTGATAAAGATGTTTCTTTGAGAGAATCATGTGACCGCCTCATTCCAATTCTACTGCGTGTTTTTTTACTTTTTTGTACTGCCATGAATTGGAAATTTTAAAGGTTTTAATCGCGAAAATAAAGATTATTAAGATTCTTTTTCAAGCGGATTCTCACCGAATCTATTCTTTTTGTAATCACCTTTTTTTGCAAAAACTAATAAATAAACTATGAATACCAATGAGGAAATTGAGTTTAACCTTTCAGCATTCTCTTCACCTTGATTGAGAATTACATAAAAACCCAGTATGTAAGTTATGAAATAAGGCAGTGCCCAAAAATAAGTAATGTTTAAATCTTGTAGACGTCTAACAGTTACTGAAATTGAGGGTAAAAAAAGTAGTGCTGAAATTGCTACTGTGCTGTATATAACTACATTAAAAGATCCTGAATCCACTAGATAATCTGTCAGTTCTTCCTGTGAAAGATCACGTATAGCATTAGGATCAATACTTGTTCCAGCGATAATTCCAGTAACAGAGGCTACGATAACAGCTAGAAGCACGGAAAATATTTGAAAATAGTACCACTCTGCCCTACATGCTCTTCCACCAAAAGTTTTGTACTTTTTAACCAAACTTGAATCTAATGCTTCACCGAAATTCATATTTTAAGCATACATATGAAAGAACATCATTACTACCCTGCATTAAATAAATACATGAAAATTTATACTTTTCCCCTTATAAATTATATTTTCTTTTTTAGTTGATTCAGATTTAAAGCTCTTTTCTCTTTTTACGACTAGTCTTTTATATCTTTTTTTTAAAAAGGCATTCACCAAATCTTGCTCTTGATCAATATATGTTTTCAAAAAAGTTAATTCCTTATTGCTCATGCTTTTGCTATGAGTTGAAAACATAGGGTCTAAGTAAATAGTGTCATAATCTTCAGTGTTCAGTTTTATCTTTGATGAATCAGCATTAATGACATTTATCCTATTTTTCGCATCATTAAAATATGATCTATTAGGCAATCTTTTCAAAGCACTTTCAATGAGAATACACATTCCTTTATTTTCCTCAACCATAGTGACTTCTTGGCCAAGTAAAGCACAAATAAAACCATCTCTCCCAAGACCTGCTGTAGCATCTAGAATACTTTTTGGTTTGCCAGCCTGATAAGAAATCGCTTTTTTGAGCATATTTTCCCTTTGATAATTCTTAACCCTTCTGAGAAAAGGATCTTTATGAAATAGGTTTGAAATTCTCTTTTGCTTAAAAACTAAAAAATTTTCTAAACTTAAGTCAATATAGCAATTTTCCGATGAAATCGAATTAACAGGAATTTGATACTTATTTGAATAGTATTCTGCTTCGCTAATAAAAGATTTTTCTCTACAAACAATCTCCTTTATATCAACCACAGAATCGAAACTCCCAAAAATAGCCTGTAAATGATAAATGGAAGAAATCCTACTTTTTTTACAAACGATAAAAACCANTTTATTGTAAAGAAAGATACTATAAATGATATTAAAATGCTGCTAAATGTCATTAAAATGTCAACATCTTCTTTTAAAATATCATTTTTAATAATTCCAAAAAACATTGCTCCAAGAAGTGTTGGAATAGATAAATAAATAGAAAATTTTGCCGCATCTTCAGGCCTATAACCTAAAAATAATGATCCAGTAATAACTGTTCCAGACCTAGAAGCGCCTGAAATTATACTAAGAGTTTGCCAGAGACCAATTGTTAAAGCTCCGTTTATAGTTAATTGGTTGATATCTTTTTTATTGGTATTTTTAACATTTATTTTTGTGCTAATTAATAACAGAAATGCAAACAAAATATTTGATATTGCAATGCTTGTAAGAGACCACCTTAGGTCTGTAATTCCATTGAAAATTAGAGTAAATGCGATAATTGGTATGGTTGCTACAATCAGTAATAAAAAAAAATTCGAAGTATAGAAGTTTCTTGAGAGTAATGAGTCTCTGAAGTGTAAAATTACTGCTACTAGACTCCCAAAATGAACACTTATATCAAAAAATTGACCTTGATCTGGCCAGCCTAATAATTTACTTGGTAGCAATAAATGTGCTGAACTTGAAACAGGAATAAATTCTGTGATGGCTTGAATAACAGACAATATAATGGCTTGCAAGAAATTTAATTCACTCATTTATTTTTCTGTAAGTTAGACTCTTTACATAATTTGGTTCATTACTATCCAAGTTGGAATTAGACTTACTGGCGATCATGTTTATGATATTTATTGCAACTTGATTCCTTTGAATTAAATGTTTTGGGGAGATATTAGCATTAGATCCCTCTATCATTACTAATTTATTTTTAATAGATTCTACTTTTTTTAAATCTTGAGTATAAAAATCTGTTTTGTTTTCTCTGTAGTAAAAATCATTATTATTGCCGATAATTAAAGGGATTTTGTCGTCGTTTAACCAATTCATAGCCGCCAAATTTGAAAATGCAAACATTTCTACATCGTAAACAAACTTTAGTGTGTTGAGAAAAGTAAATGCCAATCTCGCTCCAGTGAATGAACCAGGGCCAGCAGCATAAGCAGAGCAGTCTAATTTTTTAAAATCAAAATTTTCTATTTTATGAAGAGTATCAATTTTTTCTGACCAATCGTTTGTTTGAAATTCAAAGCAATACGCATTATTTTCATAATTTAATGCAATAAAGTGTTCGTTTTTAGTTAAATCTACTGAAAGAATGTTCACGAGGAAAATATATGATCTATAGCTTTTGCAACCTCCTCTACCGGAAGCGAGCCATCTATTTCAAAAAAATTGTTTGATTCTTTTCTATAAAAATCTAACAGTGGAAATGTTTCCTTATAGTAAACTTCTAACCTTTTTTTTATGACTTCTGGCTTATCATCTTCTCTTTGAATTAAATCCTCTCCTGTGAGGTCATCTTTATTAAAATTTTTTGGTGGATTAAAGTCTATGTGATAAGACCTGCCGGATTTTAAGTGCATTCTTCTACCAGACATGCGTTTAATTATTTCTTGCTCTTCAATATTTAAGAAAACCACAAAATCAATATCAATATTGGCTTTTTCAAGAGCTTCGGCTTGGTCAATATTTCTTGGGAATCCATCTAAAAGGAATCCATTGGAACAATCGTCTTCACTAATTCTATTGACCAATATTTCAATTATGATTTCATCTGGAACTAGCCTTCCAGACTGTAAATAGTTTTGTACTTTTGCTCCTAGATCTGAATTAGTATTGCTTATGTCTCTTAAAATTGCTCCTGTAGATATGCTAGGAATGCTGTAATTAACTTTAATAAGTTCAGCTTGTGTTCCCTTGCCTGCTCCCGGCATTCCCAAAAGGATAATCTTCATTTTTCTATAATTACCATAGAAAGTGTATATTTCTCATCATTTGTAACTGAAAGATGAGCTTTATAGTCACGAATTAAATCGCACTGGATTGATGGTTTTCCTGATTTGTTTTTTATAATTGAAATATCCCTTGGATAAATTTCTCTAAATCCAGTTCCCAAAGCTTTTACAAAAGATTCTTTAGATGAAAATGCTGAAGTTAAAAAATTAACTTTTTTAGTTTTATCAATGGAAGAGAAATTTTTTTTCTCGCTGTCTGAAAGAATCTTATTAATAAATCTATCCCCATATTTTTTAAGGATCTTTTCTACCCTTTTTTTTTCGATAAAATCAGTACCGACACCTAAAATCATTTAAAAAAACCTCTGCTTTTAATATTAAGTTCCTCAAAATAATACTCAAACGACTTTCTGTTTATTGCTTTGAATGTTTTGAGATTAATAGGATTATATTCTTTTCTGGCTATTTCTTGTAAATCTTTGCCTAAAAAACCTTTTTCAGCACGTTTAAAACCGCTCTGAGGTGCAAATTCGTAGAAAGAATTTGATTCTATTGCATCTCCAGAACTATATTCATTTTCAAAATCAATTTGATATCCGATTTCTTTTAAAAATAAATATTCGAACTCTCGTAAAATTTCTTCTGTATTATCATTTTTTTTAAGTTTTTTAATAGAGCTGTGATATTGATTAAATATTATTAACTCCCTCTCATTTGGAGGTAAAAGGCTATAAATTAATTCATTGATGTAAAATGCAGAGTACAAATTTTTCTTTACTTTAAAGTCATCATACGTTTCAAGAGAATCGGAAAAGAATAAACTCTTTAAATTACTTTTTCCTCCAAAACCAATATTCATCAAACGAAATGGCTCAAGGTTTCCAGAAAATTTTGATTTTTTTCCTTTTGCTCCTTTAGCTATTGCCGAGACATTTCCATATTCTTTTGTAAAAAAAGAAACTATCAGACTAGTCTCTTTATACGGACGTGTATGAATAATAAATGCATCAGTTTCAAACCTCATATCCTATTTTTAATTCCTAAACCATCCAAAATTTTTGAATTATCTGTCCAATTTTTTTGGACTTTGCACCAAAGTTCTAGATAGACTTTCTTCCCGAAATAATTCTCTAGTTCTTTTCTTGCAGTAGTGCTGATACTTTTAATTTTTTCACCTTTTTTTCCAATGACAATTGTTTTTTGAGAATTCTTAGCCACAATTATTGAACCAATTAGTTTCACCAAATCTTTTTGATCATCTATCTCATCAACTATTACAGCTGACTCGTAGGGAAGCTCATCACCAAGAAGTCTAATAACCTTTTCTCTAATTATTTCTGAAATTTCAAATGCNNTTGATTGAAAATTAAAACCCTCATCTGGAAACAAAAAATCTCCCTCAGGTAAATAATTCTTTATTTCTTTAAGAAGAATTTCTACTCCATTATTTTTTGTTGCTGAAACAGGGACTATTGCGTCAAATTGCATTTCTTCGTTCAATTTTTCCGTAAAAGGAAATAAATCTTTTTTATTCTTCACCAAATCTATCTTGTTAATTACTAATATCTTTTTTGAATTTACGTTTTCTATTATTTCAAAAGCTTTTTTATCTGTTTTATCAAATTTTGTTCCTGCAACAACAGCAATCACCAAATCTATATTTTCTAGGGCTTCCTTTGGTCTTTTACTTAATTCTTTATTCAATCTTTTTTTATTTTGTTTATGTAAGCCTGGAGTATCAATAAAAACCATTTGAGTGTCATTTATCGTGATCATAGAAAAAATATTTGACCTGGTAGTTTGTGGTTTTTTTGAAGTGATCGTTACTTTTTTTCCTGATAATGAGTTGAGTATCGTTGATTTCCCAACGTTAGTTTTGCCAATAATAGCTATGTAACCACTTCTTTTCATTTGGAAATAATACCCAAAAAAAATTTATATCAAAAATTAATTTAACTCTTCAAACTTTAATTTAGGTATGTCTGACCAACTTTCCCAAGTTAACCAGATATAATCTGCTCTGCCCCAAATACTTTTTCCAGAAACAAATCCCCATGCTCTGCTGTCACTTGAATTATCTCGATTATCTCCAACAACAAAAAAACTTCCTTCGGGAACAACCCATTCAGAGTTTCTTGAAAAATTTGAATTTGACTTTCTTATAAGGTAATTGGTAGAGCCGTTACTTTCATTAAAAATGTTTGCGCCATCAAAGTCCTTTGAAATATTTTCTTGTTGATACAGAAGACCGTTGATATAAATTTTTTTATTTACATATTTTACAGTATCGCCCCCTTTTGCTATTACTCTTTTTACAAAGGGTGTATTAGGTTTATGTGGTGGAAAAAAAACAACAATTTCTCCTATTTCAGGATCTTTATGAAATACCTTAGATCTGTTTGTAAAGGGAACTTCGTAACCATAAGCAAAACGGTTTACAAGAACAAAATCTCCAACATTAAGATTGGGACGCATTGACTGACTTGGAATTTGATAAGGCTCATAGAAATATCCCCTTATGAAAAAAATGAGAAAGATATTGATAAACCAGCCTCTTGTTTCTTTAATTACTTCTTTATTGCCGAAATAAATAGATACTGAAAATAATACTGCTGAAAATAACGCATAAAATGCCAATAAGTCTCCAATATTCCATTGCTTTATGAAAATTATTGCAATTACAAAAATAGATGCTACTAGTGCTAAATTTTGAAAAATCCGATTAAGATTTTTGCTGAATGTGCCATTGAGCTTTGAAACAACCCAATGAATTGAAATCCCGCATACAACTCCATTAAATAATATAAAAAAGAATATGTTGGATATTGGTTCAAATATGCTAAAAATACTGCCCATTTTTATTTTTTGTCTGATGAAAGAAAGCTTAGAAATGCTTCTTGTGGAAGTGCAACTTTACCAATATGCTTCATTTTTTTCTTTCCTGCTTTTTGTTTTTCCAACAATTTCTTTTTTCTGGTGACATCACCACCATAAAGCTTAGCAGTTACATTTTTTCTAAATGCTTTTACACTTTCTCTGGCTATAATCTTACTACCTTGCATTATCTGTATTGGAATTTCAAACATTTGTCTTGGAATAACTTCTCTTAATCTTTTCGCTATATCTCTGCCTTTTCTTTGCGAATCATTTTTATGAAGAATTGAAGAAAGAGAATCAACCTTTACACCATTTACAGCAACATCAATTTTTACTAGCTCTGATTTTTCATATCTATCAAATGAAAAATCTACAGATGCATAACCTTGGCTTTTGGATTTAAGCAAATCAAAAAAATCCATAACTATTTCAGACAAGGGAAGATCAAAAATTATTGAAACCTGCCCACCTAAATATTGTAAATTTTTTTGAACTCCTCTTTTAGAAATTGCTAGCTCTATGATATCGCCAACATATTTATCAGGACATAAGATTGTTGTTTTAATTATTGGCTCCCTAATTTCAGAAATTTCATTAGGAGTTGGAAGTTCAGAAGGTGAATTAACTTCTATTTCTTCACCATTTGTTTTTAGAATTTCATACGACACACTTGGTGCTGTTGTTATAAGCTCTAAAAAGTATTCTCTTTCTAATCGCTCCTTAATTACTTCCATGTGAAGACTTCCTAGAAAACCACATCGAAAGCCACTTCCTAGAACATCTGAACTTTCTGGCTCAAATGTCAAAGCTGCGTCATTAAGATTCAGTTTTTGAAGAGCTTCTCTAAAGGACTGATATTCATTTGAATCAACTGGGTAAAATGAAGCGTATACTTGTGGTTTAGCTTCTTCAAAACCGTCTAGTGCATGAGTCTCTGGAAATTTGGATAGTACTAACGTATCTCCTACTGGTACTGATTTAAGATCTTTTACATTTGCTATTAAAAAACCAACCTCTCCCTCTGACAAATAATTGGTTGCTTCCTCTTTTGGTGTAAATTTACCAAGACTTTCAGCAGTAAAGGTTTGCCCGGTAGATTTAACAATAAATTTGTCTCCTTTATTTACCTTTCCACTAAATATACGGATTAAAGATACAACACCTAAGTAGTTGTCATACCATGAGTCAATAATCAAGGCCTGTAAATTTTCCTCATTTAAAACATTTGGCTCAGGAATTTCTTCAACTATCTGTTGCAGTAATTCTTCAAGACCAGTTCCATCTTTCGCACTTACAGATAATGCTTCAGATGCATCAATTCCTATTATCTCTTCAATTTCTTTTTTTACCTGTTCTGGATCAGATTGAGGCAAATCAATTTTATTTATTACTGGTATTACCTTCAAACCTAAATCGATTGCTTTATAACAAGTTGATAAAGTTTGCGCCTCAACCCCCTGCGACCCGTCAACGACAAGCAGTGCTCCTTCGCATGCTGCAAGCGATCTAGAAACTTCATATGAAAAATCAACATGTCCCGGTGTATCAATAAGATTTAGTTCATAAATCTGACCTCTAAACTCATATTTCAAAGAAACTGATTGTGCCTTAATTGTAATACCTCTTTCTCTTTCAAGTTCTAGCGTATCCAACACTTGTGATTTCATCTCTCTTTTTGAAAGACCGCCACAAAGTTCAATTATTCTGTCTGAAAGAGTAGATTTCCCATGATCAATATGGGCGATGATTGAAAAATTTCTTATATTACTCAACTGTCAAGGAAACAATAATGTTTGAGCTATTTCTTACTCCAAACACCGCTATTTTGTCACCTTTAGAAAATGATTCAAGTGCAGCACTAAAATCGCTTATTTTTGATATTTTAAAAGTTTTACCTTTATATTTAATTTGAGTAATTACATCTCCCCTAAATAATTGTCCATATGCAGGAGAATTAAAATAGACTTGCAAGACTCTGACACCATTTTCTGGCGTTTCAATGTCTGCTTGATCTTTATCTAACTCTCCAAGACGAATCCCAAGTGGATATGTAGGTTTTTGAGGTGATTCTTCTTCAATCTGCTCAACTTCATCAACTGGCAGCTCGCCAACTCTTACATTGATGTTCCTATACTTTCCATCTCTAAAAACTTTTGCTCTTACTGAGGATCCTGGTTGAGTTCTTCCAATTGTGTGCTGTAAATCTTTGAAATAGACTATTTCTTTTCTATCTATTTCTACAATTACATCTCCAGGCCTTATTCCTGCCTTTTCAGCAGCTTCACCCTCTAAAACAAAACTTACAAGAGCGCCAATTGGTTTATCCATTCCTAATGCTTCAGCAAGATCACTTGAAACCTCTTGTCCTTGCACCCCTAAATATCCTCTCGAAACCTTTCCCTTTGCTTTAAGTTGTTCCACAACCTCTAAAGCAACATTAATTGGTATGGCAAAAGCAAGGCCTTCATTGCCTCCAGACCTTGAATATATTTGCGAATTAATACCTATTACTTCGCCATCAAGATTGAATAACGGGCCTCCTGAATTTCCTCTGTTGACAGCAGCATCAGTTTGGAAATAAGGAACATAGTCTCCAATTCCTGCTCTTGAAGAGATGCCTCTATTAGTAGAACTAATTATTCCAAATGTAGCTGAAAAATCGTAGTTATAAGGGGAGCCAATAGCAATTACACCATCTCCCTGCTCAACATTATCCGAATTACCAATTAAAACTGGAGAACTATTATTTATCGATATTTTTAATAGTGCTATATCACTTAATTCATCGGTTCCAATGATCTCTGCTGTAAATTCCCTTCTATCAAGAAATCTAACAATAACCTCATCTGCATCTTGAACAACATGAAAATTTGTTATTAAAAACCCATCATTGTCTATTAGAAACCCTGATCCCGAACTAGTAGCTTCTCTAGGTTGCCTCCTGGGTTCTTCAAATTCAGGAAGCGGGAAACCAAACTCTCTAAAAATATCGTTAGGAAATGAGCCCATTGAGCTTCGGTTTGAGTAAACTTTTCTAGTTGCTTGAATATTCACTACTGAGTTTGATTGTTTTTTAACAAGTTCAGAAAAATCAAGACGATCTGAAAAAACACATATCGATAGAAGTGATGCAAGAAGCAAAAATATCTTTTTCATTTTAATTTATCTGAATAGAGTTAAGGATTTTCTTTCCAGAATCAATATCTATGTCACCAAAAACTGCAATGCTATGAGCTCTATTGTTGTGTATGTAAGTTTTCTTCAATAGAACAAAGTTTTCTCTTTTGTATTCACCGTCTGGCAAAGATGAATTTCTAGGGAGGTTTATAAAAATTGAAAATTCTTTTCTTTTTGCTGAGTTGATGAATCTATTTTTTGATGAAGGATCACTTTTAAACCCACTGGGCACCCAATTTGGAGAATAGCTTACAGGCATCGTAATTTCTGCAGCACCTCCCTGTGTAGGGCTATAGTGTCTTGATGCAAACCTCAAAATTTCATTGTTCTGCAAATTTTCCAAAGTACGTTTTGCTTCTATGGATTTTGTTGCTTTGACAATGAGTGCTGATGCTTCATCATACCCCTCATGATTTATAGCTCTGTCAACAACTGTGTAACTTAAAAATACACCTAGGAAAAAAACAGACAAGGGCAGAACAATTCTTTGATTCAGGTAAGAAATAATTGATGAAATAGATAAATTTTTGATGTTTTTTTTAATACTGGTATTTGTAAGTTCTTTTGAAGCCAAGCTTAAATCAAACAACTTAAAATAAGCATCTTTCAAATTTGGATTTTTATCCATCTCACGAAGAAGATCCTTAATTTCATTAATTTCAAGCTCACCATCAATAAATGAGGAAATTTTCATTAATTGGTAATCATTTATTACTTGACTCATATTTTTATGTTCTCCATTAAAAACTTTCTTGCCCTGAAGATTCTTGACCTAACTGTCCCTACTGGAACATTTGTAATTAATGCTATTTCATCATAATTTTTATCATCAATTTCACATAAGACATAGGCAGTCCTCTGCTCTTCTGGAATTTGCTTTAAAAGCTGTTGAACTTGTTGAGATAACTCTTTTGTTTCAAAGTCTTTGATTATATTCTCGTTAGAATTTAGTGTACTTTCAAAACCCTCATCAATTTGAACTTCTTTCGAGGAATTAATTTTCGTAATAGCAAGATTAAACCCTATTCTATAGAGCCAAGTGTAAAAATTTGAATTTCCTTTAAATGTCTCGATCTTTTCCCATGCACGAATAAAAGACTGCTGAACAATGTCCTCGGTTTCATGAAAGTTTCTAAGAATTTTAAAAAGAGAATTATGTAGCCTACTTTTAAAAGTTGAAAACAGGATTTCAAAAGCGGCAGAATCCCCTTCTCTAGAAAGCTGGACTAAATTATCAACATTATTTTTTTTCATATAAAACTTTGATTGTAATTTACCTAAAAAGTTCAATCATTGATCATTTTTTTAAGATTTGGATATTTTAGTTCAAACTCATTTTTTTTTACAAAAAAGAGGTCAAAAATTTTTTGATCATCTAATTCTATTAATTCACTGAGTTCATTTTTTTGTTCAATATTTAAATGTTCATATGACGAGAGAAACTTCTTTATAATTTCAGTAGTTTCCTTCATGCCTCTTCTTGATTTAAAATTTAGTTTTTTGAACAACATGTCTTCCATAACTGAAAAGTACTATCAACTCAGAGATTATAGCCTTATGACTGTAAAAGGAGAAAGGTCTTATGAGTTTATTCAGGGCCAAGTTTCGTGTGATATAAACCTGGAACAAGAAAAAATTAACGGCCTGTTTTGTGATGAGAAAGGTTATGTGATAACAAATGCAACACTTTTTTTAGAGGAAGATATAAAAATTTTAATTAAAGATGATGTAGCCAAAATTTTGGAGAATGAACTATCGAAATATAGCAAATTTTATAAATGTTTAATTAAAACTAATAAAGCCGATGCTTTTGGGAGAATTTCAAACAAAGTTTTTGAAAAATGTTTAGGTAAAAAAGAAGATTTGTTATCACAACAAGAGTGGGATAGAGAGCAAATCTTAAACTTTTGTATTGATATTGATGGCCAACTTAGTTGCAAGCATAGATCAACCCAGTTTGGATACGCCTTCAAAGATTTTGTCTCATTTGAAAAAGGATGCTACAGAGGTCAAGAAGTAATATCGAGACTTAATTATCTTGCAAAAAATAAAAGGAAGTGTGTTGTTTTTAAGCAAAAGGGATTGGAGATTTTAAATGATTCAAATGGAAGAAAAATCGGAGAAAAAATATTTACAAAAACACTTGGAAAAGAGGAATTTGTACAATTTTTTGTTGAAGATTTAAATTTTTACCATAATGATAAAATTATTCTCCCAGTTGCCAGTCAATGGGTTTAATTCCTTCATTCAATAAAATTTTATTTGCTTTTGAAAAGTGCCTACATCCAAAAAAGCCATTATGTGCAGACAATGGAGAAGGATGTGCTGCTTCGAGAATATAATTGTTTTTGCCAATAAGACTTTTTTTTGTCTTTGCATAATTTCCCCAAAGTAAAAAAATAATTGAGCCTTTCTTTTGTATTTTTGAAATTACCAAATCGGTGAATTTTTCCCATCCAATTTTTGAATGAGAGCCAGGCTTTCCCTCCACTACTGACAAATTTACATTAAGAAGAAGAACTCCCTGCTCTGCCCATGAGGTTAAATCTCCATGCTTATTTACAATTTTCAAATCATCTTCAATTTCTTTAAATATATTTTTTAGTGATGCAGGTATTTTTATATTTTTATTTACAGAAAATGCTAAGCCATTAGCTACACCAAATGTTGGGTATGGATCTTGCCCAATAATTACAATTTTAGTTTTCTCATAATCACACTTTTCAAAAGCTTTAAAAAAATCTTTTGGTGGCGGAAATATATTATGGCCATCCCTGTTTGATTTAATTAAAGAGGTTTTAATTTCCTTGAAATACGGTTTTTTAGTCTCTTGATTTATAAAATTTTGCCAAGAAAAAATTTCACTCATTTACTTAAAAATAACACATTTTTTTATCCACAAAAACTGTGGATAACTTTGGGGAAAAGTAACTTAAAATTTCATAAACCCTTCGTGAAGTAAAGACTTTGATGAATTTGTATAATTTTTAATCAATATAAAAAAAACTGGTAATAATGGGCTTTTCAGAGATTTCTTATTAAAAAATTATACTGAAGCATCAATTTTCCTTTGTAAAATAGGGTAGTTTATAGTCTTGTGAGAAAATCAACACTTTGTAACAAAAAAAACCCTGTTTTTTTAATAACATACCCTGGCATTTGTAACGCCGTTTATGTTAAGAAGTTTAGAAATTGTTTGATCGCCGAACTTTTCATCAGAGTCGATAATATTACAAGCAAATTCTCCTCTACTTTTGTTCACAAATTCTAAAATATTAATCTTTTCATTTGCTAGAGTTTCAGCAACTTGACTAATAATGCCTGGATGATTTTTATTAGTTATGAAAATTCTATGCTTCGCAACAGTATCAGAATTAATGTTTGGAAAGTTAACACTATTTTCTATTTTCCCAAATTTCAAAAAATTAGATATTTGTATACATGCCATCCTGGCACAATTCTCTTCACTTTCTTTTGTACTTGCTCCAAGGTGAGGAAAAATAATAATATCTTTTTTGCTTTTAAGCCTTTGCAAAAGTTTTTTAGTAGGAAAATCTGTTATGTATTTATAAATTTGCTCTTTATCGAGAGCATCAATCAGATCTTCCTCAAGTACTATGCCTCCCCTTGAAAAATTAACAAGCACACAATCTTTTTTAAAAGAATTGAAGATTTTTTTATTTATTATTCCCTTCGTTTCACCATTTAGTGGAATATGTAAGGATACGTAATCTGCATCTTTCAAAGCCTCTTCTATTGAGTTACATCTAATTAAAGTTGAAGGCAAGCCTAAAGCAACATCGACTGTTAGCCCTGGATCATATCCCTGAACTTGCATCCCTAGACTCATTGCCTGACTTGCAACAAGAGAACCAATTGCACCCAGACCCAAAACACATAATTTTTTCTCACTTACCTCTTGCCCAACAAATTGTTTTTTCATACTCTCGATTTCCACAGCAACTTCATCATCATTTAAATCGTCAATATCAATAGAATCTAGAGTTTTGTTGCCCGTTACTAAATCTCTTTTTCCAAGTATTAAGGCACAAATAACCATTTCTTTTACTGCATTTGCGTTTGCTCCAGGAGTATTAAAAACAACTATTCCTTTTTCTGAACAGTTTTGAACATTTATATTATTTGTTCCGGCTCCAGCTCTTGAAATTGCAAATAAACTTCTTTCATATTTGGCNTCAAAGATATTTTTACTTCTTAAAACAATTCCTGAAAAGTCTTCTTCATTCTCNCCACAAATANCAAATTTATTTTCTTCAAGAATATCTAATCCAGCTTTCGAAATATTATTTAAAACTTGTATTTTCATGAAATTTTGTAAACTAAAGAATACACATTAAAGTCACTATTTCAAAGGCATCCCAGCTAAAATTTAAAATTTTATCCATAAGTTATCAACAGAAAAACCACATCATATTGTGTAAGAATGTAAAAATAACACAACATATTGTGTTGAAATACTTGAATGTGAATCATATCTATAGAAGAATACATATTGGTATGGAACAACAGATAACAGAAACAGGAACAAAAGAAGAGCTTTCTCCTAACTTCGCACTCAAGCCTGGAAAGATGCGTGTAATGAAAAGAAACGGCAAAGTTGTTGCCTTTGATAGAGAAAAAATCAAGGTTGCAATTATGAAAGCTTTTCTCGCTGTTGAAGGAAGTTCTGCCGCTGCTTCAACAAGAATACATGATCAGGTAGAGCAACTCACTGATGATGTCGTTTCTGTTTTTGAAAGAAGAATGCCCTCTGGGGGATCACTTCATATAGAAGACATTCAAGATCAGGTCGAGTTGCAGTTAATGAGAAATGAACATCAACAAGTTGCAAGGTCATACGTTCTTTATAGAGANGAAAGAAAAAATCAAAGAAACGANGAACAGCTAAAACGTGANACTACATCACAAAAATCTGAAGAAAGNTCAAATAATGAAGNANGCGAAGGGTTNGAANGCAAAGTGCATAAAGCTTGCGAAGGGCTGGATGATGTAAATCCAGAGGAGCTAATTGAAGCTATTAAAGCTACAGCATATGAAGGAATATCAGAAGAAGATCTTTCAAACTGCATCTTAATTGCAGCTAGAACCTTTGTGGAGAAAGAACCAAACTACTCTTTCGTAACAGCTCGACTGCTATTGGATGACATTGAAAATGAGGTATTACGTTTTTTAGATATTGATACATCAATAAAAAAGGATAGATCAAAAATGTATCAAAAAGCCTTAGTGGGCTCGATAGAAAAAGGTATTGAGCTTGAGTTCCTAGACGAAAGGTTAAAAGACTTTGATTTAGACAGGCTGGGGAAAAGTATAAAAGCAGAAAATGATCTTAACTTTACATTTTTAGGCCTACAAACTCTCTANGATAGATATTTNATTACCCANGAGGATACAAGATATGAAATGCCTCAGGTTTTCTTGATGAGAGTGGCTATGGGTCTTTCTGTTGATGAAAAAGATAAGAACGATAAAGCTGAGGAGTTTTATAAATTACTTTCAAGTTTTGATTATATGAGTTCTACTCCTACATTATTTAACTCGGGTACAAGAAGACCACAATTATCTTCATGTTATCTAACAACTGTTCCTGATGATTTAAGTGGAATTTATGGTGCGATACACGATAACGCAATGTTATCAAAATGGGCAGGTGGTTTAGGGAATGATTGGACAAATGTGAGAGCACTCGGTTCAAGAATCAAAGGCACTAACGGGAAGAGNCAAGGTATTGTTCCTTTCTTAAAGGTATCAAATGATACAGCTGTTGCTGTCAATCAAGGTGGTAAAAGAAAGGGAGCCTTTTGTGCTTACTTGGAATGTTGGCACCTAGATGTAGAGGAGTTTCTTGAATTAAGAAAAAATACTGGAGACGACAGAAGAAGAACTCATGATATGAATACAGCCAATTGGATTCCTGATCTATTCATGAAGAGGCTGATGAAAAACGAGGAATGGACACTTTTTTCACCTTCTGATGCACCTGAACTACATGATTTGTATGGTAAAGCGTTTGAGAAGAAATACGAAGAATATGAAAAACTTGCCGCTTCAGGTGAAATTAAGCTTTTCAAAAAAATCAAGGCAGAAGATCTATGGAGAAAAATCTTAACAATGCTTTTTGAAACTGGACATCCATGGATTACATTCAAAGATCCATGCAATATAAGATCACCACAAGGGCACGTTGGCACAGTGCACTCCTCAAACCTTTGTACAGAAATAACACTGAACACAAATAAAGATGAAATTGCAGTTTGCAACTTAGGCAGCATTAACTTACCCCAACACATACAAGATGGGAAAATTAACGTCGAGCAATTGAAATCGTCAGTTAAAACAGCAATAAGAATGTTAGATAACGTGATAGATATTAATTACTATCCAGTACCGCAAGCAGAAAACTCAAATAAAAAACATCGTCCTATTGGGTTGGGAATGATGGGCTTTCAAGATGCACTGTACAAACTAAACATCCCATACAATTCAGAAGAAGCTGTTAATTTCGCTGATGAGTCTATGGAACTTATAAGCTATTTTGCTATTCAGGCATCAGCCGAGCTAGCTGAAGAGAGAGGAACATATGAAAGTTATGCAGGGTCTTTGTGGGATCAAGGAATTTTCCCATTAGACTCGATAAAAATTCTTGCTGAAGAGAGAGGTGCGGATTTTATTGACCAAAATACTGATGCCAAGCTTGATTGGAAGAAAGTTAGGGATCAGGTAAAAAAACATGGCATGAGAAACTCAAATGTAATGGCTATAGCTCCAACTGCGACAATAGCCAATATTACTGGAGTATCGCCGTGTATTGAGCCTACATACCAAAACTTATATGTTAAATCCAATTTATCTGGAGAATTTACTGTTATTAATCCATACCTTGTTGAAGAGCTGAAAAAAGAACAGCTTTGGGATGACGTGATGATAGCAGATTTAAAGTACTCGGAGGGATCATTAGCAAGCATTAATAGGGTTCCTAAAAATATAAAAAATATGTTTCAAACTGCTTTCGAGGTTGAACCAAAATTTATAGTTGAATCAGCAAGTCGTCGACAAAAGTGGATCGACCAAGCGCAGTCTTTGAATCTATATATTAGTAATGTAGATGGGAAAAAACTAGATAACACTTACAAAATGGCATGGTACAAAGGACTAAAAACAACATATTACTTGAGAGCAATAGGAGCTACTTCGACAGAAAAGGCTACTGTCGATAAAGGAAGTTTAAATGCAGTAGAAACGAACAGAGAGGAGAATATGGCAGCGAGTCAAGCCCCAAAGGCTTGTAGCATTCTGGATCCAGATTGTGAGGCATGTCAGTAAAATTTTAAGGAGAATATTATGTTAGATTGGGATAGCACAGAAAAAACCGAAAATCTTGAGAGTCAGGAGAAAAAAACTGAACCTCAAGTATCAGAAACTCAGAATAATGAGGTTCAAGTTCAAAGTGCAGTTCAGAATGTAGAACCAGCACCAAAAGTAGAAATAAACTCTAAACCGGAAGTTACAAATGATCTGATGGATCTTGAAAATTACATTACAAAAAAAGAACCAACGGAAGAAGATTTAGAAATTGCAAAACAAAAAATGCAAGACGTACTAGAAGGCAGGGTGCAAGTTGGGCAAAAAGCCATGATTAACTCAAGGGCAGATCTCAACCAACTTGTTCCCTTTAAATATAAGTGGGCTTGGCAAAAGTATTTGGATGGAAGTGCCAATCACTGGATGCCGCAAGAAGTAAATATGAATGCCGATATTGCACTTTGGAAGGATCCTGATGGCTTAACAGATGATGAAAGGATGATTGTTAAAAGAAGCTTAGGATTCTTTTCAACTGCTGATTCCTTAGTTGCAAACAATATTGTCTTAGCAGTTTACAGACTAATCACAAATCCAGAGTGNAGGCAGTATCTTCTCAGACAAGCCTTTGAAGANGCNATACANACACATGCATATCANTACTGTGTTGAGTCTTTAGGAATGGATGAAGGAGAAATTTTTAATATGTATAGAGAAGTTCCATGTGTAGAAAAGAAAGCATCTTGGGGNTTNAAATATACAAAACAACTTGAAGATCCNTCTTTTGAAACNGGAACCCCNGAAAAAGATAAAGAGTTCTTAAGTAATTTGNTTGCATATTACTGTGTTCTCGAGGGAATGTTTTTTTATTGTGGCTTTTCACAAATATTATCAATGGGAAGAAGGAATAAGATGACAGGAGTGAGTGAACAATTTCAATATATTATGCGAGATGAGTCTATGCACGTAAACTTCGGGATTGATGTGATAAATACCATAATCAACGAGAATCCACACTTATGGGATGATGATATGAAAAAACGTGCAAAAGATATGATTGTCGAAGGTACGAATCTCGAGATTGAATATGCTAGAGATACTATGCCAAGGGGTGTTCTTGGAATGAATGCAAAAGTTATGGAAGAGTATCTAAAATTTATTTGTAACCGTAGGTTGCAACAAATAGGTCTGACTGAAGAGTATGNAGGGGTTGAAAATCCGTTTCCGTGGATGTCCGAGATTATGGACCTTAAAAAGGAAAAGAATTTCTTTGAAACAAGAGTAATCGATTACCAGGTCGGTGGTGCTCTTAATTTTGATTAAGTCCTAAGCTTGCACTGCTGTAGGTCTGCAACTATGGCGGTGCTTTCTGGGAAACTATTTATTTTGTTCAGCTTTCCCAATTGTTTCAAAATGCTTAATTGCTACATCCCCTCCTTGAAGTGGACGTCTAGCATCTTTATTATCGCAAACTTCTGACCAATGCTCTGCAACTGACTCAGCATTAAAACTTTCATCAGTACCGAAATACTTGCCCATAGTTTCCATAATATATGTATTAGCAATTACACCTGCTCCTGCTTGCAAAATTTCACCATTAGGAGCTTTTTCACTTGCAAGAAAAATAACTGCAGGAATTATGTATTTTGGATCAAGCTTATCTTTAAAATCATCAGGGAAAAGGCTTTCTGTCATTCTTGTTGTAGCTGTAGGGGCTATAGCATTTGTATGTATGTTATATTTTGCGCCCTCAAGTTTTAATGTATTCATTAAACCAACAACACCCATTTTTGCTGCACCATAATTTGTTTGTCCAAAGTTTCCGAATAATCCTGAAGACGATGAAGTCATAATTATTCTTCCATACTCTTGTTCTTTCATTATTGGAAAAACTGTATGTGCGCACAATGCTGAGCCAAGTAAATGNACNTTCACTACTGTTACGAAATCTTCCCAAGGCATTTTTGCAAATGATTTATCTCTTAAAATTCCAGCATTATTCACAAGAACATCGACTCTGCCCCATTTTTCCATTGCTTGTTCGACCATATTCTTAACTTCATCTTGATTACAGACATTAGCCCCATTTGCCATTGCATCTCCACCGTTATCTTGAATTTCTTTTACAACAGTTTCTGCAGCTGTAAGAGAGCCCCCTGAACCGTCTACAGCCCCTCCTAAATCGTTAACGACTACTTTTGCACCTCTTTTTCCTAATTCTAGTGCATATCCTTTTCCTATACCGCCACCGGAACCTGTTACTATTGCTACCTTACCTTCGAAATCTAATGACATGAGTTGTCTCCTTAAAAAATTATCTTCAGAATGTAAATTCTAATGGAATTAAGATACAAGTAAACATAGAATAGAGATAATTTTTAATCTATGAAAGTTGTTGTAACAGGAGCTGCTGGACAAATATCTTATTCACTTATTCCGTTTCTTTGTGAAAATGGAATTTTTAAGAGTAATGAGAAAATTGACTTCTCACTTGTAGAAATTCCCTCAGCAATGGAGAAACTATCAGGTTTTGTTAAAGAGCTTGAAGACTCCGCTTATTCAAATATTAATTCCATTTCAGTGCATGACAACATCAACTCTGCAGTTGAAGATGCTGATTGGTGTTTACTTGTTGGCTCAATTCCGAGAGGGATAGTCCTAAATGGTAAGGAGATAAAAGAAAGGGCAGATCTTCTAAAAATAAATGGAGGGATTTTTACGGAACAAGGAAAAGCGATAGGTTCAAAAGCAAAAGATTCATGTAAAATTCTTGTTGTTGGCAATCCAGCAAATACAAATGCTCTTATCGGCTGCACTAATGCAAATAATCCATCGCAAAAATGGATGGCAATGACTATGCTCGATGCATTAAGAGCAAAAGCTCAAGTTGCTTCGAAACTTCAAGTGCATGTAGATGATATATATAGGCTTGCCATTTTTGGTAATCATAGCCCTACTATGTTTCCAGATTTAGAGAATGCTTTGCTAGATGGAGAAATTATTTATAAAAAAATAAATGATCATGATTGGGTTGAACATAAGTTCCTTCCAAAAATTCAGCAAAGGGGTGCAGAAATTATACAATCCCGAGGAGCCTCATCTGCCTCATCCGCTGCACGAGCTGCATGTGAAACAGTTTCTTCAGTAGAGAACCCAACCAGGTCTGGTGATGTTTTTAATGCTGCAATACTTAGTGATGGTTCATATGGAGTGGCTGAAGGAGTCTTTTCTGGATTCCCTCTTACGTCAGATGGTATGGGAAATATTAATATTGTAAGAGATTTCTCTTTAAGTGAATTTGCCAAATCAAGAATAGCCTTGACTTCAAATGAATTAGTTGAAGAAAGAGAGCTTGTTAAAGATTTACTTTAAAGTAGGAAAAAAAACTACATCCCTAATTGATGTCTTATCAGTTGCAAGCATAATCAATCTATCTATACCGATACCTACACCTACTGCTGGAGGCATTCCATGATATAGAGCATCAAGATAGTCATCATCAAAGAACATTGCCTCGTCATCCCCTGAGTCTTTTTGTTTAACTTGATCTAAGAATCTCTGTTCTTGATCATGAGGATCATTCAACTCATTAAAAAAGTTTGCAAATTCTTTGCCCGCAATAAATAGCTCAACTCTATCAGTAAATTCTTTTTCTTCATCTTTTCTTCTAGATAAAGGAGACACCTCAAAAGGATAATCTTTAACAAAAGTTGGTTGCCATAATTTTTTCTCAACAAANTTTTCAAATAGCTCAAGAAGCACNTTNCCCCAACCCCAGTTTTTTTCTATTTTTATTTTTTTCTTTTTTGCAAGATCNAATATATCCTCTTCATTCTCTAAAGATTCAACATTTAGCTCTTCCTTAACTAACTCTTTGAGTGACCTTATTTCAAAGTCTTTTTCAAAATTAATATTTTTTTGATCATAGGTAATTTTCAATGAATCATTGACGGCGAGGATGCTATCTTGAATCAATTTCTGGATAAATTTTGCAGTTCTTTGTAAATCTCCATATGCTTCATAGAATTCGAGCATAGTAAATTCAGGATTATGAATTGTCGAAATACCTTCATTTCTGAAATTTCTATTGATTTCAAAAACCTTTTCATATCCTCCAACAAGAAGTCGTTTTAAATATAGCTCTGGGGCTACTCTAAGGTAAAGTTTTTTATCTAATGCATTATGATGAGTTTCAAAAGGTCTTGCATTTGCTCCTCCTGGTATTGGATGCATCATTGGAGTTTCAACTTCTAAAAATCCATTAGATTCAAGATTTGTTCGAAGAGACTTAATAATTTTATTTCTTTTTATAAACACTTCTCTTGATTCAGGATTGCTCATTAAGTCCAAATAGCGTTTACGATAAATAGTTTCTATATCTGTTAATCCTTTATGTTTTTCTGGCATTGGTTTAAGTGATTTTGTTAANAGCTCGAAAGAATCAAGATCTACTGTGAGTTCATCAGTATTTGTTCTAAACAAAATNCCTTTAACTCCAATGATATCGCCTAAATCTAAGTCTTTGGCTTCATCTAATTTTTCATTTAGTTTATTTCTAGATAAAAAAATCTGTAACCTTCCAGAACTATCCTCTAGCGTCATAAAAGCTGCGTTACCCATAACACGTTTCAGAACTATTCTGCCTGCTGTGCATATGGAAACTTTTTTATCCTCAAGTGAGCTTTTTGAACTTTTGCTAAATTTTGATGAAATCTCGCCTAGATAATCTTTCTTTTCAAATTTATTTGGATAATTAAAACCTTTTTTTCTAAGAATTTTAAGTTTTTCCTCTCTGTCTTTTTGCACCTTTGTTAAATCTTTAGAATCCATTTTTTAAACTTGCCTTTATGAAGTTATTAATTTTACCATCTAAAACTGCTTGGGTATTTGTTTCTTCATGCTTTGTTCTTATATCTTTAATTCTTGACTGATCAAGAACATAAGACCTAATCTGATTCCCCCATCCAATGTCTGTCTTTGAATCCTCTAGTTTTTGAATTTCCTGTTCTTTTTTTTGAATTTCTAATTCATATAGCTTTGATTTTAGCTGCTTGATAGCCCTGTCTTTATTTTGATGCTGTGATCTTTGTGATTGGCATTGAACTACTAGCCCAGTTGGTTCATGCGTTAATCGCACTGCAGAATCTGTTTTATTGACATGCTGGCCTCCAGCACCAGATGCTCTGTATGTATCAATTCGGACCTTTGACATATCAAGCTCAATATCTATTTCATCATCAATTTCTGGAGATACAAAAACAGCAGCAAAAGATGTATGACGCCTACTTCCTGAATCAAAAGGTGATTTTCTAACTAAACGATGTATCCCGGTCTCAGTTCTCATCCAGCCGTAGGCATAGTTTCCAGAAATATTAATACTTGCGCTTTTGATGCCAGCAACTTCTCCAGGTGAAAATTCTTCGACCTTAATGTCAAAATTCATATCCTCAGCCCAACGTGTATACATTCTATATAACATTTCTGCCCAATCTTGTGCCTCAGTTCCGCCAGATCCAGATTGAATATCTACAAAAGCATTTGCTAGATCATTTTTTTTAGAAAAGTATCTTTTTGTTTCAAGATCATCAATTTGAGATTCAAGTAAAGTTAGAGCTTTTAACTGCTTTGGAATTTCACCTTCTTCGTTAATTTCAAATGATATTTTTAGCGTCTCTTCTATATCATTAAATTTTTCTTCAATCCCTTTAAATTCACTAAGTTTAGTTTCTTTCTCGGTTTTTTCTTTATTTAGCTTGCTTATTTTTATGTGATCTTTCCAAATCTCAGGATCTTCTAACTTTTGATTAAGAATTTGAAGTTGCCCTACAAGAGAATCAGGGTCAAAGGAACCCCCTGAGTTCGCCAATTCTCTTAGCTATTTTATTTAAGTCTAATAAAATCTCAGATTTATCCATTTATTATAATTTCTATCAATTCTTCTGCTGGTATATAACCAGGCACTATTCTTCCATCGCTTAATACTATTGTAGGAGTACCTGTAGCTCCAATCAATCTTCCAGTTTTAAAATGGTCTTCGACAGGATTAGTGCATGCATTTGCTTCAATATCATTCCCTTTCTTTAATTTAGTAATAGCTACATTCCTGTTATCACTGCACCAAAGTTTCTGCATATCCTCAAATACTTTTCCCACAAGACCATCTTGAGGAAATGCAAGATAATTTACAGTAATTCCCAAGTCAAGATAATTATCTATTTGGCTATGCATTAATCTGCAATAGGCACAAGAAACGTCGGTAAAAACTGTAATTTCAGTAATCTCCTTCGGAGATTTAAATTGTATAAATTCTTTTTTATTTATCTTCTTTATAAGGTTTTGAGCAAATAATGAGCGGTACTTTATATTTAAGGAGTCGTAACCCTGATCTAATCTTTTCTTTAGTAGATCTCCAACAAAAAAATATTCAAAATCTTTTGAAATAAATAGAATTTGATTATTGTCTACGTTCACAACAAAAAAACCATCTAGCTCTGCTTGATCTATAAAATTAATCGTCAAATCATTTGGAAGTAACGCTTTTATCTTTTTCTCTACTTCTTCATCAGAAAAAATATTTAAGAAAAAAAGTGATGTAAATATAAAAATGTAGCGCCTCATTATCCCCTTGGGTGATGCTTTTTATGTAAATTTTTTATTTCAGATTGAGCAACATGCGTATAAATTTGGGTGGTAGATAAATCAGCATGGCCTAGAAGAAGCTGCACAGACCTAAGATCTGCACCATTATTAAGCATATGAGTTGCAAAAGCATGTCTTAGAGTATGTGGGTAAACCTCTTTCTTGATTCCCTCTCTCTTNATATANACCTTAATTCTGTGCCAAATGCTTTGTCTTGTAATCTGTCGTCCATGAGTTGAGAGAAATATATTCATGTGATCTCTATCCTTACAAAGGATATCCCTAGATGAAGATAAGTATTTGTTTAACATTTCCACTGATTTTTCTGATAAGGGAATTAATCTCTCTTTTCCACCTTTACCAAAAACTTTTACTGATCCTCTATTTAAATCAAGATTATGTTTGGCAAGATTTACTAATTCACTGATTCTCATACCTGTAGCATAAAGCATATATAAAATAGCCTTATCTCTTAACTCAATGTAATGAGTTTCTTTTGGCGAATTTAAAATTTTATCAACTTCGTCGACATCGAGAGTTGTTGGCAAAAAAAGACCTGATTTAGGAGAATCAATATTGGCTGTTGGATTCACATCAATATGTTTTGAGCTTNTTAAATATTTAAAAAATGATTTCATTGAGGAAATATTTCTTGATATTGTCTTTGAGGAAAATCCATTATCCAAGAGATTACTTAAATAAGAAAGAATTGTAAGATGATCAGCGTTTAAAACAGTTTTGCCTCCTTTTGATAAAAAGGATTCAAATTTAATTAAGTCATTTCTGTAAGAGTGAAGAGTGTTCTGTGATACGTTTTTTTCGAGCCAAATTGAATCTAAGAAGCTTTCAATAAGAAGTTTTGAATCAGAAGGCACTAATTAATTTTTTCTTTGATCCTTGCAGATTTGCCAGATCTTTCTCTTATGTAGTAAATTTTAGATTGTCGCACAAGACCCTTTCTTTTTACTTTAATCGAATCTATCAACGGGCTATGAGTCTGAAATGTTCTTTCAACACCTACGCCACTTGAAATCTTTCTCACTATAAAGGAAGAATTTAAACCTCTATTTTTCTTACTTATTACTAAACCCTCGAAAGCTTGCAATCTTGTCCTTTTTCCTTCAGTTACTTTTACTTGGACCACTACAGTATCACCAGTTCTGAATTCTGGGTGTTCTTTTAATTGCTCTTTTTCAAACTTATCAAGAATATTTTCAGCCATCTCCCTTCCTTAGATTTTTTTGTGCTAACTCGTACTTTTGTAATAATATCATTTCTTTTTCAGAAAGTTGCAGATTAGAAAATAAATCTGGTCGTTTTTGCTTCGTAACCCATAAACTATTTGCTATTTTCCATTCTTTCACTAATTCATGATTTCCAGAAACTAATTCATCTGGAACTTTTCTTCCCTCAAAATCTCTTGGCCTTGTGTATGAATGACCTTTTAGTCTACCATCAGAAAAACTGTCATTGGTTAGTGATTTTTCATTTCCAAGAGCGCCAGGTAAATTTCTAACAATTGAGTCAATAAGTACCGTAGCTGCAATTTCACCACCACTTAGAACATAATCTCCTATTGAAATTTCTTCATCGACATATTCATCAATAATTCTCTGATCTATCCCCTCATATCTACCACAAATTAATGTTAAATCATTTAAAGTTGCTAGCTCTTTGACCTTTTTTTGATTTAGTGTTTTACCTTGAGGAGAAAGATAAATTACTTTTCCTTTGTTTTTAACTAAGTTCATAGCTTTTGAAATTGGAATAGGTGAAATAATCATACCTTCTGAACCTGAGAAAGGTTTATCATCAATAGATCCATAAGAATTCAAAGGATAATCTTTTAAATCAATCTTATGAATTTCTAAAATATTTTTTTCAATTGCTGTCCCAGTAACGCCATAATTAAGGGAGTCTAATATTTGAGGAAAAACAGCAAGAATATTAATTTTCATCTATATCCCAATCAACAATAATTAGATTATTATCCTTTTCAAACTTTTGAAAAAATTCGTTTTCAACAGGAACTATAATTTCTTGACCTTTTTTATTATCTATAAAAATTAAATCTGAAGCGCCGTGATTTTCTATTTTTTTGACTATACCTAACTTTTGCCCTTCTAAATTATTTACAGTTGCTCCTATTAAATCATCCCAGTAATACTCTTTTTCACCTAATTCTGGAAGCATGTCCTTATGAATAAAAATTTCTTTATTTGTAAATTCTCTAGCAGCTTCAATGGAGTCAATTCCTGAAATCTGACCAAAAATTTTTCCAGACCCATCAGTAAATATTTTTAAATTCATTTCANTNCCNTCTTTATAAAAAAAATGGGAATAATTTAAGATATCTTTTTCTTGTTCAGTAAATGAATAGACTTTGATCTGTCCAGTAACACCATGGGTCTTACCAAATTTTCCTATTACTAGAAGGTTCAGACTGCTAATCCTTCTTTTCTGAGGGATTCTCTTCTGCCGGAGCATNCTCTGCTGGTGCTGCCTCTTCTGCTGGTGCTGCCTCTCTCTGCCTGGTGCTGCCTCTTCTGCTGGTGCCTCAGCTGCTGCCTTTTCGGCCTCTTCTTGTTTTTTCAGAACATCTCGTTCTTTTCTTCTTTGNTTCTGTGCTAATTTTTTTTCTTCAATTTTTTCAACATCCTCTTCACTCAACTTTGATCTTTTGTAAAGTGTCATTACTGTATCGCTTGGTATTGCTCCTACTGAAGTCCAATAGTCAAACCTCTCCACATCAAGTTTTATTTTTTCTTCTCCTTTTTTGGCTATTGGATTAAAGAAACCTAACTTCTCAATGTGATTACCATCTCTTTTTTTTCTTCTGTCAGTTACACAAATATGATAGAAAGGCCTTTTTTTTGCCCCTGTTCTTGAAAGTCTTATAACAACCATTTTTTTCTGTATAATATTTGAAAATGGAATTTTACACCTTTTCTATAAAAGATTCACAAATAATCTTTGATTTTCTTGATTAATTTTAAAAATAAACAAAATGGATAGTTTTTCTATAATTTTAGTAGTTGTTTTACTAATTCTTGTCATATTGTCTGCCTTTTTCTCTGGTTCAGAGACTTCGATAATGGCTCTTAATCAAATAAAGCTCGATAACGCAGAAAAACAGGGTAATAAATCAGCCAAAATAATAAATAGTTTAAGAAAAGAAATTAATAGAGTTTTAGGTGTAATTCTTATAGGTAATAATCTTGTAAATATTTCTGCTTCTGCCTTACTAACTTTCTTTGTAATAAAAAAATTTGGTGACGAATATGTCTGGATTGGAACTTTATTACTAACAATCTTTATTATTATTTTTGCAGAAATAGCTCCGAAAAGTTTTGCAGCTAAAAGACCAGAATCNATTGCCTACCCAGCANGTAGAATCCTAAAAGTTTTGACAAAATATCTTGGATCTTTTTCCGAGATNCTAACNANCATTAGTAATTCTCTTACTGGGATNAAAAATAATGAAAATTACTTTTCTGAAAATTTAAANCGAGANGAGCTCAAATCTGTTCTTGAGAAAGAAACCAAAGAAGTAGATAAAGAGGAAATGGACGCATTAAAATCTATTTTAGAACTCAAAGANCTNACNGTTGAAGATATTCTNATACCAATAAATGAAGTANTGAAGATAGAAATTGGTAATAAATCTCATGATGTTCCGAATGATAAGGACATATTTTTGCCTGTTGTTAAGAGGAATTCTGATGAAATACTTGGTTTCATTCACTCTAAAGAGATAGAGCAATTTAATGATTTTTCAGGTGATAATATTGATTTTTTAATAGAACCCTATTACGTGCCTGAAAAAACACATCTTTTTTCTCAACTAAAAAACTTTCAAAAGAATGGGAAAGAAGTTGCATTAGTTGTAGATGAATATGGAGATATTACTGGTTTAGTTACCTTAGAAGATTTGATTGAGCAAGTTCTTGGGCGATTTGATCCTGATGAGGACGAAATTGGAATAAATATAAATGAGGACAACAGTGTAACTGTAGATGGCTCAGTGACAATAAGAGAGCTGAACAAAAAAATGGANTGGANCTTACCCGAAGANCCAGCNAAAACAATAAGTGGTTTGGTGATTGATCAAATTGATACCATTCCAACTGGAAATGTTTGCATAAATCTTGAATCTTATAATATAGAAACCTCAAAGATTGAAGGAAGTCTTATTAAAGAAATTAAAATCTCTAAAAATACTTAAATTAGTTATACCAAACTAGCCAAGCAAAAAATACTGTAAGCAAGAGGCCTGAGTGTATTACTGCCTTTACAGATTCTAGCCATCTCCATAATTTGCCAAATACAGCATTTAACTCTATTGCCAAAATTATTGCTGCTCCAAGCCAAAGTGATAAAGTTCCCCATCCAGGACCATAACTATCACCTAAAAGAAGTGGATCGTTACCATTATTGATGTGGGCAGAATAAATCATAAAATAAAGCATTGGAAAGGAGAACAAAGTGTTAGTTCTTGAGGCTAATAATGCCTTTGCACCTGCATCAGCTGCATCCTCAGTTCCTGCAATTACTTTCTTCTGATTTGGCCAAATGATTAACCAAACATTTAAGAACATTATTGTTGCCATTGTTGCACCTAAAGAAATGCCNACATTATAAGCACCTGGAATTTCTGAAACATAATATAAAAGGTACANCCCAGTTANNAATGTGAACATTGCAGCCCATCTAAAATACCATAATGCATTTGGCTGATGAAGTTGAAGCATATCTTTCTTTGCTTCAGGAGATGCCTGTTTTAAATATCCACCTCCAATAAAATTGAAATAATAAAGTAAACCTATCCAGGCAATGCCAAATAAAACATGTAAAAATCTACTTACTTGTGACCAGTATTCGTAATATGCAATGTATTCTCCCATAACAACTCCTACATTTATTCTAAATTAACAACAAAAAAAAAGGGAGCCTAAAGCCCCCTTTTTTTGTAATTTATCCAAATTACATCATTCCACCCATATCTGGCATTCCTCCAGGAGGCATACCGCCAGCAGGTGGAGTTTCTTTAGCTGGTAATTCTGACACCATACATTCTGTAGTAATCATCATTCCGCCTACAGAGCCAGCAGCTTGTAGTGCTGTTCTTGTAACTTTAGCAGGATCAATAATTCCCATNTTTAGCATATCGCCATATTCACCTGTAGCTGCATTGAAGCCACTATTACCTTTCGCATTTTTGACATTTTCTGCAACCACTGAAGATTCTTCTCCAGCATTACTTGCTATTGTTTTAAGAGGGTATTCAAACGCTCTTAATGCAATGTTAATTCCAGCTTGTTGATCTTCATTTTCACCCTTTAGATTTCCAATCTTTTGTAGTGATCTTACCAATGCCACACCACCGCCTGGTACCACTCCTTCTTCAACAGCAGCTCTTGTTGAATGTAAAGCATCTTCAACTCTAGCTTTCTTCTCTTTCATTTCTACTTCAGATCCTGCTCCTACTTTTATTACCGCTACTCCTCCAGCAAGTTTTGCAACTCTCTCTTGGAGTTTTTCACGATCGTAATCAGAGGTTGTTTCTTCAATTTGAGTTCTTATNTGTTGAACTCTTCCAGAAATCATTTCTTGTGAACTTGCTCCATCAACTATAGTTGTATTTTCTTTATCAAGTACAACTTTCTTAGCTGANCCAAGATCCTCAACTGTAGTTGTCTCTAAAGATAAACCAACTTCTTCTGANATTACTTTACCACCAGTTAAAATTGCAATATCTTCCAACATAGCTTTTCTTCTATCTCCAAAACCAGGAGCTTTACAAGCCGCTACTTTTACAATACCTCTCATATTATTTACTACAAGTGTAGCTAAAGCTTCGCCTTCAACATCTTCAGCAATAATAAGAAGAGCCTTTCCAGCTTTAGCAACAGACTCTAGTAATGGTATTAAATCTTTTATGTTAGAGATNTTCTTATCGAATAATAAAATGAAGGGATCTTCCAACACAACATTCATCTTATCTTGATTATTGATGAAATACGGTGACAAATAACCTCTATCAAACTGCATTCCCTCTACTACATCGAGCTCATTTTCTATACCTGAACCTTCCTCTACTGTGATTACACCCTCTTTTCCAACTTTGTCCATAGCTTCGGCGATTATATCTCCAACATCAGAATCTCCATTTGCAGAGATTGAACCTACTTGCGCTATAGCAGAACTATCTTTGCAGGGTGATGATAGTTTTTTTACTTCTTCAACNGCAGCATGTATTGCTTTATCTATNCCTCTTTTCAAATCCATTGGATTCATTCCTGCGGCAACAGATTTCAAGCCTTCATTTACAATTGCTTGAGCTAAAACAGTTGCAGTCGTAGTGCCGTCACCAGCCTGATCACTTGTTTTGAGANGCAACTTCTTTAACCATTTGTGCTCCCATATTTTCAAATTTATCTTCAAGTTCTATTTCTTTCGCTACAGACACACCATCTTTTGTNACTGTTGGTGCTCCGAATGATTTATCTAAGATTACATTTCGACCCTTTGGTCCAAGTGTTACCTTAACTGCATCAGCAAGAATATTAACTCCTGCTAAAAGCTTGACTCTTGCGTTTTCACTAAATTTTACGTCTTTGGCTGCCATAATTCCTCCTACTCAACAACTCCATAAATTTCACTTTCATTCATTATCAGGTATTCTTCCCCATCAATTTTCACAGTATTNCCACCATACTGTCCAAAAACAACGTGGTCGCCGACTTTTAAATCGACTGGGCTAACTTTTCCATCCTCAGATTTCTTTCCAGGACCAACGGCCACTACCTCACCTTGTTGAGGCTTCTCAGTAGCAGAACCAGGAAGCACTATACCTCCTGCTGAAGTTGTTTCTTCATCTTGTCTTTTGACTACAACTCTGTCTTGTAATGGTCTTATTTTCATATATTGTTATCCTCCAATAACTTGCAAATATTTAGGGTTTTATTGAGTTTTTTTCAAGTANTTCTNAGAAATATAATAAAAAACAAATCCTATTAAAACACCTAAAGAGTTGGCTATTATATCCATATACTCAAAATTCCTCAAACCGAAAAGCATTTGTGTANCCTCAGTGGCAACTCCAATGAGTATCAGAACGACAAATAAAATGTATGAATTTGTTTTTTTACTAGCTGTAAAAGTGATTACAGCTAAAAGTACATACATCACTACATGTAAAAGCTTATCATCAAGGTTAGAGAAATTTTGGTCAAAATTATAAATAGAAATTAAAAATATTGAGAGCGCTAAGGCTATTGAAATAATTTTCATAATATTTTCAAAATTTAGCTCTAAATTTCTTGGGAGCAAATAACAAAGACAAACAGATGGAATCGCTAAAACACCCATCAATATGAAAAAATTATAATAACCAAAACCCTCAAGAATAAAGCCTGAGGAACCTTTAATAATTGTTCCAGGAACAATTACAAGAGAAGCCAAGAATGCNTATTGTATAGCAGTGAATTTACGATNAATCAGATCAACNAGAAATGTTATAAAACAAACTGCTGTAAATGATTGAGCGATAGTATCTAAAAAATTAATTGAAATAAAATTCAAATAACTCGGATTTAGATATAAATAAGAAAAAAGTATGTTTGTAGATAAAACCAATATTGCTCCCAAAAGCATTGAGATATTAATTTTGAGGTATTTAATACTTAACAATGCTATACCTGCACCAACAAATGTGGCAATGAAATTAAAATAACTCTTCATCTCGAGAANGCTGGGATCATCTAGTGCAGTTTCTTTGTAAAGTGCAGCAGCCATCGGACCTAAAACTATGTCGGAAATTTTATAAACTCCTATCAAAATTAACAGGACCACAATATTATTTTTCTGGAATAAATTTTTAAAAGCTTCCTTGAATACTGTTAATGTCGATTGATTTAAATTTAATTCATCTACTTTTTTTGATATCAAGGTAAAAAAGGGCAGAATTAGCATTAAAAACGCTAAGTAAAAATATACAAAACCCCAATTATCTTCGCCAATTAGCGAATACACTTGTGCGCCAACTAAGAAAGCTCCTATTTTGTAGCCTAATTGATAAATTGTTGAAAGATTNTCNGGNCTAGAGAACTTNTCATATTCAACCCTATAAGCATCAAGAGCAATATCTTGAACTGATGAGAAGAAGTAAATCAAGCATGCAATAAAAACTATTAAGGTAATGTTTTGCAAAGGGTCAAGAATAGACAGAGTAAATAGCAATATTGATAGAGAAACCTGTGAAAGTAAAAGCCAAGATCTTCTCAAACCAAGCAATTTATGAAGTATAGGAATCTTAATGTTGTTTATGAATGGAGACCACAAAAAATTTAATGCAACAATCAAGGATGAGACAGTAATTAAACCAAACGTTTCTTTACTTACTCCAGCTGAAAGCAACCATAAACCAAATGGTATTCCAAGAGCAAAGGTAGGAATTGCTGCAGATATGCCTAGAAAGATGAAATTGAACTGTGATAAATTAGCTTTCATCTAATTTACTCCAGTCGAATAATGGCCCTGGATCTTTTTTTCTTTCAGGCGAAATTTCTGAGTGTGCCACAACATCATCGATTTGAAAAAAAATTTTCAGAGCATCTACTATTTTTTTAAGGTTTTCGTATTGCTCTCTAGTATATTCCTCGTCAACTTTGCCTTGGATTTCTATTCCTATAGAAAATTCATTGCAATTTTTTCGTCCTTTGAATATGGATTCTCCTGCGTGCCAAGCACACTTATTAAAAGGAACAAATTGTATTATTGTGCCATCTCTTTTTACATATAAATGAGCAGAGACTTTTACATTTCTTAAACCTTGGAAAGAGCTATGTAAGTCAAAATTCAATTTATTCATAAAAAGGTCCTCCACATTGTCGTTATTATATTCACCTTCTGGAAGGCTGATGGAGTGCAGAACTATTAAATCAATATTCTTCTCACGCTCAGAAAAGTTTGGTGAAAGAATTTTCTTTGCATCAACAAAAAAAGAATCACTTATTCTCATAAAGAATTTATTTTAAACAGATATATCTAAAGATACGAATTACTGATCGACAAGATCTGCCGCAAGTTTTCCGGAGTACGTTCCCATAGTCCAACCTAAATGACCATGACCAGAATTATAAAAAACATTTTTTCTCTTAGATTCTCTAATAATCGGNACCATATCAGAAGACATTGGCCTTAATCCAGTCCACGGAAGATAATTTTTTGTATTAACCTCTGGGAAAAGATCATTGATCCAATTTAATAAAGGTTTAATTCGATTACTTCTAATATCTTTGTTATAGCCTGCAAGCTCTGCCGTGCCTGCAACTCTTAGTCTATTGCCAAGTCTTGAAGCTACAAGCTTGCTTGGGTCATCTAAAAGTGAAACAAATGGTGCAGATTCTCTAGATTTGTCATCTTCTAAATCTACGGTAACTGAGTAGCCCTTTACAGGATAAATTCTAAAAGAATCACCAAATTTTCTTCTAAATCTCTCAGTTTCAACCCCTGTACATAAAATTATGTCATCAAACTCATATTCGTTCTTATTTGTTTGTAATATGGGCTTATTTGATTTTTTAATATCTTTAATGGTTTCAGAAAATTTAAAATCTACTCCATATTTTTTCTCTAATACTTTGGCCAATTCAAAGCAATATTTATGAATGTCTCCAGTAGCATCNGATTTTGTGTAAACACCACCAATTATTTTGTGGTTGTTTTTTAAAGCTGGCTCAATTTCAAAGATTTGGTCACGATCAACTATTTCCCATTCACAGCCCATTGCTTCAATCCAGTCTTTTTTTGAAGCAGCGATTTCGAACTCTCTCTTTGAGTTATAAAAATGAATAATTCCTTTTTTCATNAGATCAAATTCAATTCCCTCTTCATCGGCAATTTTGAAATAAAGGTCTCTAGATTTTAAGGATATTGCAAATGCGTTCTCAGAATTTTTTTTGTATTTTCCTAGTGCTGTAGTAATGAAGAAATTAATCATCCACATATATTTTGAATAAGTGTCATAAGGTCTAAACAGATTAGGCATTGGATTAAATAATAACGGTGCATCATCCTTGAAAATCCACTGAATGCCTTTTTTTACGTTATCCCACTGAGTCCATGTTTCTGAATTACAAACACTTATTTGTGCGCCATTAGAGTAACTTGTTTCCATTCCAGCATATTTATGTGTATCAAAAACAGTTACATTTTGATTTTTCTTTGCCAAAAAATAGGCAGTATTCACTCCTAAAACTCCTGCGCCTATAACTGCAACATTTTTTTTCATGATGTTAATTCCTTTGGCAATTTAAAGGTCATATTTTCGTTATTTTCTGACAAATTTCTTACTGTNTTAAATCCTAAGGGAACAAGAAATGAAATTACTTCTTGAACAATTTCCTCTGGCGCTGAGGCTCCAGCAGTAATTCCAACAGAGGTAGCATCTTTTAAAGAATTTAAATCTATATCTGTTTTATCGTCAATTAGAAATGATTTAGTACCACATTTTTCAGCCAACTCTTTTAATCTATTCGAATTAGAACTTGTCTGAGATCCTATAACAAGCACAATCTGACATTCAAGCGACAATTGTTTCACTGCATCTTGTCGATTTTGTGTTGCGTAACAAATATCATCAGCNCTCGGACCAATAATGCCTGGAAATTTTTCTTTCAANGAATTAATTAATTCCCTTGTCTCATCTACAGAAAGTGTTGTTTGTGTTACATAAGCAACTTCAGGAGAACTTATCTCTAATTTTTTAATATCATCATTATTTTCTACAAGATAAATTTTTGTATTTGAATNAGATGGNTGTCTGCCTAATGTACCTATTACTTCAGGGTGTCCTTTATGTCCAATTAAAATGATATCTCTACCCTTTTGAGCATGTTTTTGTACTTCTAAATGAACTTTAGTCACTAGAGGACAAGTGGCATCAAAATACATGAAATTTCTTTTTTTGGCTTCATCCTCAACTTTTTGACTTACTCCATGTGCACTAAATATTGCAACTGCATTGTCAGGAATTTCTGAAACTTCTTTTACAAATTTAACGCCCTTTTTCTCCAAGTCTTCAACTACCTTTTTGTTATGTACAACTTGATGTCTTACGTATACTGGCTCTTTAAATTTGTCCAANGATTTTTCTACAATATCAATTGCCCTATCAACGCCTGCACAAAAACCTCTTGGATTTGCTAAGACAATCTCTTTATGTAGTTCTTTTTTCATTATTNTTGACTATAGTAAAAACAATGATTATAGCTCCTAATGTTATAAGGGCATCAGCAAAATTAAAAACGAATAATGAATAATTATTAATATGTAAATGTAGATAATCAGTAACATATCCGTGATACATTCTTTCTAAAAAATTACCTAAACCTCCTGCAAATATAATAATGATTGCAAATTTTTGGAATCTGCCTTCACTTCTGAAGTATTGTGAAATTAAAAAAACTAGTACAAAAAAAATTGTCAACGTTAAAACAAATTGCATCTCATCATTCAAATCATCAAGCATGCTCAGGGCAATGCCCCTATTTTCAGNTATATAAAGATCAAGGAAAGGAAGAAAAGAGTAAGGTTTCAATGTAAATGTTGAAAAGAAGTATTTGAGGTAAATATCTATTGAAGTAAGTATTGCAATAAGAGAAAAATCTTTCAATTAGAAAAATCTCCTTACCTCTCCCTCTCCTGACATATTATTAATACATCTCTTACAGATTCCATTTTCTAATTCTTCTACTTTATGCCAACAACGAGTACATTTTTCATTGACAGATTTTTTTACCAAAATTTGCTCTGATTTGCCAAGAAAAATTGAGCAACTTGAGCATATTAGAATTTTGTTCATCTCATCAGAATATTTTGATATTTTGTCGAATAATTCCTTTTCCAGTGTAATTTCTAAATCACAATCTAATGCATTTTTTATATCTTTCTTTTTCCTTTCCTCTTCAATTTCCTGATATGCTCTTTGCCTAAGCTGTACCAGAAGCTCAAATTCCTCTTCTTCCTCTTTATTAAGTTTATTTTCATACTCTTCCCATTCTGAGTAAAANATTTTATCTCCATTTCCATTAGATAAATTCTCAGAAAATTCATATGCTGTGAAGGGAAGTATTGGACTAATAGCTTTATTCAGAAAATCTAAAACTATTGCAAGCGCATATTGAGCAGATCTTCTTCCTTCNGATTCAGGCTGCATTGTATACAGCCTATCTTTAATAATATCTAGATATAAGGAACCTAAATCATTCACACAAAAATTTACAATTTTTGATACGACCTGATGGAAATTAAATTCTTTATATAATTCTCTTATTTCGTTTTGTAATTTTGCTGTTTTTGAAATTATCGCTTTATCAAGAAATAATACTTTTGTTACTTGATCATTTTGATCATAATCATAGAGATTCGATATCATAAAACGCATTGTATTTCTTATTCTCCTGAACCCATCTACTGATCTNTTAAAGATATCTTTTGAAAAAGCCATTTCNCCTCTNAAGTCNGTAGCAGCTATCCAGAANCGTAATGTATCNGCGCCAGAATTATTTATTATTTCCTGNGGCCCAACAACATTTCCAATTGATTTTGACATCTTTCTACCATCTTCATCTACTACAAATCCATGAGTTAATACGCCTTTGTATGGNGGAGTTCCATTCATAGCTACNGATGTAAGCAAGGATGACTGAAACCACCCNCGATGTTGATCGCTCCCCTCAAGATATAAATCAGCCTTTACATCATTACCATAAAGCTCATTCATTACACAATGATGGGTTATTCCGGAATCAAACCAAACATCGAAAATATCATTAGACTTTTCGTACTTTTCTTTGTCTTCTCCAAAGTCAAATTCTTTCCATGCGTCAATTCCATTTTCTTTAATTTGTTCAGATGCTTTATTAAAAACTTTTTCAATATCATTTGTTGGTTCTCCTGTTTCTTTATCAAAAATCAATGGTATTGGTATTCCCCAATCTCTCTGTCTTGAAATACACCAGTCTGGTCTATCTTTAAGCATTATTTGCATTCTTTCTTTCCCCCAAGCAGGAGTAAATTCAACATTATCAATCCCATGTTCAGCCCCCTCCAATAGTCCTGATTTAGTCATTGAAATAAACCATTGAGGTGTTGCCATAAAAATTAATGGTGTTTTATGTCTCCAGCAATGCGGATAGCTATGCTGAAAATCTTCATTGCATAGTAAAGAATCGGCATCTTTCAACTTTTTGATAATTTCCTCTTCTGATTTTCTTACATGTAGTCCACCAAAATGTTTGACATCATCTTTAAAACAACCATTTGATGAGATTGGATTTTTTAATTCAATTCCATTCTCAGAGCACGTCTCAAAATCTTCTGGGCCATGTGCAGGAGCAGAGTGAACACATCCAGTTCCAGTATCAGTTGTAACGTGTTCGCTAAATAATAATGGTGATGTTCTACTGTAGAGAGGGTGAATGAAATGCAATCCGTCTAAATCATTACCTTTCATTTTTTTGATTATTTCAAAATCTTCCAAACTCCATCTATCAAAACAAGCTTTAACAAGTTCAGATGCAATTATATAAATCTCATTTTTAGCAACTTCTACCAAAGAATATTCAATATCTTTATTAAGGCATACTGCTTGATTGCCTGGAATAGTCCATGGTGTAGTTGTCCAAATTACTGCAAAAACTTTACTATTTTCTGGCAATTTATTCTGTTTTATGAATTTTTTCTCTAAAGTCTCATCAATGCGAAATTTAACATCAATAGCTCTTGATGTTTTATCTAAGTAATCAACCTCNGCTTCAGCCAANGAGGATCCGCAATCTAGACACCAATGGACAGGTTTGAAACCCTTTTCAACATGGCCATTATGAAAGATTCTTGAGAATGCGTTGATAGCCTCTCCTTCAAAAGATTGATCCAGTGATGCATATCTATTCTTCCAATCTCCAAATACACCTAATCTGACAAAATCTTTCTCTTGAAGTTTAATCTGTGTTTTTGCGTATTCCCTACATAAGTCTCTAAATTCAGACTTACTTATTTCCTTTCTTTTCTTTCCTAATTTTTTTTCAACCTGATGCTCAATAGGAAGTCCATGACAATCCCAACCTGGAATATAGGGGGAATCAAAACCCTCTAAAGATTTTGAACGAATAATAATATCTTTTAAAACCTTATTGACNGCATGNCCAAGATGAATTTCTCCATTTGCATATGGNGGGCCATCATGAAGGTGAAAAGCTTTTTTTCCTTTTTTATTTTTTCTGATTTTTTTATATACATTCCGCTTATCCCATTCTTTTAAAAATTCAGGCTCTCGTTGATTGAGGTTAGCCTTCATAGGAATTGATGTTTTAGGCAGATTTAATTTCTGATCTTTTTCGTTACTCATAGTCTTTAATAAGAGATTTTGCTTTATCTATATCCTTGTGAATCTGATTTTTCAAATCATCTGTTGATTCAAACTTTATTTGGTCTCTAATTTTACATAAAAATTCTATAGTTAATGACTGATAGTAAATATTTTCTCCAAAATCAAAAATATGGACTTCTAGCGATTGTCTGAAATCATCGAAAGTAGGCTTTGTTCCAAAATTTGCAATGCCGAAAAATTTTTTATTATTGACCATTACAGAACATAAAAAAACACCATTAAAGCAATACTCTTTGTTCTGAAGATCTATGTTTGCTGTAGGGGTTGATATTCTGGTACCAAATTTTTTTCCGTGAATAACATCACCAGTGAATTTTAGTTTTCTTCCCAAGCACTTCTCTACATCAACAAATTTTCCTTTTTCTAAGTGCTCCCTAATTATCGAGCTGCTAACCCTCAAACCATCTACTTTAAAATCTTCAAATAAAGAGAANGTAATATCATTTTNCTTACATAGATTTCTTAATAAATCTGNATCACCAGACCTGTCTTTACCAAATTTAAAATCATTACCAACAGTTAATGACTTTATTTTTCCTTTCTTTATGTAGAGTTCGAAAAACTCCTCTGCTTTAAGGTTTCTAAATTTTTCATCAAATTCAATGGATACAATTTCGTCAATGCCTATTTCTTTTAAAATTTCTTTTTTATCAAATTCATTGATAATTCTTTTTTTGTGCCATTTAAAAAACTCAAATGGATAAGGATTGAAGGTTAAAACTTTGGTATTCAAGCCACTTTTATCAGCATCATTTTTTACCTTTTCTAATAATTTTTTGTGTCCTTTATGGACTCCATCAAAATTTCCTATTGCTGCGCTAAAACTCACATTCATGCTAAAGATTTCCTTAAATATATTAAAAATATAATTGAAAGCAACCACACTATTAAAGCTGCGCAAGTAGTTGCTAAAGCTAGGCCTACATGCCCCATTCCAAATATAAATATAAATAAGTAGTTTAAAAGTAAATTTATAAATAGTGAGACTATCCCCAACAATAAGACAAATTTAGTTTTTGATGTCGCGAAAAAAATGCTGTTAAAAAATTTAGAATTTAATAAAAATGGAAGAGCGTAAGCATATGCAACTAAACTTGCTGAGGTCATAGCTACATCAAATTCCTGAAACTCTCCTCTTTCAAATAAAAGACTAATTATTTCTGCTGAAAAAAATAAGTAAAAAATCATTGTTGCTAAACCAAGTAATAGCGTTGATAGCGAACCTCTCAAAAAAGTTTTATTAAAATTCTTACTATCTTTTTTGATATATAGTTCAGTCATATCAGGCAACGCTACTAATGCAATTGCTACTCCAAATAAACCCATTGGAAACTGAATTAATCTATCTGAAAGATAAAGCCACGTTGGACTTCCGGTTGAAAGAAAAGATGCAAAAATCGTATCAACTAAAACATTTAATTGATAAATACCTGCAGCAAATACGGCTGGCAATAACCTAGAAAAAAAAGAGCTCAATAATTTTTTATCAAAATTAAAATCAAATTTCGGAAAATAGCTCAATCTCATTGTGACGAATGCATTTAACATTAATTGGATTATCCCTGCACACAAAATTGATATCCCTATTACCTGCAAAGTTAATTGATTATTCAAAACAGCAAATACTATCAAAGATAAATTAAAAAGAATTGGAGTTGCAGCAACAACATTAAAGTGTTTTTTTGAATTTTGTATTGCACCAAAAAAAGCGACTATAGAAATTAATAAGATATATGGAAAAACTAACCTAAGAAACCCAACAGCCTCATCAAACTTCTGATCATTAGCGGAGAATCCGGGAGCAAAAATATTAACAAAAAATTGAGGAAAAATTTCAACAATAAATACAAATAAAACAAGAGAAATAAATAAGATGGTAAATACTTGATTAAGGAATTTATTTGTTTTTGCTCTAGCTTCAATTATGCTTGGCGTGAGTGATTGAGAAAGAGCCCCTTCACCAAAAAAACTTCGAAAAACATTTGGAATTTTGAAAATTACTACAAAAATATCATGAATACTGCCTGCTCCTAAATAGTTTGTAAAAATTAAGTCTCTTACATATCCAAATACACGTGAAACAAGTGTTAATAGAGAGAAACTAGCTGACGATTTCCAAAAATTTGATATTTTCAATTATTTTTCTTCGATTCAAAGTCTAAAGAAATTGAATTCACACAATACCTTAGACCAGTTTTTTCAACAGGACCATCCTCAAATACGTGCCCTAAATGCCCCTCGCACTTAGCACAAAGAATCTCTGTGCGTGGCCTTCCAAAAATAGAATTATCCTCTTTATATAATATTGATTTTTCGTCAATTGCCTCAAAAAAACTTGGCCAACCACAACCAGCATCATATTTNCTATCCGATTTAAACAGTTCTGCATTACAGTTTTTGCATTTGTAGACGCCTTCCTCAAAAAAAGTGTCAAATTTTCCAGAGAATGGTCTCTCTGTTCCTTTGTCACGAAGAATAAAAATTTCTTCAGATGTTAGATTTTTATTAACTTTTTTCATTGTTCTTAATTACCTAATTGTACTATTTTTACCTGAATTAAATGGAGAATCTTTTATTAATTTACTAACAACTACTCGATACCTAATTCAAAAAGATACTCTGAAACATTTAAATCATTGTTTGAAGTAATATCTTCATAGCCTAACCTGTGATGATATGCATTTCTTACATCAGCAAAATCAATTAAATCAAACTTATCATTTCTAGGATCATAAATTTGTAAAAGAAGTGATACTGGAAACCCATATCTATTTAAATCATTCTCTACTTCTGATAAGGAGAAATGAATGCTCTTTTTTTTGTATGGTTTTTTTACTAATGAATCATTCAACTTTTTATTGAAAAAAAAGTTTATAAGCTTTTCTAAAGACATTTTTGTCATATCAAACCTGGAAGATTTTGTGTGCCCAGCAATATGTGGTGTTGAGATAAAATTTTTTTGATGAAAATTCTTATCAATAGTTGGTTCGTTTAAAAACACATCTGATATTACTGTCAAATTGTCAAATTTTAAAAAGTCTGATTCCGAGAGCACTCCACCTCTTGAAGTGTTAATTATGATAGATTCATTTTTGAGTTCATTTAAAAAATTTTTATCAACAAAATTGTATGTTTCATGTGGTGGATTTTTTGTTAGAGGTACATGCAAAGTAATGATTTTAAATTCTTCCAGATTAGAAAGGCTCTCAATTGTTGAGGCCTTAAATGGGTCATATGTTTCAAAACTAAAATTAAAGTTTTTTAGAGTTTTAGCTATACCATGTCCAATATTTCCCAGACCTATAACCAAAATCTTATCTTCAGATTTATCGAATTTTTTCTCCTTTAATAGAATTGATAAACAAGAATAAAAATATTCTCTTACAGCTTTGGCATTTGCTCCAGTTGCAAAATGGTATGGAATATTCTTTTTTTCAAGATGATTCTTATCGACATGATCCTCCCCAGTAGAAACCGAGCTTAATAATTTTACTGATTCTGGCACGTTTAAGTTATGTGTTTTATAAGTTGATCTAATAATCACAGCTGCATCTTCACTTATTTTCTCTAAATCAAATTCATCATCCTTATAAAAGGTTAGTTCAAAAAAATTTGGAAATTGATTTAAAAGCACATCTTCAAAGAAGAACTTAGCGTAGGCGATGTTTTCATCAACAAATAATTTCATTTTCTCGGCCATATGATTGAAAAAAGCCACTTAAAAAAAGTGTTGCCCTCAAGAGTTTTTTTATCAATTTTGATCATGTCTGAGAGATAGCTTGAGGATTCAGAAAATAACTGTTCCCTTGATTTAAAATCTGATTTATCAAGTTCTTTCACTTTCTTAGCTGGATTACCAGCATACACGACATTAGGCGGAACAACACCAGAAACTACAGATCCAGCGCCAATAATACTGTTTTCTCCGATTTCACTACCTTTGAGTATTAGTGATCTTTCTCCAATCCAAGCATTTTTATTGATAATTACTGGTTTCGGGTTAGCAACATAATCAGTTCTATCATAAATACCGTGCCAGTCAGAGTCGGTTATAGTTACATCCGACGCAATCATAACACTATCATCAATGATGACCTTTTTGGCTACCCTAATACTAGTTCCTGGTGAGATAAGAACATATTTTCCTATTTGAAGTTCACCATTAAGTTTATCTGTTTGCCAAGTCGCTAAGTCTATATTTTTATCAGAGGAACATATCAATGTTGCAAAATTACCAATTGTGATGTTTTTTCCAAAAGTTTTTAANTATTGTGGCTTTAAAATCATTACACCTTTTCCAAATTTTTTAAATTTTGGTTTAAGAAAATAGTGAATATAAAATGAGCTCAAAGAGTTAAAAAAACTCTTTAACCAAAATGGTCTTTTATCAGTATTGATATAGCACTCCTTATTAAATTATAGGCTAGAATAACTTCTTACAATGTTCAGCCTAAATCTTACTAATTTTAATAAAGAAGGAGAAATTTTCTTAAAAATTGGCCTTCCTATTTTGGGTAGTCAGCTTGTGATGTATGGCATGACAACAACTGACTATATTATGGCTGGATATGCTAGCTCATCTGATTTAGCAGGAGTAGGCCTTGCGGCAGCTATCTTTAATCCAGCATTTTTTTTATCAGCTGGTGTAATGTTTGGAATAACTCCAATTATTGCGCAACTATACGGAGCAAAGGATTATGCCTTGATTAAAGTTAAGTCTAGAAAATTCCTTTGGACGGCATTACTAGTTGGAGTGATCTTTTTCATTTTTTTAAGAAGCTCTGGTTTTATTTTCGATTTTCTTGAATCTGAAAGAGATATGCTTGAAATAAGTACAGGCTACCTTTCAGCAATATCCTTTGGCGCTATTCCAATGACAATTTTTCAAGCTCTTCGAGGCTATAGTGAGGGGATAACAAAAACAAAGGTAGTTTTCTTTCTTAATCTTTTTGCATTTTTATTAAACATTCCATTAAATTATTTATTTATTTTTTACTTTGATCTTGGGGGCGTAGGTTGTGGTGTTGCGACTGCTTTAGTTGCCTGGATAATACTAATAATATTTTTTTTAATAACAAAATTTTCAAAAACTTATAAAAAAATTAGTTTGTATGGCAAATTTATTTGGCCAGATATATCAAGCAATATTGAACTTTTAAAACTTGGAATTCCAATAAGCTTTGGAATCTTTGTTGAATTAAGCATGTTTAGCGGTGCGGCTTTAATAATATCTTTCTTTGGTGCAAACACTCTTGCTGCTCATACAGTTGCAATTAACCTCGTTGGATTGTTATTTATGATACCTTTATCACTTGGACTTTGTTCTGCTGTCAGAGTTGGTAATTTAATTGGGGAAAAGAAACTTCTTCAGGCAAATTATGCAGCAAATTTTTCTATGCGAATTTCCTTTTTTCTTGCTTTAATCAACTTTCTCGTAATTATATTTTTTCATAGTTTTTTAGTAGGTTTGTATACAAGAGACATAGATGTTGCTGAAATTGCTGTAACTTTATTAATGTTAGCTGCAATATTTCAGATTCCTGATGCTATAGGTTTTAGTGCGATAGGTTCATTGAGAGGCCACAAAGATACTTTTGCAACAATGGTTATTATGATTATTTCATATTGGCTTGTGGCACTGCCATTAGGAATGTTTTTAGCTTTCAATTCAAATGGTTTATTTCCTGATGGTGCGCAAGGAATTTGGATTGGTATGATTTTTGGAATTATTATAAGTGCTGTATTAAATTCAATGCGACTTAGATATAAAAAGAATAAATTAAAGCAGCTCTTTAAGCTTAGATCCAATGAGGTTTAAGTCTGTAACTACTCTTACTCCTGCACTTTCTAATGCTTTAAATTTATCTTGTGCAGTTCCTTTTCCACCAGAAATAATTGCTCCTGCATGGCCCATTCTTTTTCCTTTTGGAGCAGTTACTCCAGCAATGTAAGAGATAACTGGTTTTGAAATATTTGATTTTATGTACTCAGCTGCTTCCTCTTCTGCTGTGCCGCCGATTTCACCAACCATGACTATGGATTCAGTCTGATTATCATTCTCAAACATTTTTAGACAGTCTATAAATGAAGTACCATTAATCGGATCTCCACCAATTCCAATGCATGTACTTTGCCCTAAACCAACATCTGANGTTTGTTTTACAGCTTCATAAGTAAGTGTTCCAGATCTTGAAACTATTCCAACACTTCCTTCTTTATGAATGGAAGCAGGCATTATTCCAAGTTTTGACTTTCCTGGAGAAATAACTCCTGGACAATTTGGTCCAACAAGTCTTGTTCCTGGAAAACTTTTTAAAATATTTGTAACTTCTATCATGTCTAAGACTGGGACTCCTTCAGTGATACAAATTATTAAATTTATACCATTTTCAGCTGCTTCAAGTATTGCAGATTTTGTAAACTTTGCTGGAACAAAAATTACTGAGGTATCAATTTCGTCAAAAGCACATGCATCTTTTACCGAATCAAAAACTGGTTTGTTTAGATGTTCTTGACCACCTTTTCCAGGAGTTACACCACCAATTATATTTGTTCCGTAATCTATACATTGTTCTGCATGCATAGTTGCCTGTGAGCCAGTAAAGCCCTGAAAGATTGCCTTAGTATTATTATCAATAAGTACACTCATTTGACTAAGTTCACGATTTTTTTTGAGGCTTCTTGTAAAGAGTCCTCTCCAATAATATTTAAACCCGATTCATTAAGAAGCCTCTTGCCCTCATCTGCTTTATTTCCTTGAAGCCTTATGACCATCGGAATGGATACTTTTATTTCCTCCACGGCATCAATTATTCCTTGTGCTATCAAATCACACCTTACTATTCCACCAAAAATATTGACTAATATTCCTTTTACTTTTTTATCTGAAAGAATAAGCTCAAGTGCTTTTGATACTCTCTCTTTCGTTGCCGTTCCGCCCACATCCAAAAAATTTGCAGGCTCACCGTTATAAAGCTTAATAGTATCCATCGTTCCCATAGCTAAACCAGCTCCATTTACCATACAACCAATATTTCCCTCTAGGGATACATAACTCAAATCATTTACTTTCGCCTCATATTCTCTTGAATCTTCTTGAGTTGAGTCTCTTTTTAATTCAATTTCCTCTTGGCGAAAAAGAGCATTTTCATCTACATTGATTTTTGCATCCAGGCAAAGAAGATCACCATTGGCCTTTACTACTAAAGGGTTAATCTCTAAAAGACTCAAGTCTTTTTCTTTAAATAATTTAGCTGACCCGTCAACTATTGTTTTAAATTGATCTTTTTGTTTCTCGTTAAAGTTAAGAAGATCAGATATTTTCATTATTTCTGTATTTTCTAGCTCAAAATTTTCATCTAACTTAGCTTTTAAAATTTTTTCAGGAGTTTCTTCAGCAACTTCCTCTATATTCATGCCGCCAGCCTCTGAAACAATCAAGGAAATCGCTTTTTCTCCTCTATCTACTACTAAGCTAAAATAAATTTCTCTTGAAATATCTGTTAATTCTTCCAGAGATAAAATATTAACTGGCAAGCCTAAATCTCCNGTCTGAATCGTTATGATATTTTTCCCTAGCCACTTTTCTACAAACAGTTCAACTTCATGAATTGTTTTGCAAACTTTTACCCCACCAACTTTTCCACGACCACCTGTATGTGCTTGTACCTTTGCTACACAGCCTTTAGAAGAATCAATAGCTGAAAATGCTGATTTAATATCCTCTTTTTTGGTAATGATTGATCTTTTTGAGACAGGTAAATCGTATAGTTCGAAAAACTCTTTCGCTTGAAATTCATGCAAATTCATTAATTTCCTATGTGAATTGCTTGCTTATTAACTGCAAGTGCAGCTTCGTGCAATGCTTCAGAAACAGTAGGATGGCTGAACATTGTTAACCCAAAATCTTCTGAACTTGCTGAAAATTCCATCCCTATGAGTCCTTGTTGCAATATTTCTGACGCGGAATTTCCAAATATTTGAACTCCTAAAACTTGATCGCTTTCTTTATCTGCAAGAATTTTTACTGCACCAACTGAGTCTCCAGCCGCTAGTGCTCTTCCACTTGCAGCAAAAGGAAAGCTACCCTTTTTAAATTCTATATTCTCTTGCTTAAGTTGTTTTTCTGTTTTTCCAACCCACGCAATTTCAGGGTGTGTGTATATTACACTTGGAACTAGATCATAGTTAACTTCCATTTTTTTACCTGCTATTCGTTCAGCTGCCATTACACCCTCTTCCATTGCCTTGTGGGCCAACATTGGTCCTCTCACTAAATCTCCAATTGCATAAATATTCTCAAGCTTNGTTTGGCAAAAATTGTTTACCTCAATAAAGCCTTTCTCATCGACATCAAGCCCACATCCTTTNGCTAATAAATTCTCTGAAAAAGGTTTTCTTCCAACAGCAACTATAACTTTATCGAACTTTCGTTTTTCAACCTGGCCAGCAAAATCAATCTCCAAAGTGACACTGCTTCTGTTGTTTTTTGATGATTTAACCATAGCACCAAGATTGATATTTATGTTCTGGTTTTTAAATTCTCGTTCAATAAGTCTTGATATATCGTCATCTAGCATTGGTAAAAGGGTTTTTTCTGCTTCGAAAATTTCGACTTCTGAGCCAAGTCTTGACCAAACACTACCGAGCTCCAAACCAATTACTCCAGCCCCTATGATTGCAAGTTTTTTCGGAGTTTTGCTAAACTCAAGAGCTCCAGCACTTCCAACAATATTTGTTCCATTCCAAGGTACTGACTCTAGATAAATTGGTCTAGATCCTGTAGCTAAAACAATATATTTTGCCTTAATTGTTTTTTTCTTTCCTTTTGAATCAGATATCTCTATCTCATTTTTACTAATTAATTTCCCCTTCCCAAAGATACTCTCAACTTTATTATGTTTTAAAAGTTGTGATACGCCTGAGGTTAATTTTTTTACTATATCGTTCTTTCTATCCATCATTTTTGATAGATCATAATTTGCTTTTGATACGTTGATGCCGTGCTCAGGTAAGCTTGCAGAAATTTGTTTAAATTTATAAGANGAATCNAGCAATGATTTTGATGGAATACAACCTACATTCAGGCAGGTCCCGCCCATTTTTTGTTTACCATTTGAATCTTCGTCATACTCTACGCAAGCAACTTTCATTCCTAGCTGAGCTGATTTTATTGCAGCGACGTAACCACCAGGGCCGCCTCCTATTACAACTACATCGTAATCCATTTATACTCCTAATATCATTGATTCTGGTGACTCTAATAACTCTTTTATTTTTACTAAGAAGGATACTGCATCCTTACCATCTAATAGTCTGTGGTCATATGTTAAAGCAAGATACATCATAGGCCTAATTTCAACTTTTCCTTCTATAACCATTGGTCTATCTTGAATTTTATGCATCCCTAAAATTGCAGACTGAGGTGGATTTAATATTGGTGTTGAAAGAAGAGAGCCAAACACACCACCATTTGAGATTGTGAACGTGCCTCCTGTAATATCATCCATTTCTAGTTTTCCTTCTCTTGCTTTTATTGAATAATCTCTTACTTCCTTTTCTATTTCAGCAATTGACAATTCTTGAACATTTTTTATTACAGGCACAACCAATCCCCTTTCAGACGAGACTGCAACACCTATATCTTGAAATCCATGATATACAACATCTTCGCCATCAATAGACGCGTTTACAATAGGCATATCCTGCAATGCAATGCTTGATGCTTTAATAAACATACCCATGAACCCAAGCTTTACGCCATACTTACTCTCAAAACTTTCCCTATATTTTTCTCTAAGTTTCTTTATTTCAAATAAATCCACCTCATTAAAAGTTGTCAATGATGCTGTTTGAGCTTGTGACTCCAAGAGTCTCTTAGCTACAACACTTCTAAGTCGTGACATTGGCACTCTTTTTGAATCGCCCTTAATTTCCATTTTTTCTGTGGCTTTTTCAGGCTCAACAGACTGATTATTTTCAGCAGCTTTAAGGATATCTTCTTTAGTTATGATTCCTTTCTTTCTTGTTGGGGTAATATTTTCAGTTGTTAAATTTTTTTCTTGTAGTAATTTTTTTGCTGCTGGTCCTATTTTTCCTTTAACCTCTTGTTTTGAAGTAATCTTTGGAGATTCCATTACTTCCTCTTTCTTTTCAGGTTGTNCTTTTTTTACTTCTTCAACTTTTGGTTTCGTTTTGTCTTTGTTATCTTTTTTAGTGATTTTTTTAGAATAATTTCCGATTGTTTCCTGACTTTTAATAACTGAACCCTCGGGAATAATAATTTTCTCTAACTGCCCATCACTTTGAGCAGTTACTTCTATTACAACTTTATCTGTTTCAATTTCTGCCAAAACATCATCTTGCTCAAATGTATCGCCCTCTTTTTTAAGCCAAGTAGATAGAGTTCCTTCAAAAATTGATTCTGGAAATTGTGGTGATTTTATGTCTTCAGCCATTTTGAATATTCTATAACTCTAAAGCTTTAGTAACTATCTCTTTTTGACGTTTAAAGTGATATTTTTGATATCCTCCTGCTGGGGCTGCTGATGAATTTCTTGCTACAACATTGAGTTTAAATCCTTTTTTTGTTTCATTTAGGATTTCCTCAAGTCTGTGTCTTATCATAAACCAAGCCCCCATATTTTTTGGCTCTTCTTGAACCCAGAGGAAATCTTTACATTTTAAATCTCTTGTATAACTTTTAAGTTCGCTTTCTGGAAATGGATATAACTGCTCCAACCTAACCAGCTCAATATTTTTGACCTTCAATTTATTGATTTCATCTTGTAAATCAAAGAACACTTTACCAGAGCAAAAAACTACTCTTTTTGGTAAATTCTTACTCTTGTTAATGATTATATTTNTAAACGTACCGTTGCTTAAATCCTCGATCTTTGAAGTTGCTTGAGGATTTCTTAATAGGCTTTTAGGAGTTAAAACTACCAGGGGCTTTCTGGATGGATTAATTGCCTGTTTTCTAAGTAAATGAAAAATTTGTGCAGGTAAAGTTGGAATGCATATTTGAATATTATCATGTGCGCAAAGTTGTAAAAATCTTTCAAGCCTACAACTACTGTGTTCTGGGCCTTGGCCTTCATATCCATGAGGTAGAAATAATGTTAAGCCAGATAGCCTATTCCACTTAGTCTCTGCACTAACAATAAATTGATCTATTATTACTTGAGCAACATTAACAAAATCTCCAAATTGTGCTTCCCAAATAACTAATCCCTCAGGCCAAGTAGATGCATAACCATATTCAAAACCCAAAACAGCTTCCTCAGACAATAATGAGTCAAAAATTTCGAATTTCTTATTTCCTTTATTTAGTTTTGATAATGGTACAAAACCCTCTCCCGTATTCTGATCTTTAACTACTAAATGTCTATGGGAAAAGGTCCCTCTTCTGCTATCTTGACCAGTAACTCTCACAGGGAAACCATCTTTTAATAACGTTGCGTATGCAGCCATTTCAGCAAATCCCCAATTTAAGGGAAGGTCTCCAGAAAGCATGTGATTTCTTTCCTCATACAGCTTTCCAACTTGTTTCTGCATTAAAAAATCCTTATCAAATGCAAGAACGGCTTTCATTGTTTCTTTTAAAGATTCATTAGAAACTGCAGTTGGGTAAGATTTGGTCATGTCTGGTTCAAGATATGGAGTCCAATCAAAATGGATTGATTCATCAGGATCTGTAGCAAGTGATTCTGCTACAGTTTCACCTTTTTCCATATGTGATCTGTAATTTTTCTTGAATTCTTTATATTTATCTTCTTCAACTATTCCTTTGCTTAATAATTTTTTGAAATATAAATCTGTAACAGAATCTTTGGAAGTAATTTCCTTATACATTAAAGGCTGAGTAGCAAATGGCTCATCAGTTTCATTATGACCTCTGCGTCTATAGCAAACAAAATCTAAAATAATATCTTTTTTAAATTCATGTCTGTATTCAACAGCTAGCTTTGCAGCCATTACGCATGCTTCTGGATCGTCACCATTAACATGGATTATTGGAGCATCAATCATTTTTGCAACGTCTGTGCAGTAGTCTGTTGATCGTGCATCCTCTTTTACACTTGTTGTAAAGCCTATTTGATTATTTATTACAACGTGNATAGTGCCGCCAACTCCAAATGCTCTAGTTTGTGAAAGCTGCAATATTTCCATGACAATACCCTGTGCTGAAAACGATGCATCTCCATGCATAAGAATTGGAACAACTTTTGTCATAGAACTATCTTGTCTTCTATCTTGTCTTGCTCTGACTGAGCCTAGAACAACAGAATTCACTACTTCCAAATGAGAAGGATTAGAGCCGAGAGCAACATGTACCTGTCCTCCACTCGTCAAAATATTTGAGGAATATCCTAAATGATATTTAACATCGCCTGTGTGTGCATCATCTTGTTCAAAATCTTCATCAAACTCAGTGAATAATTCACTTGGCTTCTTACCCATTACATTGATTAATACATTTAATCTGCCTCTATGAGACATTCCCATAACAAGTTCTTTAGCACCTTTAGAGCCAAGCTCCTCAATAACTGTATCTAAAAGAGGAACTAGTGATTCACCCCCCTCAAGACCAAATCTTTTTGCCCCTGGATATTTTGCTGCTAAAAATTTTTCCAAGCTTTCTGAGTCTACAACTCTCTTGAGGATATGTTCTTTTTCTGGGTTAGAAAAATCATAAGGTGTATCTTTTCCTTCAATTTTATCTATAAACCAAGCTCTTGTTTTGCTGCTCATAATATGCATAAATTCATACCCCAACGAAGAAGTATAGCTTTTAGATATCGAACTAATTATTTCTGAAAGTTTCATGGTTTTTGAACCAAGAAAGTTTGAAATTGAAAAACTTTCCTCTAGATCGGCTTCATTAAGATCATGGAAATTTAAATTTAAGTCAGGCACTTCTTTAGCCTTCCTAAGATTCAATGGGTCTATTTTTGCTACTTCATGACCTCGCCTTCTATAAGCATTGATTAGATTTTGAACATCTGAAGATTTAGAGCTCTTGGAATTTACTTGTGGAATCTTCGAAACTTTATAATTCCTGAACTGTTTTGTGATTGATTTGTGGCTTACATCATTTTTTCCATTCTGAATTGAATCAAAATAATTCTTCCACTCAGGTTTAATATTGTCTGGATCTGTTAGATATTCTTCGTAAAGGGTCTCCAGAAATTCTGAATTTCCCCCATATTTAAAACTCTCTCTAAGCCTCTCCTCTATTGACTTTGACACTATCCTATTTTTCTTAACTCCTTTTTGATTTCATTTATTGCCTTTGAAGGGTTTAAGCCTTTGGGGCACACTGAAGTACAATTCATTATTCCATGACATCTATAAACACTAAATGCATCATTTAATTTTTTTAGTCTTGATTTTTTTTGCTTATCTCTTGTATCAGCTATGAACCTGTAAGCTTGAAGTAATGCAGCTGGCCCTACAAACTTCTCTGGGTTCCACCAAAATGAAGGACAACTAGTTGAACAACATGCACACAATATGCATTCATATAAACCATCTAATTTTTCTCTCTCCTCAGGGCTTTGTAATCTCTCATGGCCTGTATCAATCTCTTCGTCATTTGATAAAAATGGTTTGATTTTTTCATACTGATCATAGAAAGGTTTCATGTCTACGATAAGGTCCTTGATAACCGGCAATCCCGGTAATGGTCTTATTTCAAGTTTATTCATTACTGATACGGAAGATACTGACGTAATACAAGCCAATCCGTTTTGTCCATTCATGTTTACCCCATCTGAACCACATACTCCTTGCCCACATGATCTTCTGAATGTAAGTGTTGAATCTAATTCTTGAGCTTTTCTAATAGCATCTATAACCATCATATTTCCAACAGATTCAGATTCAATATTATAGTCTGCCATATAAGGTCGTTGATCCTTGCTTGGATCATACCTATAAATGCTCAGGTTAAGCTTTTCCATTAATAAACTCTGGCCTTTGGTTTAAATGCCTCAACTTCTTTAGGGTTTAAGTTTACGTCTCTTTTTGAAACTTTGTTGCCATCTTTAAAAAATAAAGAATGACATAGCCAATTTGTATCATCCCTTTCAGGATAGTCTTCTCTTGCATGAGCTCCTCTGCTTTCCTTTCTTTCAAGTGCAGAATAAGCTGTGGCATTTGCAATTTCTATTAAATTTAGATATTCCAAGATTTCAACTTTCTCTGAGTTAAACTGTTTTGACTTGTCATTCATATGGAGATTCTTTGTTCTAACGTTTACATCCTCAAGCTTTTTAATTCCCTCTTTAATGAGTTTTTCATTTCTATAAACACCAAAATAGTTTTGCATTATGCTCTGCATTTCTGACCTAAGAACATAAACAGTCTCACCTTTCTTTGTATCTTCAAGTGTTTGTAGTGTTGATAATGATTTTTCAATTTCTGTATTTGAAATATCCGACACTTCCCCTTTTTTGAATTGTTTATTTATGTGTTTGCCTGCAGACCTTCCAAAAACTACTAAATCAAGAAGTGAGTTTCCACCAAGTCTATTCGCTCCGTGTACAGAAACATTAGCAGCCTCACCTATTGAGTAAAGACCATCAACAACTCTGTCATTTCCGTTCTCTTGAGTAATTACTTGTCCATTGATGTTTGTTGGAATGCCGCCCATCATGTAATGACATGTAGGAACTACAGGAATTGGTTCATTTATCGGATCTACATTTGCAAATGTCATTGAAATTTCTCTTATTTCAGGAAGCTTTTTCATAATTGCTTCAGCTCCAAGGTGATCAATTTTTAGAAGGACATGATCTTTTTTATCACCGCAGCCACGTCCTGCCATTATCTCTTGAACAATACATCTCGAAACTACGTCTCTCGAAGCTAGATCTTTAGCCTTAGGTGCATAAGTTGGCATGAAACGCTCTCCCTCTGAGTTGATAAGATAACCTCCCTCACCCCTGCATCCTTCTGTCATTAGAGAACCATTACCATAAAGGCCTGTAGGATGAAATTGCCACATCTCCATATCTTGTAATGCAAAGTTCTTCCTAAGCACCATTCCTAAACCATCTCCAGTACAAATCAACGAAGTTGTATTTTGCTCATATACTTGCCCAGCACCACCTGTTGCAAGAACAACTGCTTGAGTTTTAATTATTGAAACTTCTCCAGTTTCCATATCAAAACAACTTACACCTGCAATACAACCACTCTTTCCTTCAATGAGATCAACTGCAAACCATTCATTTAAAAAGTTCGTTCCTGCCTTTAAATTAGCCTGATAAAGAGTATGCAATAAAGCATGGCCTGTTCTGTCTGCAGCTGCACATGTTCTAGCTGCTTGACCTCCTTCTCCAAATTCTTTTGATTGACCACCAAAAGGTCTTTGATATATTCTGCCGTTTTCAAATCTTGAGAAAGGAAGTCCCATATGCTCTAATTCAAATACAGTCTCTGGGCCCTCTGAACACATATATTCAATGGCATCTTGATCGCCTATATAGTCTGAACCTTTAACAGTATCAAACATATGCCATCTCCAATCGTCATTGGGATCTGCGCTTGCTATAGCACATGTTATCCCTCCTTGTGCAGCAACCGTATGCGATCTTGTAGGAAAAACCTTTGAGATTACAGCAACATCTAAACCAGATTTTGCTATTTCAAGAGAGGCTCTGAGGCCTGAGCCCCCACCGCCTATGATAACTACATCGTAAGTTTTTTCAGAAAAAGGTATTTTACTCATTTATCAGTTTCAATTATATCAAATTATAAACACTATTTATCTATAAATCGACCAAATAATAAATTACAAAAACGTAACTTGTTACAAAAATTACCAACAAAATTACAAATCTATATAACAATCTTGCTAGAGAAGAATACTTTGCAATATTTGCAGATAAAAANCCTAAGGTTCTCTCAGATAAGTAATCATCCTCAACTGCCTTTAGACCCTGAACACCATGTGAAAAAGATATCAATAAAAAGATCGTCGTATATAGCTTAATTTCTGGAGTAGTTATGAAATTTCTCCAAAGCTCATATGAACTAAAATCGAAAAAAATGTAAGAAAAAAATATTGTAAGCACGTATGAAAGAACTATCAAAGCACTTACCCTTTGAAAATACCATAAAAAAGTACCCATCTCACCAAACCTCAAAAAGAATTAAAACAAAAAAGATAAATGTGAGTAAAAAAGAAATTATTGCAGTTAATCGTGCTGAATCGAGTTCATGACCATAACTTGTAAAATCAGCAATCATATGTCTAATACCAGAGAATATATGGTATGTAACAGATAGTAATGCTAACGAAATTAAAATTTTTATTTCAAAATTAAATTTGTCGATATCCCAGGAACCACTCCCTTTTGAGAGATAATCTGTGAGGAAGATAAAAGTGAAAACGGGAAGTAAAATAAAAAAATTTATAATTCCAGACAACCTATGACTTATTGAAGACATAGCAGTAAGCGGAAGCTTAATTATCAAAAGATTTATAAATGTGGGACGCCTTGCCATTCTTTGTGAATATTATAGAAAAGTTAAATATAAATTGCTTTATTTTTTCGTATTGAAAGGATTTTTAGTATTTAAAAATTTCAATTTTATATTTACACCCAGAAGATTTAATTTTTTTGAAAAAAACTTTATGAGGTATCTTTTGTAGCTGCCATCAATTTTATTCAATGAATTGCCGTGCATCGTTATGATATGTGGATTTTTACCNCCTTGATGTACAAATCTAATTTTTGGCTTAAAACTTGATTTATATGGTAGCGGTTGCTTTTCTAAGGCTTCATGTAATAAATCATTTAACTTATTAGTTTTAATGTCTTTGTCGGAATTTTCTTGAACCCTATAGATTTGATTAAATAAATTTTTTAATCCTTCGGCCTGCAAAGCTGAGAGAAAAACTTTAGGGTATGAATCAAGATAGGGTGCCATTAATGCCAATCTTTCAAGTACTTTTTTCTCCTCTCCTTTAAATAAATCTAATTTATTAATCACTATTATCATTGACCTTCCCACATCGTTAATCTTGCTTATTAATTTCAAATCTTGCTCATTGAATTGATCGGACCCGTCAAGAACCATTAAACAAAGATCAGCATATTCGATTGCGCTAAAACTTTTACTTGTTGATAACTTCTCTTCTTTAAGTATTGTTTTCGATTTTTTCTTAACGCCTGCAGTATCAACAAATCTATACTTCTTTCCCTTGTAATTTATCTCAAATTCTACTGAATCAATGGTTGTGCCAGAAACAGGCGAGGTGATCATTAAGTCTTGTTTTGATATAGCATTTAAGAGTGAAGATTTTCCAACATTTGGCTTCCCAATTATTGTTATTTTTGGGTGATTAATATCCTCTTGAGTTTCACTTTCAGGTAAATGTTTCAAGATTTGTTTTATAAGCTTTTCAAAGCCTAAGTTATGTTCAGCACTAATCTCAAAAGCATCTTCAAAACCAAGCTTTTTGAAATCCTCAACACTGCCCTCTTTAAAATCAATTTTATTTATAAGAAGAAATACCTTTTTTTCTGATTTCCTTAAGACTTTTGAGATCTCACTATCAAAAGGTGATAAGCCAAATTTTTTATCTACCACAAATAAAATTAGATCTGCATTTTGTATGGCCTCTTGGGTTTTAAAAAAAACCAACTCATCAAAATTACCTTTCTCCGATGGAAAAAACCCTCCAGTATCTATTAANTTGAAAGCTTTGTTTCCTTTTTTTATTACAACAGCTTTTTTATCTCTAGTNAGAGCCTCTTGGTTTGAAACTATTGCTGATTTGAAGCCAGCAAATCTATTGAAGATAGTAGATTTACCGACATTAGTTCTTCCAACTAATGCTAAAGTCTTCATAGCTCAAAAGATGCTTAGAACCTCAATTGATCCCAAATCATCCTGGATAATTAAATCGTTTGAAATTACAGCAATATTTTTTATTGAATTTAATTTAGATTTTGAAATTCCTAAAATTTCTCCATTTTGAAGATTCAATTTATGAATATAGCCTTCGTAATCTCCGAAAAGTAAATTTCCATCATGAATAACAAGGTTTGATATTTTTCTATATTTAAAGCTAGAATTACGCCATTTTTCATTACCATTAATGGCATCAAATTGAATTATCTCATCATCTGTATTGCTTGAAAGCAGTGTATCTCTCCACATTAATAACGGTTTAGAGGTTGATAAATCAACAGAAAATATCTTCTCTCCATCTCGAATATTAAACCGTGTGAGAGAACCATTAAAATTAGCGGCATAAACACTCTCTTCGAAAGCAATTGCTTGACTATCAGAATCTTTAAGCTTTTCTAACTCTGTTGAACCTTTGATTACTGAAATTGGCCTTTCCCATAACTGAATACCATCTGTGATTCTGTTAGCTGAGAGTCTACCATTTGAAAAACTTGTAAAAACTAAGCCCTCATAAAGCATTGGCGAAGATGTGCCTCTTATAGATAAAAGCGATGGTTGCGCTTTTTTTGACCAAACAGTTTCTCCATCACTTAAATTAAAAACATACAAAACATCTGACGATGTTTGTACAAGAATATATCTTGAAGTAATAAGTGCAGGAGATAAAACTTGATCATTTAATTTTGCACTCCATCTGTTTTCTCCACTCTCAATATTGTTTACGAAAATTTCTCCATTTTCCCCTACATATACAAAAACACCGTAACCGGCTGCAACACCTGACATAACAGATTCATTAATTGAGACTTCCTTTAATGTTTCTCCAGTAGTGATATCAATAACTTCTAAATTATCAAATATACTAAAAAGTCTATCGCCTGATGATGCGAAAAAAAGATTTTTTGCTGGGCGTTTTTTCCCTATTTCAGAAAATTTAAAAGAGTTTGTATTTCTTTTTATCCAATTACTCTTAAGAAAATTTTTATAATCAGTTTGGATCTTAGTTGGTGCAAAAGGATCTTCCTCTATAAAACCAATAGTGCTACCAATATTGTTGCCTATATTATTTAATGATTGGCAACCAGTAATTAAAAAAACAATAAAAATATGCTTAAGGAAATTAGTCATTGCTGTAAACCTTTTTTAATCGAATAAAATTAACCTTTCCCTCATCAGTCTCCTCTTCAAGAGCTTTATCATATGAGTTGTTTGCTTCGTCAAATTTTTTGAAATATTTATAAAAATCTCCNTCCAATTCATAGTTTCTTTGATTTTGTTCTAATGAATTAATGAACTTTTTCCCCTCTTCAAAATCATCTAATTGAATATTAATTCTAATTATATTTTCAATTATCTCAGAATTAATGATAGACCTGCTGTCTCTTCCTAAATTTGAGTTCATGCTATCTACATATAATTGATTATAAATATTTCTTGCACTAATTAGGTTTTCAATTTCGATTGCCTTTTGCGCTAAAAGTGACTTAACAATGAGCTTGTAACCAAAAATTGTGAATTTATCTGACTCCTCCATGAGTTCATTGAAATCTGTTTCTTCAATAATTACTTTTTCATTGAAACTAATAAGCTTTTTAAACTCATCATCATTTTTTAATTTATTTTGATAATCTAAAAATTGGTAGATGGCAATAAATACCACTAATAAAGCTAAAGCTATTAAAAAATATTTATTTTTTAAAAAGTTCAAGATTTGGTCAATCATTCAAAAACTCCACTAACTCATCTATTGTGCACTCAACATCTTCCTTATCATCTTTAAGATATTTGAGTTTTACTTTTTCAGCTTTTATCTCCTCTTGGCCGACTATAATAGCAAATTTAAATCCCTGAGAATTAGCTTTTTTTAGTTGCTTTGAAACATTAGCGCTACCAAGATAATTTTCAATTACTAGCTCAGAGTTGATGCCTCTTAATTGTGATCCAATTTTTTGTGCAAATGGAATAGAACTCTCATCAACATATCCTATAAAAATATCTTTCCTTAAAAGAGGTGATTTTATAATCTCACTTAACCTGTCAATTCCTAATGCAAAGCCTGTTGCTGGTAAATTTCTTCCTCCTAAACTTTCTATTAATCCATCATATCTTCCTCCTCCAATAATTGCGTTTTGTGCCCCAAGTTCAGAAGAGGTAAATTCAAAAACTAGACCATTATAATAATCAAGTCCACGAACAAGATTTTTGTTTTCCCCAAAATTAATATTTAGCTCATTTAACTTATTTTTAATGTCTGAGAATTTATTTTTTTGTTTCTCATTTAGAAAGCTTTCAATGCTTTTGGCCTCTGACATAAGTATTTTTACTTTTTCATCTTTTGAGTCCAAAGCCCTTATAGGATTTTTCTTAACATATTCTGGCACTTCATTTGATCTTGATAAATAATCATCTAAGTATTTGTTATATGCTTTTAAACTCTCGTTATCGCCCAAAAAATTTATTTCTAAATTCGACTCAATGCCTAATTTATCTAAAATCATATTAGCTANTTGGATNACTTCTAAATCTCCATAAATTGCGTTGCCAATTAGCTCCACTCCAGCTTGAAAAAACTGTCTTTTTCTACCTTTTTGAGGCCTTTCATATCTGAACATTGGACCAATGTAGAAAAATTTTTTGATTTCCTCATCATCAAGACCATTTGTAATTAATGATCTTACAAGACCAGCTGTTCCTTCTGGTCTTAAGCAAAGCATTTCACCTTTTCTATCATCTAGTTCAAATACCTCTTTTTGTTGAATTATTTCAGACGATTCTCCAACTGATCTTTCAAATAATGATTTATATTCAATTAAAGGTGTTCTAATTTCGGAATAATTAAAGGCTAGAAATACTTCTTTACAAGTTTTTTCTATCANAGAAATAGCCTCTATATCCTTACCATATAGATCTGGCATTCCTCTAATAGTTTTTAAATCACTCATTGTTTTAAAATTGTATTTCTTTTATTTTCAGCAATTTTCATCACTTCTTTTACTAAAGCCTTTTCTAAGTCTTTAGTTTCAACTTTGTATGCTGGCTTTCCTCCAAGATAAATTAAGTGCTTTGGATCTGCTCCAGTGACACCAACATCCGCAATCTTTGACTCTCCAGGGCCATTGACATAGCACCCTATTACAGCCAATGTTACTTCTTCCTTAAGCTCAGATAGTTCTGTTTCAAGTTTATTTACTGTGCTAATCACCTGAAAGTTCTGTCTTGAACAGCTTGGGCAGGCGACAATTTTTACACCTCTTGATCTGATTTTCAAGGACTTTAGCATTTCCCAACCAACTTTGACCTCATCTATAGGGTCTGAAGCTAACGAAACTCTTATAGTATCTCCAATCCCCTTCATTAAGAGTGATCCGAGTCCTATTGATGATTTTACTGTTCCAGTTTTAAGTGAACCAGATTCTGTAATCCCAAGATGTAATGGCTGATCAATTAAATTGGAAATCTTCTCATAACTTTCCACAGCCATAAAAATATCTGAAGACTTAATGCTAAGTTTAAAATTTTCATAGTTATTTTTTTTAAGTATTTCAACATGCCTCATTCCAGATTCTACTAGAGCATCAGCATTAGGCTCTCCATATTTCATTTGTAAATCTTTTTCTAGGGAACCTGCATTTACACCTACTCTAATAGGTATATTTTTATCTTTTGCTGAAGCTATGACCTCTTTTATTTTCTTTTCATTACCAATATTACCTGGATTTATTCTTAAGCAGTCAACACCATTATTTAGTACAGCAAGTGCAATTTTGTAATCAAAATGAATATCAGAAACTAGTGGAATATTTACTTGTGTCCTTATTTTTTTAAAAGATTCAGCTGCTTCAAGAGTTGGCACTGAAACCCTTACAATATCAGCTCCAGCATCCTGCAACTGATGAATTTGCTTTACAGTTGATACCACATCATCAGTATCAGTATTTGTCATTGATTGAACAGATATTGGTGAATTTCCACCAACTGGAACATCACCAACCCAAATTTTTCTTGTTTTTTTTCTTTTAATTACTGACTCGATCAAAGCAAAACTCTAGAAAATTTCAGAATCATTAAAGAAATATGCTATTTCTCTCTTAGCGCTCTCCACTGAATCAGAGCCGTGCACTGCATTTGCATCTATTGATTGTGCAAAATCTGATCGAATCGTACCAGGTTCGGCTTCTTGGGGATTGGTATTGCCCATAAGTTCACGGTTTTTTAAAATTGCATTTTCTCCTTTCAGCACTTGAACTACTACCGGTCCTGATGTCATGAATTCTACCAAAGGATTAAAAAATGGTTTTCCTTCATGCTCTTTGTAAAATCCTTTCGCATCTTCGTCAGATAGATGAATCATCTTCATTGCCACTACTTTAAGATCTGCATCCTCAAATCTTTGCACTATTTTTCCAATAACATTTTTGGAAATCGCATCTGGTTTAATAATCGATAATGTTTTTTCCATGCACTTACTCCATTTCATCAATCCAATTTTGCTGGATAGATTCAAGTATTTTTTCATTACATCTTTCAGGATCATCTTCGAAGTTTTTTAAAGATAACACTAGTTTTCTCAACTCTACGAAATTAATCCATTGAGCATCTTTTTCAGGATATTTTTCAGCAAGTTCTATTGCAATATCCAGAGTATCAACCCATTTAAGCACTTTATGGTACCTCAGAAACCTGATTTATTGTATATTTTGGAATTTTGATGACAGTAAGTTCTGATTTAGGCCTAACTTGACAACTTAATCTTGAATTTGCTTCAAGTCCCCAAGCTTTATCCAGAAGATCTTCNTCTTCATCGGAGGCTTCATCTAGATTTTCAAAACCCTCTTCAATAATTACATGACAAGTTGTGCACGCACAGGATTTTTCGCATACATGTTCAATATGTACTCCATTTCTTAAACATGCATCAAGAATTGTTTCGTTTTCTAAAGCTTCGAAAGTCAAACCATCTGGACAGATAGTTTCATGCGGCAAAATTTTTATTTTTTTTTTACTNCTGTATNTGTAGATTCATCTTCNCCCATTACAGTAAAACTTTCACCNCATCCGCATACTGCATTTGCGTTAGGGTTCATAAATCTAACTCCTTGATTTAGGCCTTCTATTGCAAAGTCGACTTGGCTACCTTTGATAATCTCAACGGAATCTGTTGGAATTAGAAATTCTAAATTTTCTATGAAAAGCTTCTGATCAGACTTATTTGGACGATTTACGAACTCAAAAAAATAAGAAAAACCATTACATCCCATTTTTTTAACGCCTAGTCTGATTTTATTTTCCTTGCCTTGTTTTGAGACCATATGCTTGAAATGAGCCAAGGCTTTTGAAGTGAAATTTAAAATGTTTGGTTTATGCTTTTTTGGATTCATAATCAGCTATTGCTTGCTTAATGCTGTCCTCTGCCAATACGCTACAATGAATTTTTATTGGAGGCAGTTCAAGTATCTTCGCAATATCTTTGTCTTTAATTTTTTTTGCCTCTTCAATAGTTTTTCCTTTCATCATTTCTATCATTTGCTGACTTGAAGCAATTGCTGAACCGCAGCCATAGGTTTTAAATTTACAATCTGTTATTACATTTTTTTCATTGACTTCAATTTGAAGTCTCATTACATCACCGCATGCAGGAGCTCCCACCATGCCAGTTCCAACNTTTTTCTTTTTAGGATCTAGCCTGCCAACATTAAAAGCAGAAGGGTTTTTGAGAGTATTTTCAAATTTTTCTATTACTTTTTTTGAATAAGCCATAACTATTAATGGGGTACCCACTCCACCTTTTCAAGATCAACTCCGTCAAGATACATGTCCCACAAAGGTGATAATGCTCTTAACTGCTCAACAACAGTTTTTGTTGTTTTTGCAACTTCCATTACTTCTTTCTCAGTAGTGAATCTACCAAATGAAAATCTTATTGAACTATGAGCAAGCTCGTCAGCTCTTCCTAAAGCTCTAAGAACATATGAGGGCTCAAGACTTGCAGATGTACATGCTGAACCAGACGATACTGCAACATCTTTTANTGCCATAATTAGTGACTCTCCCTCAATGTAAGCAAAGCTTACGTTAGTGATGTTTGGTACCTTATTCTTATGACAACCATTCAAAAAGATTTCTTCAATAGATGATATTTCTTTCCAGAATTTATCTGATAAATTCTTAATTTTTTTGTTATCTTTATCCATCTCCTTTTGAGCTATTGCAAAAGCTTCGCCCATACCCACTACCTGATGAGTGGCTAAAGTACCGGCTCTAAAACCTCTTTCATGACCTCCTCCATGTATTAGTGCCTCAAGCCTTATTCTAGGCTTTCTTCTTACATATAAAGCTCCTACACCTTTAGGGCCATAGGTCTTGTGTGCAGAAAAAGACATCAAATCAACATTCAATTTATTCAAATCAATCTTTAACTTTCCAGTGCTTTGTGCCGCATCAACATGAAAAATTATTCCTTCTTTTCTTGTGAAATCACCAATTTTTTTAATATCGTTGACCGCTCCAAGTTCGTTATTAATGTGCATTATAGAAATTAAAATTGTGTCTTTTCTTACATGTTTTCTGATATTTTCGAGAGTGATTTCTCCATTAAGATCTGGGTCAAGATATGTAACTTCAAATCCCTCACGCTCAAGTTGTCTGCAAGGATCTAGTACTGCTTTATGTTCAATCTTAGAAGTGATTATATGTTTCCCTTTTGTTTTATAGAACATTGCTGCGCCTTTCAAAGCTAAGTTATCAGACTCAGTTGCACCCGAAGTCCAAACGATTTCTCTTGGATCAGCATTTACTAGATTTGCTACTTGAGTTCTTGCCTTTTCAACTGCCTCATCAGCTTTCCAACCGTAAGCATGCGAACGAGATGCTGGATTTCCAAAATGACCGTCTTTTGACATGTATTCAAACATCTTCTTTGCAACTCGAGGGTCTACAGGAGTTGTTGAAGCATAATCAAAATATATAGATTCTTTCATAACTTGCATTTGTAATTATATCTAATATGTGTTTTTAAGGGAATTTTTAAACCTTGACACCCAATTTATGGGCAACAATTTGATAAGATTCGACAACATCGCCTAAATCTTTTCTGAATCTGTCTTTATCCAGACTTTCACCAGTCTCTTTATCCCAAATTCTGCAGCCGTCAGGAGTAAATTCATCTCCCAGTATAAGCTTTCCATCATACCTGCCATATTCAACCTTATAATCAACAAGAATTAAGCCAGCATCATCAAAAATCTTACAAAGGTATTTATTTATATCGAATGTAATTTTTTTCATCTGTTCTATTTCATCTGCTGTACCCCATTTAAAAGCGATAATATGATTATCATTTATTAGGGGATCACCGAGATCATCATCCTTAAGAAAAAATTCAAAAAGAGGCTGCTCTTCAAACTTTATTCCCTCTTTTACTCCAAGCCTTCTACACAATGAGCCAGTTGCAATATTTCTTACCACACATTCGACAGGCAACATATCTAATCTCTTTACAAGACTTTCATTGTCACTGGTTTGTTTTAAAAAATGTGTTTCAACACCATTTTCCTGAAGGTAGGACATTATGAATGCATTAAACTTATTATTAATTGCGCCCTTGCCACTTAGAGCCTCTTTTTTCTTACCATCAAATGCAGAAGTATCATCTCTGTAAACCATTAATAATTCATCGGCATTTGAAGTCTCAAAAAGTGATTTTGCTTTACCCTCAGAAATTAAATTTTGCTTTTCCGTCATGATAGGTTCTCGTTAATTTGATCAACTAAATCATTAACACTGATACTTGTATTAGAAAGTTTTTTAAACTCTAAGATAGTATTTTCACCACTTTGAGTGAAGGTGAGTTCATAATCTACATCTGCGGCATTATTTGATCTGGAAAAAAAACCAAAGAAACTGTTGTCGTCCTCATCCACACTGACTTGAAAGTACTTCAATTCTCTATTTCTGTCCTTAATTTCTAAACTTGAACGTTCTAATGCTCTTGAGATTGCTGACCATGTTCTTTCGAAGGTAAGCTTAAATTCGATGCCTATCTCCTTTTGAACATATACAATTCTAGTTTTTTTATTGAGATTCAAAGATTGAGCGGCTAATGAGTTTCCTTGGTATCCTGGAAGATTTTCTACAAAATAGTTAGAGAAAGAATTGTAAAAACCAACATCTATAGCTGCACCACTATCATCTTCAAGATAAATCTCAGAGCTATTATTTCTAATTCCATGTTCAAGAATAATATTTATATCCTCACCATTTGCTTTACTCTTTGCTTTAATCTTGCCACTTGTAGGGTCTTCATTTTCAATATCATATTGAGCAGCAAGAAGATCTTTAGTTAGTGCCCACATTTTTGATGGAAGTGCTTCGATATAAATCCAATAAATTTCTCCAAGTCTTCTAATTTCAACCTTTTCTGAATTTCCAGATGAAAAAATCTTTTTAGGTCTTGGAAGTTCACTTTGAGATAAAGGATTATTCTGAATTGATGGATAGGGGTAATCATTTGAAATTTCCAAATCCTTTGTTTCAGAATTTGTAACTAAATCTTCTCCCTCCTCCTTATATCTTTCATTTGGATTTTCCCTTGCAAAAGAGCTAAGGAAGCTACATCCATTAATAAAAAAGATTATTAAAAAAATATTAAGTATTTGAGTAAATTTCATCAATTTCTTTTCCCAGTTTTTCCGATATTTTCACAAGTGGTAATCTAAGATTATTCTCTAGCATTTTTATTTTTGCAAGTAGATATTTAGAGGGTCCTGGACTATTCTCAAGCAAAATATTGAATAACTTTTCATATTTTTTACTTATCAAAGCNGCCTCTTCGAAATTTTTCTCTTGAATTAAATCAGAAATTTGTTTTATTACTTCTGGAACTATATTAGCTGCAACAGAAATTATGCCTACTGCACCGTATTTTCCAAACTCAACAAAACTTGGGTCATCTCCAGATAACAAATAAAAATCTTTTCTTTTTTCTAGAAGCTTTGAAAGCTTTTCCATTCTATCGTGTGTGTTTATAGCCTCCTTAATGCCTACAATATTATTTTCACCTAATAATTCATCAACGGATTCAGGTTGCAGATCAACTCCCGTCCTGCCCGGAACATTGTATAAATATATCAAGGCATCAGAACTTGCGAGCTTTTTAAAATGTGCTATCAAACCTTCCTGTGAGGGCTTATTGTAGTATGGGGTAACAGCTAAACATTTTTCTATTCCACAGTTAAGAGCCAAATCTATGAATTTTAATGAATCCGAAGTAGACGAACTTCCTACTCCAGCCATTAATGGAATTGCAGTGTTATCACAAGCGAATTTATAAATATCTTCTCTCTCTGATATGGATAAAGTTCCAGCTTCACCTGTTGTTCCTATTAAAACAATACCGTCAGTTTTAGCCTCTTCATGAAAGAGGAAAAGCTTTTTTAAAGAATGGAAATCAACCGAATAATCTGATTTCATAGGTGTAACTATTGCAACTATACTTCCTTTCATTTTTTTTTATTCTTATAATCCTACTTGTGAATGATAAAACAAAAGCTCCAAGTTTTTTAGGACTGATAACAGAAAGTGAATCTTTAAGTTTAAAGGACTTTTCAGGAAAATATTTAGTTTTGTATTTTTATCCTAGAGATATGACCTCAGGATGTACACTAGAAAGCCAAGATTTTAGAGATCACTACAAAAGTTTTCAAAAACACAACTGTGAAATACTTGGTGTTTCAAGGGATTCAATTAAATCGCATGATAAATTTTGCGAAAAAGAATCACTTCCATTTAAGTTAATTTCAGATCCAGATGAAAAATTATGCAAAGCATACGACGTGATGAAAGAGAAAAGTATGTATGGAAAGAAATTTATGGGTATTGAAAGAAGCACGTTTCTTATTAACCCAAATGGTGAAATTATAAAAGAATGGAGAAAAGTGAAGGTTCCAGGTCACGTTGAAGAGGTCCTTTCTGAATTAAAAGAAGCCAATTAAGAATCAATATATTTCCAATTATCTAAAATAGATTTTACAAAACTTGCTAGAGGAACAGAGAAAAATACCCCCCAAATTCCAAAAATTGCACCAAAAAAGAAGACTGATAAAAGCACTACTACAGCTGGCAACTTTACAACCCCAGACATAAGAAATGGTAGAAAAATATTGCCATCAATAAATTGAAGAATTCCAAATGCTATAAGAATTACGATTACATATGGATCTAAACCAAACTGAGCAAGTGAAATTATTAGAATAGGTATTGTCATAAAAACAGGGCCAAAAAAAGGAATTAACTGACTTAAGCCAAGTGTTGTGCCTAAAAGAATTGGGCTATTTAAACCCAAGAAGTAAAATAACAAACTACCAAATATTGCAACTATAAAAACTTCAATAAATTTACCTTTAAAATAGTTTTGAAAATTTACATTTGCCTCATTCCAAACCTTTGAAAGAAACTTTCTTTTTTTCGGTACAAACCTTGAAAAGCCGTTTGATAACGTTTCTGTATCCCAAAGCCAAAAAAATAAAAAAATTGGAACTAAAATCAGCCCTAAGAAAAGATTTGCTGTTTCTTGAGCTCTTGATATTCCAAATGATATAGCGCCAGTTAAAAAACCGCTTAAATCAGAAAGAAGAGATTGTGCACTTTCTATCGATTCAATAGGCGCGTTTAAACTTCCCAATGCTTGAGTTACCGGCTCCAAGATAAATAATAAGCTTGGAATATCTTCTATGAATGCTTCTGTTTCATTTATAAAAAGCGGCACAAAAAGAAGTAAAAAAGCCGATGCAAGCAACATAACTATTAAAAAAGTTATAAACACACTTATTTTTCTTGGAATACCAATTTTTGTGAAGTAAGTATTTACAGGCCTAAACAGAACTGCCAGAACAATACTTATGAGTATTGGAGATGCCAAATCTCCAAAAATCCAAAGAGTAAGCAAGCCAAAAAATAATGAAGCTACCAAAAAAATAAGCTGCTGGCTTTTAAATAATGTATTTAATCGCATTTTCTATTGAATCTTTATTTAAAAATCCTATCAAATAATTATAGTTAAGTATCTGATGAAAAAAATATTTTATTTATTTTATTTATTTTTGTCCTCTAACATTGTTTCTCAAGAAAACAGTATAGAGCTTCCACTTATAGGAGATAGACTTAGTGGGGCCGTATCGGAAACTGAAGAGGAAATCCTAGGGCGACAATTTTTAAGAGACTTAAAAAGAGAGACAGACATACTCTATGATCCAATAATTCAAGAATGGACAGAATTATTTGTTTACAAAATTGGTGAGTCAAGCAAGGTTAATAAAAAGACGTTTGAGATATTAGTTATTGAGGATAATAGGCTAAATGCATTCGCAGCTCCCGGAGGGGTAATTGGCATTAATGCAGGTTTATTTAAACATGCTGATAATGAAGCACAATTTGCCTCTGTTGTCGCGCACGAATTAGCTCACCTTAGTCAGAGACATTTTGCTAGACAAATTTTAGAAAACAGTGATAGAAGTAATGCAAACATGGCAACAATACTTGCTTCTATTGTTGTTGCTGTAGCTTCAAGGAATCCAGCAGCACTTATCGGCGGTCAAGGCTTACTTGTTAATCAAAGGTTAAGGTTTTCAAGACTTTATGAATCTGAAGCAGACAGAGAAGGTTTTATTACTTTAGAAAAATCAGGATATAAAACTTCAGAAATGTCAGAGATGTTTAAAAATATGCAAGAAATTAGACGGCTTTCTGGAGATAACATACCTGAGTTTTTATTAACACATCCAATAACTACTCGTAGAATTACAGACTCTAGAGAAAGAGCAAGAAATTCAGACGGAGATGGAATTGTTAATAGTTTTAATTACCGCTTAGTCAAAGCAAGAGTGAAATTTCTTATGATGGATAACTTATCCATTAAGGCATTTGAAAAGGATATTGAAGATAATGATGAAGGCAAATACTTCACTGCATTAATTGAAAAAAAGAAATTAAACTTTACCAAATCAATTTCAATCCTTGATGAACTCTCAAAAAAATATCCTGATAATTTAATCATCAAAACAACAATTGCAGAAACCCTAACAGAATCCGGAAATATAAATAGAAGCAAAAGTTATACTGAAGAATTATTAGATATTTCTTTGGGAAATTACCCAATTAGCTTTAATCTTGCCAAAACTTATATTCTGGAAGGAGATTACATTGCAGCTGAGCAAATATTAGAAGATATAAAATTTTATAGACCTGTTGATATAAACCTCTTAAAACTTCTAGGGGAAGTTCAACAAAAAAGTAATAATATGCTCAGTTTCCACTTAACAAATAGTGAATATCTTTTCTACTCTGGCAGATATGAGGAGGCTCTTGCAGATCTTTATCAAGCAAGAAGATTGGCTGTCAACAACTTTAAAATTAAAGAAATTATCACAGAAAGAATAGTTTTTTTGCAAAAATATTTAGGAAAAATTCCTAGAGGTTAGCTTTAAAAAAATCGGAGACATCCTTCCAAACTGTTTCTTTTTCAACATCAGATAGTGGCTCATGCCTAGACTTCTCATAGGCTTTAAACTTTGTACTAAAACCCAATTCAAGAAATTTTTGATGCATATCAAATGCTTGTTTACCCATGTTATTTACAGTATCAAATGATCCTGTAATAAAGAAAAAGGGTATTTTTTTGTTGAATTTTTTATATGTATCTTTTTTCCATAAATTGGTGCAACCATTTTTTAAGTCCATCCAAAATTGATTAGTCATCGGAAAACCACAAAGAACGTCTTCAATATATTCATCAACATTCTCATTGTCACTTGAAATATAGTCGTGCGTAGTCCTGTTTGGTTTAAAAAAGGAATTATGTTTTTTAGTTGTAAACTCCTCCATAGTACTATTGATTTTTTTAGGATCTGAAAGTTTATATTCCGGCCATAAAACTAAATTATTTAAAAACATCTCAATATTATTCCTGCTAAAAGCTGCGCTTAAAATTATTCCATCAAAATGAATATTTTTTCTTAGTACTGCCAAACATATCACTGTACCCAGGCTATGGGCTAATAGGAAATGTTTTTTGGCAGGATGTTCTTTTCTAATATAAGAATTTAATTCAATTATTTGATCAACAACTTTTTCAAAGCCATAAGATTTATCTAAATATCCCCTCAATTTGCCATCTTTTACATGTAATCCATGTCCAAGATGATCATTGCAATAAACTTGGAAGCCCTCATCATTTAGTGCTTTAGCAGTAAGATCATATCTTTTATGATGCTCCGCAAGTCCATGAATAATTTGAACCGTTGAATGGGGATTAGTTGCTTGCAACCATTTAGCTCCTCTTAGATTTCCATGCTCGCCCTTTATGGAAAACTCTTTCATAAGAAACTACTTTAATAATTTAGCAAAGCTATCAAATTGCTCTCTTTCTGTTCTAAAAGAATTGGCTGGATGCTCTTGATCCTCGTAGCCTAGAGAAATTCCACACCATAAAATTTCATCATCTCCATATTCAAGATGTTTTTTTAATAATTTTGGAAATCCTGCCCATGCCTCTTGCAAACAAGTGCCAAGTCCCTTNCCAACAGCTGCAAGACATATACTTTGAATGAAGTGCCCAACATGACCCCAGCCGTTTGGGCCAACAGATTTGTGAACTGTAACAAAAATACCAACTGGCGCATCAAAAAATTCATAATTTTTCTTTGCCCAGGCCATTCGTTTATCCATTTGATCTCGCTCTATACCTAACGCTCCATATAATCCAAAACCACATGCTCTTTGCCTTGCTTTGTACCAATCAGGCATGCTTTCTTTGGAAGGGTACACTTGGTATTCCTCGGTTTCTATCTCGCCTTTGTCAAATTTTTCACATGCTTCTTTAACTAATTTATTTCTAGCCTCGCCCATTACTACATAAACTTTCCATGGTTGGGAGTTGACTCCGGATGGTGAAAATTTTGAAGTTTCTAGGATGTCTTTTACAACGTCTTCAGAGACGTCTTTACTTAAATAACCTCTTACTGAATGTCTTTTTTTAATTGCTTCTAATATATCCATAGGAGTGAAATTATAAACTGATACTATTTAAATTTATAACTATCTATTTGTTAGTTCTAGATTATTTTTAATTTTATTATGTTTTTTTCTGCTCAATTTATAATTTAAAAAAATTAACATTGGAAATAGAAATAGCAATGACACTACTGGACCATGTAATGTAAATAAAGAGACAAGCTGTTCAGAAGAGGGTTCACTTCCACCTGGAGGGTAATTAATGATCCACAAAAAGAACATTGATATAAACTGACCTAAACCAGACATACATTTTGAGCAGAATGATGTTAAAGAGGAAACGGCGCCTTCTTGTCTTTTTTCTGATTGGAATTCAATTTCATCAATAATATCTGGGACCATCGATTCTCTAGTCATAAGCGAAATAAGTGAGAATATTGAAGAAAAGAGGATCATAACTGACATAAAGTTAAGAATTTTACTTTGTTCCATTCCGTCAAATAAACCTAAGTAATGCGTAATGAATGGTAGTGAATGTGTTAAAGATAAAAAAATCAAACTAGCTATTACAATTTTTTCTTTATCTAAATATCTTGTAATAATGGGGGTAACAACCCAACTCACAATTGCAGCAAGAATATAAAAATATATAAGCACACGTAAATCTAATGGGTCAAATTGCCAAAATTTTGTGTAAGTTAAAAAACTTAAACTGTTTGCCAATCCCCAAGTTCCTTGAATTAAAAGAGAGCCAAAAATAAAAAGTAATAATGTTTTGCTCTTCAACACAAATGAGAGTTCTTTTTTTAAAATTTTAAAGTCAGCTTTTCTTTGTTTAGGTTTCCACTCATATAATTCTGGAATTACTTTTTTTGACCCAAGAAGAGAAATTACACCAAAAATTAACATAAATGAACTACCAAAAATACCTATATAAAGCCATTTATACGGGTCACTTATGAAGTAACCTAAGAAGCTATAAACCACAAGAGAGTGTCCGGCACCTATTATCCACTGGTAACCTTCTCGCATTGACATGACTCTTGAATTATTCACATAATTGCCTCCTAATTCAGAAAATAAAGCTCTATGAGGAACATCAAATATGCTTACAAAAAACCTTGTTAGAATTAGAAAAAAAAGCAGCCAAAAAAATAGAAAATACTGATTTTCACTCCAAGAGGGATCTGGAATAAAAAGCATTACATAACAAATGCAAATTGGAAGAAGCGATAAAAACATATAAGGGTATCTCCTTCCCAAATTAGTTTTTGTTCTATCAGAAAAGGTTCCAATAACTGGATCTGAAAAGGCATCAAATAAAAGAGCTAATAGTACTGCTGAGCCGGTTAAAAGTGGATTTAGACCTAAAAATGTTAAATAAAAAAAGCCAAGAAAAAATGAAAAAAAATCGGTCTTTATCGCATTAATTCCTCCTCCAAAACCAAGAAGAATTCTTTGCCAAAAGCTTATTTTCATAAATTAAAGAAGTAAATTACTTAGAATATATCCTAATATAATTTTGTTTATTTTTTAAAAGCTGGTGGGTCGTATAGGATTCGAACCTATGACCAACGGGTTAAAAGCCCGGTGCTCTACCAGCTGAGCTAACGACCCAGAAGAGTGGTATTTTATACCAGTACAACAATGTCTTAAAGTCAAAATTTATTTTATATAAATTAAATTATAAATATGGTTCATAATCTTCTCTATACATTGTTTCTAGAAGATATATAAAGCTTTCCCAATTCAAATCAATGAGCATTTTTGAATTGCTAAGCTTTTTATTAAGCAAACAAGTCTGAAGCCTTACTCTAATTGGTTTGTTGTCAAACTTATACACTAAAACCGGAAATTCATCTCTNGGTGTAACTCCTAGCACTTGCTTCCACCATGCAAAAGGAGGTTCAAATCCTTTCTTGTAAGCTTTACATTCAATATTCCATCTACCGAGTTTTAAATCTGGATGATTTTTTTCTTGGTATTGAGTAAGAATTCTTCTCACAGGCCTTTTTAAACCAAGATCCTCCTGCAGTTTTTTTGAAATTTTCCTTTCAAAATCATGACCTTTTTTTCTTTGATTTATGGTCATTTTTCAAATACCTCGCTATCCAATTCAGCGTTTGTGAAAACTTCCTGAACATCATCAAGGTCCTCTAAGGAGTCAGTAAGTTTTAAAATCTTTTCAGAATTTTCTAAGTCTAGCTTAATTTGATTTTCAGACTCCATCAAAATTTCTGTAGATTCAATATCAAATGATTTATTTTCAATGGCACCTTTTAATTCTGACAAATTTTTCGGATCACAGTGAAGTTCTGTTTTTTCATCGCCTAAATCTAAAATATCTTCAGCGCCGCTCTCAATTGCTAGTTCATAAAATTTTTCATCTGCTGAACTGTGATTTACAAAAATTTTACCTATTGATTTAAACATGTAGGCTACACTTCCAGATGTACCCAAATTTCCACCAGATTTTGTGAAAGCATGTCTAATTTCAGAAACAGTTCTATTTTTGTTATCAGTTAAAGTTTTGATAAATACAGCAATTCCCTCTGGTCCGTATCCCTCATATATAACCTCTTCTAAATTTTGTCCTTCTTGTCCTCCTGCGCCTCTTTGAATTGCTCTATTAATTGTATCTTTGCCCATGTTTGCTGATAAAGCTTTTTCATAAGCTAGTCTTAGTCTTGGGTTGTCTTCTACAACTCCACCACCCTCCTTTGCTGCAACAGTTAACTCTCTAATTACTTTTGTAAAAACAGCTCCTCTTTTGGCATCCTGTCTTGCCTTTCTGTGTTTGATATTTGCCCACTTAGAATGTCCTGCCATTATTCTTCAATTTTCTTTATGTTCAACTCTTCTAGACTTTCATCAGGAACCTCTCCTGGTGCTTCTGTAAGTAAGCACATTGCAGATTGAGTTTTAGGAAACGCAATAACATCTCTTATAGTCTCTGCGCCTGTAAGAATCATGGCAATTCTATCTAAACCAAATGCAATACCTCCATGAGGAGGACAGCCTGTGCCAAGTACTTTTAAAAAAAATCCAAATTTTTCATTAGCTTCTTTTTGACTTAAGTTGAGAAGTTTAAATATTTGCTCTTGAATTTCTTTGTTATGAATCCTTATTGAACCTCCCCCTAACTCTATTCCATTTACAACAAAGTCATATGCTCTTGATTTAATAGAATTTATATCAATTTTTTGTAGTTCCTCTAAATCAGACTGAGCAGGACTAGTAAAAGGATGATGTAATGCAGATACTTTACCATCATTATCTTTTTCAAACATTGGAAATTCAGTAACCCAACATGCTTCATAGCCATCTTTTAATAAATTCAAATCTTTTCCAATTTTATTTATTAGTCTACTCATGTAATCGTTTACAATCTTGGCTTTACCAGCTCCAAAAAAAACAAGGTCATTCTTATTAAGATTTAATTCTTTTATCAAATTTTCTATACATTCTTCAGATAAATATTTGAGTATTGGTGAGCTAACTCCTTCATAGCTCACATTCTCAACTCTTATGTAAGCTAATCCTCTAGCTCCAAATTCTTTAACAAAATCTGTATATCTGTCAATTTGTCCTCTTCCGATTTTATCTCCATCATTTATAACTAATGCTGCAATTCTTGATTCATTATCGTTTGCAGGTTCTGAGAAGACTTTAAATTCTTCTTTTTCAAAAAGCTTCTTTACCTCTATCAGTCTCAAAGGATTTCTTAAATCTGGCTTGTCACTGCCAAATTCTTCCATAGACTTTTCCCATGTAATAACTTCAATATTCTTCAGATCTTCTTTAGCAATTTCTTTGAAAACTTTTCTCATTAAGTCATTTGTAAGATCCATAATGTCTTTTTCCTCTACAAATGACGACTCGATATCAAGCTGAGAAAATTCTGGTTGTCTGTCTGCTCGTAAGTCNTCATCTCTAAAACATCTGGCAATTTGATAGTACTTTTCAAAACCTGAAATCATCAACATTTGCTTGAATAGCTGTGGAGATTGCGGAAGTGCAAAAAAACTNCCTCTATTTGTTCTGCTAGGCACTAAATAATCTCTTGCTCCTTCAGGGGTAGCTTTTGTAAGAATTGGTGTTTCAATATCAATGAAGTCTTTCTTTTCAAGTTCTTTTCGGACAATTTGAGAAATTTTAGATTTTGTCTCAAGATTTTTTTGCATTTCTGGTCTTCTTAGGTCAAGAGTTCTATTTTTTAAACGTACCTCTTCACTAACTTCAGCAGATTGATCTAACGGAAATGCTGGTGTTTCTGCTTCATTTAAAACAATTATTTCATCAGCGATAATTTCAATGACTCCTGTTGTAAGATCTTCATTTTCAGCGTCTTCAGGACGCTCATTCACTTTTCCAGAAATTTTTAAAACAAATTCACTTCTAATTTTCTCTGCAAGTGAAAAAGGTTTTTTATTCTCCGGATTTACAACGACCTGTACTATTCCAGTCTTGTCTCTGACATCTAAAAAAATAACGCCTCCATGGTCTCTTCTCCTATGGACCCAGCCACAAACGGTAACAATTTTATTAATGTGCTTTTTAGAGAGCTCTCCGCAATAATTACTTCTCATCTTTTTTTTGCTTTATTTTTTTCTTTTCTATTTCTGGTGAGTGGATATTTTTTTTATTATTTTTTTTAAAATCAGTTTCATACCACCCATCACCCTTTAATCTAAAACCTGGAGCAGATATTAACTTTACAACCCCTCCAGATTTCTTACATTTTAAACAACTTTTTAGTGGTTTTTCGTTTATTTTCTGAAGTGCTTCAAAATTTGAATTACATACATCACAGTAATAGTCATAAATCGGCATAATAAAAAAGAAATTACAATATAATTAACATTGGAGATTATAGTGTATTTCTCAAAATTATTCGTCCCAACAGTAAAGGAAGACCCCTCAGATGCAGAGCTTATTAGTCATAAGTTGATGGTGCGTTCTGGAATGATTAAAAAAACTGCAGCTGGAATTTATAGCTGGCTACCCATAGGTCTTAAAGTTCTTAAAAAAGTAGAGGAAATAGTCAGAAAGAATTTAAATAACTTCGATGCTGAGGAAATTCTAATGCCTATGGTACAACCTGCAGAATTATGGAAAGAATCAGGAAGATATGGTGAGTATGGCAAAGAACTTCTTAAATTTGACGATAGGTCAAATAGAGGATTTGTATTGGGCCCAACTCATGAAGAAATAATATGTGAAATTTTTAGATCTCATCCAAAGAGTTATAAGGATTTGCCTGTAAACCTTTATCAAATACAAACTAAGTTTAGAGATGAAATTAGGCCAAGATTTGGTGTCATGAGATCAAGAGAATTTTTAATGAAAGATGCATATAGCTTCGATATTGATGAGNAAGGTCTAGTTAAAAGTTATGGGAAAATGAAGGATGCTTACATAAGTATATTTGATGAAATTGGCTTAGATTACAGAATTGTTAAGGCAGATTCTGGAAATATCGGCGGAGATGTAAGTGAAGAATTTCATATTCTTGCTGATTCAGGTGAAGATTTGATTGCCGTAAGCGATAGTAGTGATTTTGCAGCAAATGTAGAGGTTTTGAATTACGATAAAGATCCCAGTGATCTTGAGGGGAAAAAATCTCCTGATGGTAAGGGTAAACTTAAAATTAAGAGGGGAATTGAAGTTGGTCATATCTTTCAATTAGGTCAAAAATATAGTCAAGCGATGAATGTTGGGGTTAAAGATATGAATGGAAAATCTATACATCCTTTTATGGGCTGTTATGGAATCGGAGTATCTAGAATTGTTGCTGCCGCAATAGAACAAAATCATGATGATAAAGGAATTCAATGGCCAGATAAGATTACTCCTTTTGGAGTGAATATTATTTGTTTAGATCCCGAAAGTGATGAAATCATGAAAGTTTGTTCTGAAATTTATAGTATCTTACAAAAATCTGGCTTTGATCCATTATTAGATGATAGAGATATAAGGGCTGGAATAAAGTTTAAGGAACATGAACTTTTAGGTATACCTTATTCAATTATTATTGGTCCTAATAACTTTAAAAATACAAAACTAGAGTTTGGTATCAGAGCACAAAATGAAAAAATAGATATGAAATTAGACGACATTAAAAAATATTTAGGAGAAAAATATGATTAGATTTTTTACTACCATAGGCGGGTTTCTATTAGGTTCACTGCTTATTACGCTTTTACTTATTTTTGCTTTAAATCCATCTTTTTTAGCAAAGCAAGTTTTAAGCTATGGCGCTAAAAGTTTTGGCGTTCCATCAACAAATAAGGTTGATAAGTTTCTTGATCAAACTATTATCGATGGAGCTATTGATTCTCCTCTTGCATTAACATACTTAGGGCTTGATTCTTTAAATTTCTTAACAGGACACAAATCAAAACTGGGCGACTACAGTTTAGAAAAGTCCGAGAGTGACTATGAAGAGAGTTTAAAACAATTGAATTATCTAAACAGATTCAATCAAAATGATATGCCTGATGGTAATTACAATTTACAAATAAAAAGATTTAGTCTTGATAATGATATTAGAGGTTTTGAGTCTTTCAGATTTCATTCTAGCCCTGTAACTCAATTTTTTGGAGCACATTTAAGTCTAGTAGAGTTTCTGACAGATCAACATAAGGTGAATAATGAAAAAGATATTAAATTTTATTTTGATCGCTTAAATGAAGTTCCAAGAGTTATTGGTGAGATTATAGGTTTTTTGGATAAAAGAGCAGAGAATGGGATATTTTCTCCAGAATTTGTCTACAAAAAAGCTATGGGTCAAATTGATACTCTTTCTACTGGAAGAATTGAGGATCACCCCTTGTATAAGACACTCGAAAAAAAAATCGATGAAATAAATTTATCAAAAAATAAGAAAGAAAATTATCTTGATGACGCTAAAAATTTAATTAAAGAAGTTTTCGTACCTGCTTATAGAAGACTTTTCAACACACTAGAAAGCCAAAGCAAAAATGCAAGAGAAATGGTAGGTGTTTGGGGCTTGCCTAATGGTNATGATTATTACAAACACAGGCTAAGAATCTATACAACTACTGATTACTCTGCAGATGAAATACACAACATAGGNCTTAAGATGGTAAGTGAAATTCAAAATGAAATTAGAAGCATTCTTGAATCTGAGGGTTACGATATTTCTAGACCTCTCCCAGAGCTATATGAAGTATTAAATAGTGAAGAGAGATTTTACTATGAAGACTCAGATGAAGGGAGAGAGCAAATACTCGCTGACTATACAAAAATTCAAAATGAAGCTATGAAAAAAATGCCTGATTATTTTAATGAATTACCTAAATCTGAAGTAATTGTAAAAAGAGTTCCAATTTACTCTGAACAAAGTGCTGCTGGTGGCTATTATCAAAGTCCTGCTTTGGATGGTTCTAGACCTGGGGTATTTTATGCAAATCTATATGATATTAAGGCAACAAAAAAGTTTGGGATGCCAGCACTATCATTTCATGAAGCTGTACCAGGACATCATTTTCAAAATGCCTTAAATATAGAAAACAGTACTCAAACTTTGTGGAAAAAATTTGGATATGGAACATCAGCTTATGGTGAGGGATGGGCCCTATATGCNGAGAGATTAGCTATAGAAATTGGATTAGTTGAAGATCCATATGATTTAATTGGATCATTACAATCTGAACTATTTAGAGCTGTACGATTAGTTATTGATACAGGAATGCACAGCAAAAAATGGACAAGAGAAAAAGCAATTGATTACATGATTAAAAATGTAGGATCTGAAGANAGTGAAGCAATCTCAGAGGTTGAAAGGTATATAGTTTGGCCAGGACAAGCCTGCGCCTATATGATTGGTCGAATTAAAATCATGGAACTAAGGGATAAAGCAAGAAAAGAGCTAGGAGATGACTTTGATNTTAAGGACTTTCACTCAGCAGTTCTTATGAATGGATCCCTACCACTAACTGTTCTTGAGTCAGTGATAGAAGATTACATAGCAGATAGTAAAATCTAATGTCTATTCAGATATTACTTTTTCTATATCAGTGAGGATATTAGGATTTTCATCAAGAAATTCTGTTACTTTTGACATTCCCTGACCAATCTTATCGCCTTTATAGCTGTACCATGATCCAGCCTTTTCAACTATTCCTTTTTGAACTGCATACTCAATAATTTCAGCTTTTCTATTTATGCCCTTCCCATAAAGAATTTGAAATTCTGCTACTTTAAATGGAGGTGCCATTTTATTTTTAACGACTTTTACTCGCGTTTCATTTCCGATAACTTCATCTCCATCTTTTATTGCACCGATTCTTCTAATATCTAACCTTACACTGGAGTAGAATTTCAATGCATTTCCCCCAGTAGTTGTTTCTGGACTACCAAACATTACTCCGATTTTCATCCTTATTTGATTGATAAATATAACGAGTGTATTTTTTCTCTGGATGCTACCAGTAATCTTTCTTAGTGCTTGTGACATCAATCTTGCTTGAAGCCCAACGTGTGAATCACCCATATTTCCCTCTAATTCAGCTCTAGGCACTAATGCTGCAACACTATCAACTACTATTACATCAAGCCCTCCACTTTCAACTAACTTATCGGTAACTTCCAAGGCTTGTTCACCTGTATCAGGTTGAGAAATAAGTAGTTCGTCAATATCAACACCTAGGGCTTTGGCATATTCTGGATCTAACGCATGCTCCGCATCAATAAATGCTGCAGTTCCACCGGCTTTTTGGCATTCTGCTATTATCTGAAGTGTAAGAGTTGTCTTTCCAGAGGATTCTGGACCGTATATTTCAACTACTCTACCTTTAGGCAAACCATCAATTCCTAATGCTTTGTCTAAACCAAAAGAACCTGTAGAAATGGAAGGGACCTCGACGGTATCCCTTGTTCCGAGCTTCATGATAGTTCCTTCACCAAAATCTTTTTCGATTTGCTTAAGTGCTGTTTCTAACGATGTTTTTTTATTATCTGCCATATTTTTCCTTAGTAGTGTATATATATACAGTACTTACTTTTTTTTAAATAATCAAGAAAAAAAAACATTTTTTTCTTTATTTTTTTAAAAGAGTATATATCAAGTAAAATACTCAAATGGCATTTATAGTTACTGAATCATGTATACAGTGTAAACACACTGATTGCGTTGAAGTTTGTCCTGTAGACTGTTTTTATGAAGGTCCTAATTTCTTAGTAATTAATCCAAATGAATGTATAGATTGTGGTCTTTGTGAACCAGAATGTCCTGAAAAAGCTATTTATGCAGAGGATGAACTACCACCAGATCAAATTCATTTTGTTGAAATAAATGATGATTTGTCTGCTGTTTGGCCAAATATAACGCAAAAAAAGGAGGCTTTGCCCGAGGCTGCCAAATTCAGTTCTGTAAAAAATAAAATGGATCTCTTAAAAAAAGATTAATTTAAATGCAGCCACACAGATGGAATTGAGCCAAAGATTAAACCAGAAAAAAACACCTTTACTGAATTCTCATTTTTTTTAAAACTTTTGATTATTTCATTTGGGACAATAAAAAATGATATTGATAATCCAAGTATTAGTGGAGAAAGAAGTAAAAAATCAAAATTTTTTAATGAAATTATTACTTCTTGATAAACACCTAAAAGGACTAAAACTAATGAACCAGAAATTCCTGGCAAAATAAATGCAGTAAAACTTAAAAATCCGGCAAAAACTAAAAATAAAACCTTTAATGGAGGAGCAAAATCTGAATAAGAAAACTCTATTAAAGTTAGGCTAATACAAGCTGCAATAAAAATTCCAGAGAAAAAATGTAATGGGAATTTTGCTGAAATTNTGAATCTTTGATCTAATAAGCAGTTTTTTAATACAGCTAAAACCATTACTAGAGAAAGAAAGATTTTAAATTCGAACAAAAAATTTGTTATTAAATAATTTATTAAATTTACAGCTAAAAAAATTGCCATAATCATGCCCAAAAGAAGTGGAGCTGAAAANCCTAGATTGATATTTTCTTTTATCTTTTTAAAAGAAAATTCGAATTGTGAAGGGCTAAAAAAAGATATTATTCTTACAAATTCATTATAAACATTGAACAAACCAGCTACAGTTGCCCCAGAAATGCCGGGGGTGATTTCGGCTAACCCCATAAAGAAACCGGATACAAATCTGTAAAAAAATTTATACACCTGGAAGTTTTCCTCTAAATTTTGAAAGGCTGGTCATATCCCAAAATAAAGGAGTTACTGAAATGAAGTTCGTTTTAATTGCTTCGAAATCTGTGCCTTCAAGATTTCCAGAAGGAGGTCCTGATTTTCCAATTTTATAACTTATTGAATTTTCATCCCCTTTAAATTCAGGTGCAAGAGGCACCCCTCTATTTCCGAGTTTAGTGAGCTTAAAGCCTTTGATTTGATTAAATTTTAAATTTGGGACATTCATATTAATAACGACACCATCATTTGGTTTATCTTTGTAATTCTCAATTATTTGATCAAGCATCATTTTTGTAGCAAGTATTGCTGATTCAAATTCCTCAAAGGATTTTCCTGCTATAGAAATAGCTAAAGGTGGAAAATGTAATTTTCTTGCTGTGAAAGCTGCGCCAAGTGTACCTGAATGAATAACATCATCTCCCATATTTGCTCCTCTGTTAATGCCGGAAATCACAATATCTGGAATTTGCTCTAAAATAGCCATTAAACCCATGAAGACGCAATCAGCTGGCGTTCCATCTACGGAGTATATATTGTTGGAGAGTTTTTCAATTTTTACATCCGACCTAAGTGTTATAGCAGCGCCCTGGCCGCTCTTATCTTTTGACGGTGCAATTAATGTTACATTATGACCATCTTCCTCAAGAGCCTTCAATAAACTTAATGTAATATTTGAATCGACTCCGTCATCGTTTGTTAAAAGAATATTCACCTTGAAATTTTTATAATTGTTTGTGCTGCTGCACCATCATTATTACCTATAAAACCCATTTTTTCTGAAGTTTTTGCTTTTAAACCAATATTTTCTTCATTGAGTTTAAGAATTTGACTTAAATTTTTAATAATTTTAGCCTTATATTGACTGAGTTTTGGTTCCTCAAGTATCACAACTATATCAACTTGAATTAGTTTAAAACCTTTTTTTGTAAGTAAATTATTTGTTATTTCAAAAAGCTTACTGCCTTCTGCATCTTTCCATTCTGGAGTATTTGGAAAATGTTCTCCAATATCTCCGTCACCAACTGAGCCAAGCATGGCATCAACTATTGAATGAAAAATGATATCTCCATCAGAGTGAGCATCAAAGCTTTTATTGAAAGGAACTTTTACTCCACCCAGAATTAAATACTCGCCCTCTTTAAACCTATGGCTATCAAAACCCAAACCAACTTTTTCCTCTGGCTTATAAAAGTTCATTACATCTTCAGAAACTGTAACCTTTATATTTTTACGCTTTCCTGGAATAAATCTTACAGTTCCTCCTGAATGTTCAATAGCTTCTGATTCGTCACTTGGAATGTAATTTTCTTTTAGACAAATCTCAAGTGATGATTCTAAAGATTTTGCTTTTGTAATTTGTGGAGTTTGGGCAAGGTAAAAATCATTCCTATCTACACTTTTCTCAACAAATAAAGTTTCTCGATTTATATTTTTTAAAGATTCATATACAGGCAATCCATAAACTAAGCAATCCTCATTTTGATTTTCAAATTCATCTATTAAAAGGTGTATATCTTTTTGATCTATAAAAGGCCTAACAGCATCATGCACTATTACATAATCTTCTTTATCGACTAATTTAAGAGCTTGTAAAACAGATTCTGCTCTTGTTTCACCACCTGTGACAGTAACTATATTAAGACCATCTGGTAAATCTAATTTTTTAAATTCCTTGTCATTTTTATGTAGTGGAATAACAATTTTTTTAATTGCAGAAATATTTGTAAAAATATTAAGTGTCTTTTCAAGAATAGTTTGATTATCAATCTTGAAGTATTGTTTTGGAATTTCAGAACTAAATCTTGTTCCTAGACCAGCAGCTGCAAGGATCAATGAAATTTTTTTATTATTCTGGTTCGATTTCAAAATACTCCTCACCCTCTTTAATTAATCCAAATTCTTCACGAGCCATATTTTCCACATAACTTTCATCATTTTTGATTGAGTCAATTTTTTCTATAAGTTCAGTATTTTCAATATTAATTTTAGTTAGCTCCTTTTCTTTTGAAACAACAACATTAGAAATTTTTTTGTTTGAATTAATACTGTAAGTTCCGAATAATATGTCGTACGAAATTAAAGCAATAACAATTGATAAAAAAATTATTCCAATGACTGTTATAAGACTATTAATTTTATTTTTTTGGGTAGAGCTCATTTTCAATAATTAGTAGTCTATTGTATTTTGAGTTTCTATCTGATCTTGATGGTGCACCCGTCTTTATTTGCTTTGCGTCCACCCCAACAGCTAGGTCAGCTATAAAAGGATCTTCTGTCTCTCCAGACCTATGTGAAATGATAGTATTGAATTTGTTTTCTTTTGCAAGCTGAATACTTTCCAAACTTTCAGTCAGTGTTCCTACTTGATTGGGCTTTATAAGGATTGCATTCCCGGCATGTGAGTCTATTCCCTTTTTTAATAGCTCTCTCTGAGTTACAAATATATCGTCTCCGACTATTTGTACTCCATTTAATTCCCTTGTTAATTTTATCCATCCATCCCAATCATCCTCATGCAAAGGATCTTCGATAGATTTAATATCAAATTTTTTGATAAGTTTGACATAGTAATCTACCAAACCATCCGATGAAAAAGTTTCATCTGTAGCATTTAAAATATAATTCTTTCCATCAAAAAATTCTGAAGCAGCACAATCTAAAGAAATAAAAATATCTTTGCCATATGAAAAATTTGCACTTTGAATTGCTTTTATTAAGTACTCTATAACTTCTTCATTTGAGTCAAGATTAGGAGCAAATCCACCCTCATCTCCAACATTTGTGCTCCAACCTTTTGATGAAAGAAGTCTTTTTAATGACGTATAAACTTGAACACAGTTTTTTAAACCCTCAGAAAAACTAACATCATCAGAAGGCATAATCATAAATTCTTGTATATCTATCCTATTATTAGAATGGGCTCCGCCATTAAAAATATTTAACATTGGCTTGGGCATTGAAAGGGTTGATCCTTTACCTGATTTAGAATTAAAAAGAATACGTATATAGTCATAAAGAGGGAGGCTCATTGCATTTGCAGCGGCCCTTGTGCAAGCGAGAGAGACTGAAAGTATCGAGTTTGCACCTATTTTTTTCTTTTGTCTTGTACCATCAAGATTAATCATTATTTGGTCTAATTCTTTTTGTTCCTCAATTGGCTTACCTAATAAAGCAGGCTGTATTAAGCTCTTTATATTTTCGATCGCTTTTTTAGTACCCTTTCCATCAAATCTCTCATCATTATCTCTAAGTTCAAACGCCTCNTTTTTTCCTGTTGAAGCCCCACTAGGAACCATGGCTTCTCCTTTATGTCCTGAATTTAAAACGACAGATGTATGAATTGAAGGGACGCCTCTAGAGTCAAGTATTTCAATTGCGTCAATTGATTTGATATGCATTATCTATTTCTTTTAATCAGAGAATCTAGCTCGAAAATTTCCATTAAAAAACTCTCTAACTCTGAAAGTTTAAGCGCACATGGACCATCACATAATGCTTTAGAAGGATCTGGATGTGTTTCNAGAAATAANCCTGCGATNCCTTGAGAGATGCCAGCTTTTGCAAGTTCTAANACATATTCTCCNCTTCCNCCTGTACTTTTTTCTAGTGTTCCAGGCTGCTGCAAAGAATGAGTAACATCAAAAAAAACAGGTTTGGTTGATTCTTTCATAATTTGAAAATTTAAAATATCTACTACTAGATTGTTATATCCAAAAATATTTCCTCTTTCACATAAAATAATATTTTTATTNCCCACTGATTCACATTTTTTTACTACATGAAAAATTTCTTTTGCTGACATAAACTGTGGTTTTTTTAAATTTATAATTTTTCCTGTCTTAGCTGCTTCAACTACCAAATCAGTTTGTCTGCATAAAAAGGCAGGAATCTGAATAATGTCACACACTTCAGAAACGGGTTTTGCTTGATGCGGTTCATGAATATCAGTCAAAATTGGCAGATTATATTTTTGCTTNAGTTCAGAGAGNATNTTTAATCCATCTTCTAAACCAGGACCCCTATAGGAATCTAGTGAAGATCTGTTNGCTTTATCAAAAGAGGCTTTGAACACAAAATTAAACTTTAATTTTGAAGAATTTTTTATGAANNCTTCCGCAACTTCAAAAANTAGTTCTTTTGATTCAATTACATTTACGCCTCCAAAAATAGTTAGTCTCTCAGAATTTCCAATTTTAAAGTTATTTAGTTTAATCATCTCTTCAATTTTACCGCTGTTTTAATGAAATCATTAAATAATGGATGTCCTGTTTTAGGTTTTGACGTAAATTCTGGATGGAATTGACAACCAAGATACCAAGGGTGATTTTTGATACCAATAATTTCAACTAAGTTGTGAATTTCTGATCTTGCAGATATAAGCAAACCTTTTTTCTCAAGTTCAGAAACATATTCAGGGTTTACCTCATATCTGTGACGATGTCTTTCAAATATATTTGTTTTCTTATAAAGCTTATGAGCAAGTGAATTTTTTTTCAATTTTGCCTTTTGAGCTCCCAAACGCATAGTGCCTCCTTTATCAGAGTTTTTATCTCTTTTTTCAATTGAGCCATCTTCATTTTTCCACTCAGTTATTAATGAAATAACTTTATGCTTTGTCCTAGGTTTAAACTCAGTACTATTTGCATCTTTCAATCTGCAGAGATTTCTGGCAATTTCAATGATTGCTATTTGAAGCCCAAGGCATATTCCAAAGTATGGAACTTTTTTTTCTCTTGCATATTTTGCTGCAAGAATCATTCCCTCGATTCCTCTTCCCCCAAATCCACCAGGTACCAAAATGGCATCTGATTTTTTTAATTTGGAGGAGTAATTTTTATTATTAAGCTCATCAGAATTGACAAAATTAATATTTACCTTTGTATCATTATTAATTCCAGCATGATCAAGAGCTTCAGTTAAAGAAAAATAAGCATCTTTAAGATCTACATACTTCCCAACAAATGAAACATTAACCGATTTAGAGGGTTTGATTTTTCTTTTAACTACTTTTTTCCATGCTGACAAATTTGGTTTATTTTTCTCAAGCTGCAGTTTATCAGTAATAATTTTATCTATCCCTTCCTCATCAAGAGCTAATGGCACTTCGTAAATTGTCTCTAAATCAGGTAAAGATATAACAGCATTTGATGGCATTGAGCAAAATAAAGCTATTTTTTCTTTACTTTCTTGCGGTAATTTTATGTCTGATCTACAAACAAGAATATCAGGCTGAACGCCAAGCGATCTATATTCTTTAACCGAATGTTGTGTAGGTTTAGTTTTTAATTCTCCAGCATTTTTTAAAAACGGAACAAGAGTTAAGTGTATAAATGATGTCTGATAGCTTTTTAATTCAAGACCAAGCTGTCTGATAGCTTCAATAAATGGCTGACTCTCTATGTCGCCAACTGTCCCTCCTATTTCAACAATAGCAATATCATATCCTTTAGAACCCTTGATAATTTTTCTTTTTATTTCATCGGTGATGTGTGGTATGACTTGAACAGTTTTACCTAAATATTCACCTTTTCTTTCTTTTCTTAAAACAGAATAGTAAATTTTTCCCGCAGTAAAATTATTTTCTTTTGTACATTTATGATTGATGAATCTTTCATAATGTCCAAGATCAAGATCAGTTTCTGTCCCATCTTCAGTTACAAACACTTCGCCATGCTGAAAGGGGCTCATAGTTCCAGGATCAACATTAAAATAAGGGTCAAGCTTTATAACAGTTACTGTATATCCTTTTGATTCAAGCAATGAACCTATAGATGCTGAAGCGATTCCTTTCCCTAGAGAAGAAACAACTCCACCAGTAACAAAAATAAATCGCGTATCTTTAAGCAAAATAATTTAATAAATTAAGAGACTATTCTAAATAATTTTTTGGAACTCTTCTTGAGATATTTGTTAATAATTGGTATGAAATTGTATTTACGCTCTTAGCTAGTGTGTTCAGGGGGGTTTTGAAGTTCCACATTTCTACCCAATCACCTACTTTTATTGAAGAATCATCCCCTAAATTAACACAAACCATATCCATGCTTGTTCTCCCGATTGTATGGAACTGTTTATCATTCACAAAAACTGGGGCATCTTTATAGATTAATGGGTATCCATCAGCGTACCCAAGTGATATAACTGCCACTAACGAGTCTTTATCTGCTGTCCAACTTGCCTCATACCCAACAGAGTCTCCTTTTTTTACATTTCTTATTGAAATTATCTTTGATCTGAAATTTGTAACAGGTTTTATTCCATGTTCATAAAAACCACCACCATAAACTGAAATACCTGGTCTCACAATATCATAATGAGATTCTGGATAATTAAAGACAGCACCAGAATTTGCAAGACTTTTTTTATAACTGAATTTTTTTGTTACCTTTTCAAAGAGCTGAAGTTGTTTGTCATTTAGTGGGTGTCCTTTTTCATCAGCACATGCAAAGTGTGACATTAATACAAGGTTCCTAAAACCTTTCTCCTCTAAAACTTTTATTGTGCTCTCAAATTTTTCTGGATTAAAACCTAATCTATTTAAACCAGTATTAAGCTTTAGCCAAAATCTATTNTTTTTTAATCTCGCATCAAGATTTTTTAACTGCCAATCTGAGTGAATTACNNTATCCAAATCATATTTTAAGACTTTTTCATATTCATCTAAGTCATATACCCCCTGCAGTAAAAGAATTGGCTTAGAGCTTTCATTTCTCACTAAAATTGCCTCATCTATAGACATTACAGAGTAACAAGANACATGTTCATCAATTACCTCAATTCTACTCTCACGTAATTTCTAAACCATAAGAAAAAGCTTTTAAAACACCCTGTATTTCTGAAGATGTTTTTTCTTTGAGNATATTTAAATTATGACTTAAATTGCTNANATTAATTTGCAGCTCAGTATCACGCATTTTGGACTCTAGTCAGATTCAGACTTTAACCAATCTCTATAAGCTTTTTTAGCTGATGGATGTAATTCTGCGAATCTAGTATTGCTCTCTTCAAAAGACAGTAGCACTTGATCAATAGGACCATTTCGGTGCTTTACTAAATTTACTTCTGCAACATTTTTATATTCTTCTTCCTTCTTATATGGCCATTGTCTGTAGAGCATATAAATTAAATCTGCATCTTGCTCTATTGCCCCTGAATCCCTTAAGTCAGACATTCTAGGACGCTTATTTTCTCTTGCATCTACATTTCTATTTAGCTGGGAAAGTACAATTACGGGACATTTTAATTCTTTTGCTAAATGTTTAAGAGATCTAGAAATATCAGATAACTCGTTAACTCTATTATCATTTCTCCCTGGCATTTGCATCAATTGAATGTAGTCAATTATTACTAGGCTTACTCCTCCTTTATTNCTATATTCTTGTTNAGCTCTTCTACATTTAGCCCTGATTTCAGGTGGTGTTATATTTCCNGCATCATCNATTANTAGGTNACTTTTTGATAATTCATCGCCCATTCTAGTGAGTTTTTCTAATTGTTGCTCACTTAACGTGCCGGAATATACATTTTTCATTGAAACGCCAGATCTTGTACCAAGCATCCTTGCAGTAAGTGACTCTGCTGACATTTCTAAACTAAAAACCATAACACAACCCTCTTCATTCATTGCAACATGTTCGGCTATATTCATCCCNAGCGAGGTTTTGCCCATACTAGGTCTACCAGCAATTATGATTAGCTCCTCTGATTTCAAACCAAGTGTTAGTGAGTCAAGGTCTTTATAACCATAAGAAAGGCCAACTAAATCACCCTCTTTTNCCATTAAATCTTCAATTTTATCCAATGAAGTTGAAACGAGTTCATTTATTGGTCGCATAGTGTCGTTATTTAATCTGTTTTCTGAAATTTCAAAAATTTTACTTTCCGCCTCAGTTAAAATTTCATCACTAGATTTTCCTTCTGGATTCTCAGAAAGCTTTAATAATTCCTGAAGGACATCTTTGAATTTTCGGTCAAGAGATTGTGATTTTACAGATTCTGCATAACTTTCTGCATTCCTTGCAGTCACAGGTGTGTCTTGAAGTAATTTTAAATAATCTACTCCCCCAATACGTTCTAATAAATTATTTCTATCTAATTCTCTTGAAACACTNATGTAATCGGTACCTTTACCACTATCTGCTAGGTTTTTTATACATTTATAAATTTCTGAATGTACTTGTGATATAAAGTCGTCAGCAGATAATTTTGCATCAACTTCTGGATAAGCATTTACATTCAGCAATAAAGAACCTAATACTGCTTGTTCAATTTCAATATTATTACTTGGCATTACGTTGATTTTACTTCAATAGATATAGATTTAACTATTTCTGGATGAAGTTCAACGTTTACTTCAAATTCACCGACTTCTTTTATTGGTCCTGTGGATAAAATGATATTTGATTTGTTCAAAAAATCTAAACCTTTTTCATGTAGTGCGCTTAAAATCTCTGATACACCCACCGAGCCAAAAAGAGCACCGCTCTCTTGTGCATTGGCAGTAATTTCAAGTTTTACTTTCTCTAACTTTAAAGCATTTGCCTCTGCTAATGAATATTCATCATTGGCTTGTTTAAGATATTTTTCTTTATCTTTTTCAAATTGCTCTATGTATTTATCTGTAGCAGGAAGAGCTTTATGATAAGGAAGTAAAAAATTTCTTGCAAAGCCAGATTTAACATCTACAACATCGCCAATCTCTCCAAGATTTTTAATCTTAGTAACTAAGACAACTTTCATTTCTTTTCCTCAATCTTATGCTTGTCTGTAAATGGCAATAATCCAAGCAATCTGGCTCTTTTTATTGCTTTATTGAGTTTTCTTTGTTCTTTTGCTGTAAGTCTTGTATATCTGGAAGACATTATTTTGCCGTTCTCAGAAATAAATGTTTTTAANGTATCGGGATCTTTGTAATCAATAATTTTTTTCTTTTCTTCACTCACTATTGTTCAACCTTTACTGTTAAATGCCTAAAGACGTTTTGATCGAATTTAAATTTCTCTTCAAGAAGTTGAAGTGTATCGGTATTTAATTCAACATCTAAATGCACGTAATTCGCATAATTCATATTATTTATTGGATAGGCCAACTGTCTTTTCCCTAAAAGCTTAGTATTTACAAGACTTCCTTTGTTTTCTTTAATGAGCTTTTCAAGTGATGCTAAAAAAATATCTACTTCATCCACTGCATTGGGATTGAGAAGTAACATTAACTCGTAATTTTGCATCACATTTCTAGACCTAACCAGCCACGAATTTGGTCTATCATACCCTCGCTACTATTAAATTTAAAGTGTTTGTTCTCTTCTTTTACACAAAAATTTAACATCCCCACAAAAGAAGAATATTGTGGTTTAAGCAAACTTTCAGATATTTCAGGAATATTGTATTCAGGTATGCCAATTTTTACATTTTTTTGCATTATTTCTCTACCTAAATCCTGTATTCCTTCAAGGTTTGAAGTGCCGCCTGTAAAAACAAAGCCTGCAGGAATCTTTTCATCGAATCCACCATCTTGCACAATTCTTAAACATTCACGAAATAAAAGTGATAGGTGTGTCTCAATTACCTTTGCAAGATCTCTTCGAGAGATTTCTTTTTGGATGCCATCATTAAGATTTCCAACTTTTAGAATTTCATTATTAGCTTGATTTTCTAAAGCTGTACCATGTTTGAGTTTCATCTCTTCTGCTTTATGTGTAGGTATCTCAAGATGAAAGGCTATTCTATCTGTTAAATATTCCCCACCTCTATCAAATACTTTTGAAAATATTATCTTCCCAGATTTATACACAGAAATATCCGTTGTTCCCGCGCCAATATCAATCAAACATACTCCTAAATTTTTTTGATCATTTGATAAAGTGCAATCAGCAGCGCCAAGTTGACTAAAGAAATATTTTTGAATTTTCAAATTATTTCTTTCCTCAACACATTGTTTTATGTTGTTTTTCATATTCTTTGAGCAATAAATTAAATGTGTTTTTGCCTGTAACCTAACACCCCTCATTCCTCTGGGATCTGCAATTCCATCTTTACCATCAATTACAAAATCTTTAAAAACAGGATACAAAAGGTCAATATTTTCTGGTACTAAATATTCTGTAGAGGATTTCATGGCTTGTTTCATATCCTTGATAACAATCTCACGTTCATTTCCAGTTGAATGTCCAGTTGTTTCATTACCTATAATCTTTTCATCAGAAAATGAGACATAAAGATTCTTAATTTTTTGTTGAGACTTTGATTCAAGCTCTGAAATACAGTTTCCAATAGATTTTGATGCAAGGTTAAGATCTGTAATAGTTCCGCTTTGAAAACCCTCTGATTTGACTGTGCAAGATTCTAAAACNTTTAATTTGTTATTTTCATTAGATGCTAAAGCTGCACTTATTTTTGATGTACCTAAATCAAGAATTGAAATCATAAATTTTTAATAACAAAACCCTTTGGGTATCTTAAATCTAGAAACTTATTCTTCAAATCTTTTTTATTTAATTTATTTGTTAGTTTAGTTATTTTTTTTATTCTAGCTTGGAGTTCTTTTTTCCCCAATAATACTTTGTAATCATTAAAATCTAATATCCAGCCTTCAGTTTGGTCAAAAATTACACTCTTAATTTTGTCCTTTAATTCTGAGTTTGAAATTAAAATTGCTTGTTGTTTTGCACTTAATGGTAAATCTTTGTTTTGAATGTTGAGAATAATCTTATTGTGTTCATGCAAAGAAAAAAAAGGTTCAAAATTTTCATCGTAATAAAAATGTGAGGAGATTTTAAAAAGTGGCTTTTTTGCTTCAACAAAAAATTCTTGTCCTGTAAAAGTGTATGTTTTTTCAGCTTTTTTAATCCAAGAAATATTTTTTAAAAATATTTCAAATTCACTACTTTGGAAGAATGCATTTTTTAGAACTTTTTCACAAGAAGCACAGTTATAAGGGGATAAAAAATGGACTTTGAACTTTGTTTGATTTATTTGAAGTGCCAAATTTACAGAATAAATTAGCAAAATTAAAAGTAGGTAAAAAATTAAATATTTAACAATCTTCAATGATCAAGCTTATAAGTTCTTTATATTCTATACCTGAATATTTTGCCGCCAAAGGGAAAAGACTTTTAGCCGTAAATCCTGGTACGGAGTTAATTTCTATTACAGCCAATTTTTCTCCTTCAGAAACAAAATCTACTCTTGCCCATGTTTTGCAATTTAAACAGTCAAAAACTTTTTCAGAAATTTCTTTCAATCGTTTTACGGTACTTTCGTCTTCAATTTTTATTTTTTGAGTATTTTGTGAATTATATTTTGCCTCGTAATCATAGAATCCTCTAATTGGGTCATGTAATATTTGCAATGGCGTCAAAGGCTTCCCTTTCAATAAAGCAACTGTGTATTCAGGTCCATTAAAACTCTTTTCAATAATCACTTCATTAGAGTAATTTTTGGCTTCCTTTAAAGCCTCATTGAATTTTTTATCTGAAACTTTTGAAATGCCATAGCTAGAACCGTTAAAATTTGGCTTTACAAAATAGTGTTCATTCTCTGCAAAAAAGCTGTCATTGAAATCAAAATGTTCATTATTTTTTATAGATTTAAATTGAGGAGTAAGGATGTCATTTGCTATTAGTGCTCTTTTTGTTGCAACTTTATCCCAGGTTAAAATACATGATTCTGAACTAGATCCTGTAAATTTTCTTTTTTTATTTTCTAGTTGTGTCTGAATTTTTCCATCTTCACCACCTTCTCCATGCACAGCTATAAAAAAAATAGTTTCATTATCAAAATTATCTGGATCAAATTTAGATAAATCAGTTAATCCTGGATTATATAAATCGGTATCAATGTGCTCATAAATTGATTTAGCTGTAAGATACGAAATTTCTTTTTCATTAGATGCTCCGCCATAAATAATTTCAACTCTTTTCATTTTTTTCCAATAGCCATGAGAGATGCTGTTATATCTGAAACATTACCAGCTCCCTGAATAATGAGAATACTGTCTTTTTTAATACTTTCATTTAAATTCTTTCTTATCTGATTTAGATTTTTTGCATATTTAGCATCAATATTCTTTCTTAATAAAGAGTCTACAAAGTCGTAACTAGAAATGCCCGACGTATTTGCTTCTCCTGCAGAGTAAATATCCATTAACTGTACAGAATCAGTATCTGAAAGTACTGATATAAATTCCTTGAACAATATTGATGACCGAGAATAGCGATGAGGTTGGAAAATCATATTTATTGGCTTGCCTTTATATTTTGACTTGGCTGCTTGAATTGTAGATTTTATTTCTGTGGGATGATGTCCATAATCATCAACTACTAACACCTCTTTCCCATTTATTTGTACAGTACCTTTTTCTTCAAATCTTCTAGAAACACCAGAAAAATTTTTTAAAGAATTCTTAATAANACTGGTTTGTATTCCTGCTTGTTGAGCGACAATAAAAGCAGCAGTAGCATTTAGAGCATTATGTTTACCAGGAATTTTAAGTTTTATATCAAACTCAAACTTCTTAATGTTATCTTTCAATATAAATTCTTGATGAGATTTAGTTTGTTTATAATTTTTTATAGAAAAATCTGAAGTTCGTTCAAATCCAAATGATATTTTTCTTCTAGAAAGTTTTTGATAAAGTTTTTTTGACTTTGGGTCATCAGTGCAAATAATCCCCACACCAAAAAATGGTAGTTTTTCGAGAAACTTTAAAAAGGTATCACTTATTTTCTTAGGATTATTTTCATAAAAATCTAGATGATCGTTATCAATATTTGTTAACACTGATATCTCTGGATTTAGATGTAAAAATGATGCGTCACTTTCATCTGCTTCGACGACAATATAGTCACTAGAACCCAAAATACTTTTATCTTCCATTCCTAAAATTCTGCCCCCAATAATATATGTTGGATCAAGTTCAGCCTCGGTAAAAATATGAGCAATTAAACTGGTTGTTGTTGTTTTTCCATGAGATCCTGCAACGGCAATACTTTGAAAACCACGCATAATGCTAGCTAACATCTCAGCTCTTGGTATTAAAGTAATGCCTTGTTTTTTGGCTTCCATTATTTCAGGGTTTGTTTTATTAACTGCCGAAGAAAACACTACTACATCAGCTTTTTTAATATTATCTTTGGTATGACCAATTTTTACAGTAGCTCCTAATTTTTTTAACCTAAGAGTATTTTTACTCTCTGACAGGTCACTTCCAGAAATTTTATACCCTTGATTCAGAAGGAGTTCTGCAATTCCTACCATGCCTACTCCTCCAATTCCAATCAAATGAATATATTTAATTTTGCTTAATTTCATTTGCTATCCTTGAAGCTGCATCTTTATGTATATTATTGAACATATTTTTACTTCTTTTATTCAGGTCAGAATTATAAAAGGAAGTTATTTCTTTAAGAAATAAATCTTCAGAAAAACTTTTTTCGCTCAGATATATTCCGCCACCATTTTTACATGCATTTTTTGCATTAACTGTCTGATGATCATCAATTGAATTAAGAATAGGTATAAAAATAGCTGGCATAGCATATGTTTGAAGTTCAGCAACAGTAGATGCGCCACTTCTACAAATAACAAATTTTGTTTGTGCAAAGACATCTTCTATTTCATCAATATATTCAACCTGCTTAATATTGCTTAAAGAATTAATAGCTTTTTTTCTACCTGTTTGGAAAATAATTTCTTCTGAAAAATTAGCCTTCTCCAAAACCTTCATTAATTTTTCATTAAAAAAATTTGCACCTTGACTGCCACCAAGCACAAGGATAGATTTCTTTTCTTTATTTAATTCATAACCTTTAGCTGTAATTTTATTTCTAATTGGATTCCCAGTGTAAATTTCATTACTCGCAACATTCTGAAAACTGGAAAAGAATTTGTGACTAAAATTTTTAGCAAATTTATTTAATGTGCCGATTACTGAATTTTGTTCATGTATATATATTTTTTTTCTAAATATCAGAGCAGCAAGAACACCAAAAATTGATATGTATCCACCCATAACAAGAATTTTATCAGGCTTAAATTCAATGAAGTTTTTAAGGAAATCGAATAAATTTAAAAAAAAACTAAAAGGCCACAACAATTTTTTGAATAAATTTTTACCCCTAAAACCATCGATTTTTAGGTGAATAGTCTTAAATTTTGAATCTCTAAATATTTTTTTTTCGAGTTTTCTGGATGATGCGAAAAAAATAATATCTTTTTTATTAAATTCTTTAGCAATTGTTAATGCTGGGTAAATATGACCGCCTGTTCCAGCAGCAAAGATTGCAATTTTCATTTGATCCCATTCCTAAATTCCCAGCTCGCTCTCATTGCGATAGAAAGAAATATAAAGTTCATAATGATACTTGATCCTCCATAGCTTATAAAAGGAAGGGGTAATCCTTTAGTAGGAATTAATCCTACATTAACAAATATATTTGCAAGTGTTTGCACAAAAAATAAAAACCCAAATGAAATTATTATGAAGCTGTTAAAGGTATAATTTTTTTTGTATGAGATATACGCAAGCCTATATATCCTGTAAAGCATAGTTAAATAACAGGTAAATAATATTAATATTCCAGCAAATCCTGTTTCCTCGACATATATTGAAAAAATAAAATCAGTATGTGCTTCAGGTAAAAAAAAGTACTTTTGAGTACTTTCACCGATACCCAAGCCAAACCAATTTCCGTTAATAATTGCAATCAATGCCATTAGTAGCTGATAGTCAGTCCTCTCAATATCATCAAAAGGATCTGTAAAACTTATCAATCTGCTGAATCTCTCTTCATTGAAATAAATTAAAATTGACATCAAGACAAAGAATGAAACTAATAATATTCCAAGCTGTGAAATTTTTGCTCCACCGCAAAATAAAACAACCATCCCTACAGAAAATAGAACTATTGTTGCTCCGTAGTCAGGTTCAAGAAATAAAAGAATACAAAAAATCAAAATTAGAACTAGAGGTTTGGAAAATCCCCACCAGGATGTCTCGAGTTGCCTTTTTCTTCGGAGGGAATATCCGCATAAATATAAGGGCACAAGAACTTTTGCAACCTCTGAGGGTTGCAGATTAAACGAAACAATTCTTAACCATCTTCTACTTCCATTAACTTCTGTACCCACTGAGGGAATTAATACTAAAACAAGCAGAAGAAATGATAGAAGAATAAAAATAGCACCATTTTCTCTATAAAAGGATATAGGAATAAAGAGAACAAAAGAGCTTATCAAAATTCCTATTGATAAAGCGATAATTTGTCTCTCAAAAAAGTAATATGGATCAAGATACTTTTCGCCTGCATAAGGAGCCGAAGATGAAAAAATGAAGACAAGACTTATCAGTGTAAGAATAATAATTGGAACAACTAAATACTTATCAAAAAAAGTGTGCTTTTCAATCACTAAAATATTCTAATACTTTATCTTTGAAGAAATTACCTCTATCTTCAAAATTTTTGAAATCCTTGCCACTTGAGTTGCCTGGTGAAAAAAGAATGTTTGGCTTTAAATCTGCTTTCTTTATATCTTGTAAAACTAAATCTAAATTTGAAAAAGTTTTGATATTACTTCTTCTGCTTTTAACTTTTTCCATGAGCTCATTTCTATGCATACCAAAAATATAGACTTGCTGAGGTCCATAAACTTCATAGGATTTTGGCTCTTTTCTAGGATCGCCACAAATTATTAGATTGCCATCAAAATTTAATTTCTTTATTGCATATAGCAGAGAAGCTGAATTAGTTGATTTTGAATCATTAATTATTCCTGGAATAACCTCCTCAAGTCTGTGTGGAAGTTCATTTAAAGATCTGGAAGTATTAGAATCTATTTTTTCTAAACTTGATGCGATTTCAAAGGCAAAATCTTTAAGACTCATATTAGTATTTGCAAAAAAAGTTTTTGCTCTGTTATTACAAATTTTAAGCTTTGCTTTTTTGTAATTTTCGAAATTACCGTGAAAATCAAGATGATCTTGAGAAATATTTGTAACTACTGATAAGTCTAGCAATGATTTATTCAGTTTTTCGAGCTGGAAGCTTGAAAGCTCAATTATGGAGTATTTTTTTTTATGATGAAGGAAGTCCAAGACAGGATTGCCAAAATTTCCAACAATGATTCCACTCGAGACTTGATTTAAAATTTGCTCTAAATAATAAGCAAATGAACTTTTACCGTTTGTTCCCGTAACACCGATCTTATATGAATTATTATGCTTAAAAAATATATCTAAATCAGTTTGAAACTTTAAACTGCTTATTTCTGTCTCTGAAAGATATTCTTTTAATTTGAAGCCAGGAGATATATAAATATTTTCATATTTTTTTAAATATTTATATTCTGGAAATGCTATGAAGTTTTTTCCTTCAAAGTTTTTATCATAAATTTCAAAATTTAATTTTTTTTTAGTTAGATAATTTGCAAAAGATTTTCCTGTGATGCCATAACCTAGAATCAATGATTTTTTCATCTAATCTTTAAAAGAGATAGTCCTATCAAGACAAAAATAAAAGTTATTATCCAGAAACGTACGATAATTTTTGGTTCTTTCCATCCTATTAATTCAAAATGATGGTGTAATGGAGCCATTTTAAAAATTCTTTTTCTCCTTAAGCGAAATGATGCTACCTGTAGAATAACGCTCATTGCTTCAATAATGAAAATCATTGCCATTACTGCAAATACTATTTCATGCCTAACAATAATTGCTATTAAAGCGATAAATGAGCCCATAGAGAGTGAACCTATATCGCCCATAAAAATTTGGGCAGGATATGTGTTGAACCACAAAAAACCAATTCCCGCTCCAATCATGGCCCCACAAAGAACCAGTAACTCTCCTGTTCCCTCTATATATGGTATGTATAAATATTCAGAAGCTATTAAATTTCCTGCAGACCATGCTATAAAACCCAAAGCAGCAGTAACTATTATTACAGGTAAAATTGCAAGTCCATCTAATCCATCGGTAAGGTTTACTGCATTTGAGCTTCCAACTAGTATAAAAACCGAAATAAAAATAAAAAAAATGCCTAAATCAAGGGAGACAGTCTTAAAGAATGGAACAATATAGTTNGTTTCTGCCGTGCTATTTGCACTGTAGTAAAGTAAAGATGATGCAATGAAAGCAAAAATTACTTGAAAGAAGATTTTCGTCACCATAGAAAGACCTTTTGAGTCCAGGCTTTTGACTTTTCTGTAATCATCGAAAAAACCAATCAATCCAAAAGAGAATATTGTAAAGAGTGAGATTAGAAGATATTTATTTTGTAAATCTCCCCATAAAAGCCCTGACAAAAGAACACTACCAATTATTAGCAGCCCACCCATCGTAGGAGTTCCATCTTTAACTTTATGACTTTTGGGCCCTCTGTCATCAATTTTTTGCTTAAATTGAATAGACCTTATGAATTCTATAAATTTATCTCCAAAAAAAAGAACTATCATGAGGGCTGATAAAGTAGAAAGAATTGTTCTTGTAGAAAGATAAGAAAAAAGATTTAAAAAAGAGGACTTCTCAGGCAAATAACTTAGAAAGAAATCAAGCATTTTTTATTATATCAATATATCTTTCCATTTTGCTTGACCTGGAACCTTTAAAATAAAGATTTATTCCCTCATCAAGCTTAGTAGAGAGAATTTTTCTTGGGAAATCATTTTCATTTTCAAAGAAATATAACTTATCTCTTTTTTGAGTTTTAAAACATTCATAAAAAATTTTTCCAGTAACAAATATCTCATAACCCTCGAGTTTATTTAAAAGATCACAATGAATTTTTAATTCATCTTTGCCAAGTTCTGCCATATCACCAAGAATCAAAACTGTTTTATTTGGGTTTTCTAATTTTGCAGTTTCAATTATAGCTTTTGGATTTGCATTATAGGAGTGATCAATTATTTCCGCATTTTTAAATTTCTCTCTGTTCCCTCTACCTTTTGAGGGAATAAATTCATATAGCTCACCTGATTCTTTTAATTCGAGCATTTCTAAAACTTTTTTACTTATTAGCAGGTTCTTTTGTAAATAATTTTGTTGTTCAATTTCTCTCCCATCGATAAAATTTTCTTTTTTTACTAATGTTTTAAGTAATTTCAATTTTGTTGATTCAATATTTTCAATAGATTTAAAAGTTTCTATATGGTTGTGAGTAATATCTGTTAAAACGAATACATCGCAAAAAAGATATTTTGCGATTTCATCAAAATCGCCCTCTTTTCTTGCACCACATTCAACGATAATTATCTCTGAAGTGTGAGGCATTTGTAAGATTGTAAATGGTATGCCAAATTGGTTATTTTGATTTTCTTTACTCGCATGGCATTTTTCTCCTAATGAAAATTTAAGCATATCTTTAATAGTAGTTTTCCCGTGACTTCCAGTTATAAAGACTATTTTTGGTCGAATTTCTTCAAGATTTTTCTGAGCGAGCTTTAGGAGAGACTCATATACATTCTCAACTAAGATTGAACATTTCTTTTCCTTCCTGTCAGACAGAGCAAAACCACCTTTACTTACAACTTCATCTATGTAGTTNTTGCCATCAAAATTNTCGCCCTTTAATGGAATGAATAATTCATTTTTTTTAATATGTCTGGAATCAAAACTTATTCCATTAATCTCATGATCACCTACAAACATTTGTCCATCTAAAAACTTTGAAACGTCTTTGAGTGAATTTAAACCTTTTACGCTAAACATTTCTTTACAATCTCACGATCAGAGAATTTTAACCTATTACCTTGCTCAATTTGAAAATTTTCATGCCCTCTCCCCGCAACAACAAGAACATTATCTTGACTCATAGAATTTATAGCTAGTTGAATAGCCTTTTCACGATCTTTATTAACTTGTATTTTTAATTTATCTTTTATGCCTGCTGCAATCATATCAATTATTTCATCTGGAGATTCACTTCTGGAATTATCAGAAGTTAAAAATATTTTTGTTGCATATTTCTCTGCTATAGCACCCATTTTTGGTCTTTTACCTTTATCCCTATCGCCTCCACATCCAAAAACTAAATAAATTTTTTCTTTATAATTTATTGATAGTTGAGATAAAAGTTTTTCCATTGCTTCAGGAGTATGAGCAAAATCAATAATCACTTTTTTGTGTTTTGTTTTAAAATTCAAAACTTCAAACCTTCCATTAGGAAGGAGGATATTTTCGATTTTCCTAAAAAAAGATTTTATCTCACCGAAGCAGTAATAATAATAAGGTAGAGATATAAGCAAATTTAAAACATTATAATCAACCCATAATCTTACATTTGAAGAGAATTGTCCCCATGGAGTAAAAGTATCAAATCTGATCCAACCATTTTCATCAATATCTAAAATTTCGTAATAAATTTCTGCTTTTTTATTTGATGAAGATATTGAAAAAATACTTCTAGCATTAGCATTTTGTTTAATTTCTTTTGTAATGTTCATGTCTTGATTGAAAGCCAATGTTTCTAGACTTCTATTTGACAAAAGTTCAAGTTTGGAACTTAAATAATTAGAGGTGGTTTTATGATAGTCAAGATGATCCTCTGCAAAACTTGTGAAACCAACATGCTTGATTTCAAGTCCAGCTAGTCTTTTCTGATTAATNCCTATTGAAGAAGCTTCAAAAAAAACATGCTTAGTATGATTTTGAACTTTTTTAAGAAATTTTCTGATGAACAGTGGATTTTCAGTTGTCAATTTTTGGCCTTCAATTTCATTTTCCTCCAAAAACGAACCTAAAGTACCCATTGAAGCATAAGCAACATCATTTTTTTTAAAAATTTCACTCAAAAAATGAACTGCGCTTGTTTTGCCATTTGTTCCAGTAATAAAAAAATTTTCAAACTTTTTGTGTTTTATATTATAAATTTCATCTACCCACTTAATAAAATTTTCATTTAATCTCGGAATTTTAATAAAGCATTCACTATCAGCTTCACTTGTGTCACACAAAATGTATTTAACTTTTTTCTCATCATTTTTACTTAGGAATTTGTGGCCAGAATTAATAGATATAAAAGTGTCACCATCTTCAAGTTGAGAAGTATTTGAAATAAAAGATTTGTTTTTTAAGAGAAGATTTTTAAGAGGATTCATAAATAGTTAGTTCTTTTTAAATAACTAACAAAAGACTTTACAAGTGGTGCTGAAATTGTTCCACCGTAATAATTGTTAGGATCTGGCTCATCAAATGTGATAGCTAATACATATTTTGGATTTTCGTAAGGAAAAATTGCAGCAAAGCTTGATACATACTTACCATCTGTATAACCCTTTCCCTCTCCAGGAATATATTTTTCTGTTGTACCAGTTTTACCTACAATTTCCACATCAATATTTTTCATTCTTCGTGCAGTGCCTTGAGTAACAACTGTTCGTAGTGCATCTAATATAAATTTTGCATTCTCTGGAGTTATTACTTGCTTCTTAGCAACTGATTTCTCTAAAAGTATTTTTGGCTCAACCATTTCTCCTCCATTTGCAAAAACAGTATATGCTCTTGCTAGCTGAAGTGTATTCACCTCAACACTATAACCATAACTAATTGCAGCCTTTTCAGTTGGTTTATATTTTTCTCTTATTAGAATTTTTCCTGAACCGTCTGTGAAATTGTTGTTAAAGTTTTTTCCAAAACCAAAGTTCTCTAGATTTTCAAGAATTTGACTATCATCAAATTGTAGACCAACCTTCGTTGTCCCAACTTGTGAAGATAGAGTAATTACCTCTGTTAAAGAAATTTCACCNTGATTCTTGCCCCCTGCCTCCGTAATTACTTTTCCAGGTATAACTAATCTTCCAGGATTAGTATCAATTAAAGTTTGAAAATTTACATACCCATACTTGATTGCTCCGGCAATTGTGACTGGCTTCATTAAAGAACCAGGTTCATAAAATTGGTTAAAAGCAATATTTTTTGTAATTTTTCTTTCAGGATCATTCGGATTATAGGTAGGAAAATTAGCAACAGCTAAAATATCTCCATTACTGGAATCAAGTAAAATTGCAGCTCCAGCATTAGATTCCGACATAGCCACTGCTTTCTCAAGTTCTTCCTGTAATTTGTATTGCAGATTAATATCAAGAGTTAAGGTGAGCGAATTTTCTTCATTATCAATAAAATCATTTACATCACCCATCACAATTCTTTGTCTTGCATCTTTAATAAGTTTTCGTTTTTCTGATTTTGTTAGAAGTCTGCTATTAAATATTCTCTCAATACCTTCAAGACCACCTTCAGTTCCAGCAAAGCCTATAAGAGTACTTGTGACACTTCCAAATGGATAATATCTTCGATATTTCTCTTCTCTAATTATTTTACAATCACAATATTCTTTTGAATCATTATAGAAACTGCTGTTTATTGGATTTTGAAACCAAATTCTTTTATTTGCATTTAAAAAAATTTCAATTGAATTTTTATTTGAGAATTCTATAATTTTTTCTTTTTCTGCATTAGATGAAAAAATAAATGTATCTCTTCTAATATCGGTGGCTAGTTCAATTGAATTTCGGTCAAGTATTTTCCTTCTTGGGGTAGTAAACTCTTTTTCAGTATAAACTCTTGAAATGCCCTCTTTAAGTATTCTTTCCTCTTGACCTTTGAGTTGGAAATATTTTACAAAAGGCAAAATAAATAANATAAAAATTAAAACAAAAATTAATCTTATTTTAATCATAGCTTATTAATTTTTTGTGGTTCTATCATTCCCATTTTCAATGCCTTTTCATATATATATGGAGAGGAATCAATCAGAGATATTTCAAGTTTAAGTTTGGCATTTTGGTCTTTAAGTATTGATATTTTTCTTTCAATTTTTGATAGTTGTTCAAAGTCTTTTTTGTAGTCATAAACAAGCTTTACTTTATAAAATGCTAGTGCTGAAAAAAGGAATAATAGAAAAATAAAAATGCTTGTTTTTTTACTCATAGCTTTGTAATTATCCTCATCCTAGCACTTCTTGACCTTACATTCATTTCTACTTCTCTATCTGAGGGAACTATCAGTTTACTGACTTTGAATTCAGGTGAAGAGTCATTTTTTATGGGGATACTTTTTTCATGAATTTTTTCTTTGTGTTTAAATAAATTCTTAACCAACCTATCCTCAATAGAATGAAATGAAATAACTATAATCTTTCCACCTTTTTTCATAAGTTTTTTTAGTGAAATAAGGCACTTGTGAAGATTATCAATTTCAGAATTGACCTCCATTCTTAAAGCCTGAAAAACTTTTGTAGCCGGATTTTTCTTTTCTTTTATTGTTTTTATCTCCTTAATAAAAATTGCAAGTTGCATTGTTGTCTCAAATTTCTTTTTCTCTCGTTGTACGCATATTGCTTTTGCAATTTTTTTTGATTGCTTTTCCTCCCCATATTGTTTAAATATTTTTGCTAAGTTTTCTTCTGAATAAAAGTTAACAATGTCATAACATGTTTTAGAGGTTGAATCACCAAACCTCATATCTAGTGGTCCATCTTTTTGAAAGCTAAAACCTCTTTCAGGTTGATCAATTTGAGGTGATGAAACACCGCAATCAATTATTGCACCATCTAAAGATGAGTTTTGAAAGAAACTGGAAACCTCAGAAAAATTCGCTCTGATAAAATTGAAGTTAGAATTTTTAATTTCAGCAGCTGATTTTTCTGATTCGTGATCTAAATCAAAAGATGTAAGTTTTCCAGTTGATAGCAATGAAAGAATCTTTTTGGAATGACCACCTCTTCCAAATGTACAGTCAANATAATTTCCTGACTTTTTTACTGATAACGCCTTAATTGATTCATTAAGAAGTACAGGAAAATGTTTAATCTTTGGCTCCTCTCAAAAATTTTTTAATATCAATTTTTGACATGCCATCAATATTTACAAATTCGCCAGCACCCTCTTCAAGCTTTTCAATGTTATCAATTGCTATATGAACTTTTTGATCTATGTAACTTCCTCTTCTTCTTCGTAGTCCCGTTGCAATAAACATAACTGAAACATTTTCTCCCATCATTTCATCTGTTGAAAATCCATTGATAAATTGGGCATTTTCTTCAGAAAGATTTTTTGCAGCATTCCTTCCTTCCTCAAATTCACTGAAGGAAAAATCATTACTTCCTTTCATGAAAAATATTACCCCTTTTGCATTACGAACATCTCTTTGATTAAAAAAAGGGTTTGTTAATGCTTTATTGATTGCGTTTTTTGTTCTATTTTGTCCAGAAGATTCTCCAAGACCAACTATGGCATAACCATTACCTTTAATTACAGACTTAAGATCAGAGAAATCTATATTTTTTTTATTTGGCTGAAGAAGCATGCTGCTAATTTCTTTAATAATCTTTTTAATTTCATCATTTAGTAATTTGTATGCTGCCGATGTATTCCCTATTTTCTCTTTACTTATCTCATAAATTTTTTGATTTGGAATTTCAATTAAACAATCAACATAATTGATTAATGTATCAATGCCTTGTAGGGCTTGATCTCTTTTTCTCCCTCCCTCACTTTCAAAGGGTGTAGTAACCAGTGCAATAGTCAGAATTTCTAATTCTTTAGCTATTCTTGCAACTACTGGTGTTGCGCCTGTACCTGTTCCTCCTCCCATTCCAGCTGTGAGGAACAATACTTCAGGCTTTTCATCAAATATTTTTCTTATTATGTCTTCTGAATCTTGGGCAATTTTATTTGCAGTATCAGGGTTATTCCCAGCCCCATGACCTTCGCCAATCTTTATTTTTTTAGATTTATGAATAATGTTTTGTTCTTGGCTATCAGTGTTTAACGATACGAGTTCAATTCCATTAACGCCTGAATCAGCTATATTGCTAATAATATTTCCTCCACATCCTCCAACACCTAAAGCCATTATCTTAGCTTTATCAAAATCTTCATCTAGAATCTTCCAAGTAGACATAGTGAAATTTTAATCGAGAGATTTGAGTTGGTCTATAAGCCGGATTCTGTTCAAGATGATCATCTATCTTGGCACTCTGTCACCAAAGTNCTCTCGCTGCCTACCCAGATCACATGCGAGCAACATGATATGACCTCTATTTGGCATTGCTTCGAGTGGGGTTTCCAATGCCTTAAGACTTTAATCTTAAGCGGTAAGCTCTTACCTTACCTTTTCACCCTTACCTTGCGGCGGTATATTTTCTGTTGTACTTTCCATGAGCTCACACTCTCCAGCAGTTAGCTGGCACTCTGCTCTATGAAGTCCGGACTTTCCTCTAACTGTTGCATCCTTCTTAAGCGGTAAGCTCTTACGGCAAAACACCAGCTAGCGATCATCCGACCAACTCAGCACAATATAATATCAACTCTTTTTAGAAAAAGACAAATATCTTTTATAGGTTTTATTTTTATTATTTTTAAATAACTTTTCAGATAATTTAGCAATTTCTTTTAAGGGCAGTTTATTTTTTAGCAAACTGAACAACAAATCTGCTTTTGAAAAATCTTCAGAAATATTTTCCTTATAAAATAAGATCACAAATTCACCTGAACTCAGATTTTTATCTAATTTAAATTCATTAAGTATTTTTTCTGGATCACCTCTAAGAAATTTTTCATGTATTTTTGTTAATTCTTTTGCAACTACTAATTCAGAGGTTGGATAAATTAAAAAAATATCCTCAAGTGTTTGCAGAATTCTATGTGAGGATTCAAAAAAGATTGAAGTTATATTTTTTCTGTTTAGTTCACTATAAAAATTTCCCTTATCTTTTTTTGTTTTAGGGAAAAACCCTAAAAATTGAAATTTATCTGTAGGAAGTCCGCTAGCTATTAACCCAGTTGTTATAGAGGTTGCTCCAGGGAGAGGTACTACATTGACATGATTATTAATTAAATGCTTTATTAACTTATAGCCAGGATCAGAAAGTAATGGAGTTCCTGCATCAGAAATTAATCCACAAACCTTTCCTGCTTTTAGAATATCTAAAATTCCTTTTCTATTATTTGCGTCTGAACTATCGTTATATATTAAGATTTTCTTATCTTTTACATTGATTTTTTCCAGAAGTATTCTCGATTTTTGTTTACTCTCAACTATTAAGATATCTAAATTTTTAATAGTTTTTTTTGCTCTAACAGTTAAATCATTAAGGTTGCCAATTGGAGTGGGTATAATATAAAAGTTCATATGCAAAAAATCTATTTTATATCAGTTCTTATTTTTTCGACCTATACAATGGCTGAGTCAATAAAAAATAACCAATTTAATAATTCAGAAATNAGCAGAAAATATGAAAAAATGGCAAAACATATTAAACAATTAAATAAATCTAAAATAGCAATTATTGCTAACAAAAAAATGTCCATTCAACTCGACGAATTGAAAACAAAACTAAACGATAATGAAATAAGTTCTGAAATCCTTATTGTTGAAAATCAATTAGACGCAATAATTAGTGAATTTTTAAACATTTCTATTGGAAATAGGAAATACGAAGAACTATTAAATTCAGGAATAGAAGAAATAGTATTAGTCCATAGAGCTAGAGAAGATTTCGATTATATCCACATTATTTCTAATGATGAATATGAACTTTATCAAATAGCTGCATATGTACGTTTTAATTTTGGTTTAAATTATGAAATAACTACTTTTAGAGATTATTATTCACAAGAATTTGATCCATATGAAATGGGTGTACAACGAATCAAAATAGTTGAGAGTGAACTTAACTAAAGGAGTATTTTAAGTCTCTTTCTGTATCTGTTAAAGAAAGATCGAAGCTTGGGCGTGAAAAAAGCTTATCCTGATATTTTTTAATACTTTCAAAATTTTTACTCTTTGGAACGGTCACACCTAAATATGGTAGTCGATATAAAATTGCAGACATATAACAATCAACAAGTGTAAATTCATCGCTCATAAAGTATGGCTTCTCTTTTAATATAAGGACAATGCCAGATAAAAGTGCAGCAAGTTGTTTTTTGTTTGCGTCGAATTCCTTTTGTGAAACATTTGGTGCCATCATTTTATCAATTATGGGCAGCCAATCGTTTTCAATTCTTTGTATTAAAAGCTTACATTCAGCTTTTTCGTTTGGATAGATTGGCAGTAATGGTGGATGAGGAAACCTTTCATCGAGATATTCTAAAATAATTCTTGGTTCATAAATTGTTACTTCTCTATCAACAATGACTGGCAATTTATTATATGGAGATAAGGTAGCTAATTCTTCAGGTAATTTTCCATCAGGATCAAACTCTTTTATCTCGCAAGAAATATCTTTTTCTGCAAGGACTATCCTTACCATATGACTAAAATGTCCTTTCTCTTCTGAATAAAAAATCATTTATATTCTCTGTATAAAAGCCACATTACTGCAGTGAAAACAACAAAAAACAAAATTACATATATTCCGTTTCTCTCTCTTTCAATCCTTGCTGGTTCTGAAGCATAAGCTAAGAAATTAACAAGATCTTCCATTGCAGAATCAAACTCTTCTGGTTCAAGTGCTCCTTTACTTAACTGTATAAGTTTACCATTGCTGTCAAGCTCTTGTGTCCCTTGCAGCCCAACAAGAACATGTGCCATTGCTGTTCCTGGATAAACTAAGTTATTTGAACCTGTTGCTTGGGATGTGTCTTGATAAAATGTTTGTAAATAAGTATAAATCCAATCGTCTCCACGAACTCTTGTTCTAAGAGTCAAGTCAGGAGCTCCAATTGGAGAAATCTCAGGAAGTCCAAAGGTAACAAAATCTGAAGTCTTGACGTTTTCATTTGAAATCAAATCATCAATTAATACTGTTTCAGGTATATCTAAATCTCTTTGAAGCCTGTTCCATCTTAAATATCTGAGAGTATGGCAGCTTGAACAATAGTTTTTATATATGCCCAATCCTCTTTGAAGGGAGTCCCTGTCATGAACTGATGAATCGAATGAAAAGCACTTTTCAAGTTCGCCACATTTATTTTCTCCAGCTGAATAACTAAAAAATGAAATAAAAAAAGCTAGAAAAATTAACTTTTTCACAGTCTATCTGGTACCTCAAGAGTTTTTTCATACTTGGTATAAATTGGCATTAGCAAAAATGGTAAGAAATAAAAAATAGTACAAATTTGCGCGATTAAAGTTCTAATCTCATTAACTGGTTTTGTCCCAAGGTATCCCAACGTAATAAAAGAAGTTGCAAACATAATCATCGCAATTTTGCTGAAGATGCCTTTGTATCTGATACTTTGAACTTTAGATCGATCTAACCAAGGAACAATGAATAAAATTGCAATGCTTGCAGCAAAAATTATAAATCCTAAAAACTTACTAGTAATACCTAAAAAAGGAATACCAAATGTAACAGCTCTAAGAATCGAATAAAAAGGGGCATAGTACCAGACAGGTGCAATATGCTCAGGGGTTTTAAGGAAATTAGCCTCTTCAAAATTTGGTTTTTCTATGAAATATCCGCCGCCTGTAGGTGCGTAATAAACTATTGCAAAAAACACAATAAAAAAGATACCAATTGCTGGAAGCGCTCCAAATGTTTTATATGGATGGAATGGTTTTCCATCCAAAGGCATTCCAGTTTTGTCTCTGTATTTTTCTATATCAACACCCTCAGGATTTCCTGCGCCTACTTCATGNAATGCAAAGATATGGAAAACAACTAACGCTATCATTAGAAGAGGAACTACAACTACATGCAATGCAAAAAACCTAGATAATGTTGCTCCAGATAAAACATAATCACCCTGAATCCAAACTTGTAAAGATTCACCTATAAAGGGAATGGCACCAAAAAGGGAAAGAATTACATTTGCTGCCCAGTAAGACATTTGACCCCATGGAAGAACATATCCCAAGAAACCTTCAGCCATAAGTAAAAATAACAAAAAGCAACCAAATAACCATACTAATTCTTTTGGTTTTTGGTATGAGCCATAAAGTAGACCTCTAAACATATGGAAATACATCAAAAAGAAAAATGCACTAGCCCCAGTGCTATGCATATACCTCATAAGCCATCCATATTCCACATCTCTCATGATGTACTCAACACTTGCAAATGCACCTTCTTCTGTATTGGTATAAAACATCATCAACCAAATGCCTGTTATTACTTGAATCATAAAAACAACCATTAACAATGCTCCGAAGAGATAAAAGAAATTCACCTTACTCGGAACTGGATGTTTAGTTAGATGTCTTTCAAGGTTTTCTGTAACTGGAAGTCTTCTATCTATCCAAGACATTAAAGAATTTTTACTCGCCATTATGCTTCTCCTATTATTAATGTATCGCCCTGAAAAGAATGAGGGGGCACTTCTAAGTTTGTAGGGGCAGGAACATTTTTATAAACCCTTCCAGCAAGATCAAATTTTGAACCGTGACAAGGGCAAAAGAAACCTCCTTTCCAATCTTCATCCCACGCTTTTGGCTCTATCTCTGGATGATATTTAGGTGCACAGGACAAATGGGTGCAAACTCCTTTAACAACTGAGAACTTCTCGTTTGTTGTTCTTGAAACACCTTCCTCTAATGCAGGATTTGCAACTTTTTGATTCAGAGATGGCAAATTTTTTATAGCTTCAGAAGTCTGGTGTACGATAAAAATTGGAGTTCTTCGCCATTCTACGACCGCCATTGCACCGGGTTCTAATTTTGATAAGTCATATTTCACACTTGCTCCAAGTGCTTTTGCTCTTTCGCTCGGTTGCCATGCGCTGAGGAAAGGAACTGCAAACCCAGCCACCGTTACTGCCCCAACTACTGAAGAAGTTATCTGTAATGCTTTTCTCCTAGTGTTATTTACCTTTTCTTTCGGAATAGGTTTTGTGTTCGAAATCAAAGTTTTCTTCGCGGGTATGCTAATTTTTTGTGCTAGTAATTTTTTTCCTCCCTCTAAAATTTCGTCTTTCCAAAGGGTTAAGAGTTTTATTGCTTCATCTTTATCATCAGTTTTGAGNCTTTTTTTGAAAACTTCCCCGTCAATGTTTATATATCCCCAGTAAAAAGGGGATCTATCTCTTGTATACAGAGACATTCCCTCTGAAATATGAATATGTTTTGCTTTTTTTCCTTGCATTTTGAACATCAAATTAGTGTTCAAAAAATTTTTTTAAATTCTTTTAAACCCTAATTAATCAACGATTCAACGAAGATTCAGGAGCATTATATTATGGAAATTATCAATTAACAATTTTGAACACAAAAAAAACGGTGTTTTTTGTGTTCAAAAAATTATCTTTTAGAAAATTGTGGACTTTTTCTTGCTTTTTTGAGGCCTACTTTCTTCCTTTCCTTTACTCTTGAATCTCGAGTAAGGTAACCTGCTTTCTTCATAGGCCCTCTTAACTCAGCATTATCCTCTATTAAAGCTTTTGAAATGGCTANCCTAATTGCTCCCGCCTGCCCGAAAGAACCACCTCCATTCACTTTTACATCGATATCAAAGTTTTTTTCAACTTCTGCAAGAGCTAAGGGTTGTTTTACTATCATTTTTGCAACATCTCTACCGAAATATTCATCTATTGATTTTTTATTAACGGTAATAACTCCCTTTCCTTTTTTTAACCTTACAACTGCTGTTGCTTCTTTTCTTCTACCAATAAAAATGCTCATTTAATTAATTACCTCTGGATTTTGAGCCTCATGAGGATGATTTTCTCCACTATAGACTTTGAGTTTGTTTATGATTTTTCTATTTAATCTATTTTTAGGCAACATTCCCTTAACAGCATTTCTCAAAACTTTTTCAGGATCTTTATTCAACAAATCTTGAAAGTTAATTTCCTTTAGATTGCCAGGATAACCAGTATGCTTAAAATAAATTTTGTCTTTTGATTTATTTCCACTTATTTCAATCCTTTCAGCATTTATTAAAACAACGAAATCACCAACATCAGAGTTAGGTGTATATTCAGGCTTATTTTTTCCTCTCAATATATTTGCAATTTGCACTGACAAACGTCCCAGTTTTTTACCTGAGCAGTCAATTAGATACCATTTTTGTACGATATCTTTTGTAGTTAAAGAAGAAGTTTTCATAAAACACTAAAATTTGATTCGGTATATATTAATATAAAGGTTTTCGATTTAAAACATGAGATACTTTTTTTTGACTATTTTATTTCTGGGCCTTTTTGTAGGTGTTCAGATTGTACTTTATCAAAACTATGATTCTAATAAGTCTGAAATTGATTTTGATAATATTTCTAGTTCAATTGTAAAGTTAGAAACAACCACCACAAGATCTTCAAAAAATTTTGGTTCTGGAATAATCATTTCACAAGATGGGTATATAGTTACTGCTTATCACTTATTGAGAGGTGCATATGATATATCAGCAAACATATTAGGTGATAAATACAATGCAAATATCGTAGGGTTCGACGAATACTCTGATATAGCTGTTATAAAGGTTAATGCTACTGGATTAAAACCAATGCAAATTGAAACTAAACTAGACTTGAAAATTGGTGATCGTGTATACGCAATTGGTAACCCATTCAATGTAGGAATATCAGTATCATCAGGCATCTTAAGTGCAACAGGTAGAAATTTTGGAAATCCTTATCTTGATATTCTTCAAACAGATGCTTCTATAAATAAAGGAAATTCTGGGGGTGCCCTAGTAAATTCAAAGGGAAGATTAGTAGGAATTAATACTTCGATTGCAACATTATCTGGTGGTTCAGATGGTGTAGGTTTTGCAATTCCATCTGATAAAATTTTGAGCATTTCTGAGGAAATAATTAAATATGGTAAGGTAAAAAGAGCATGGATTGGGAGTCTTTCTTTTAGACCTTTCATTTATACTGATAAAGATAATATCTCACAGAGAGCCTTACTTGTTATTTCAAACGAACAAAAGAATGATGATAATGATCTCATTAATGGAGATATTATTATTTCAATTAAAGACTCTGAGGCTATTTGGTCAACGCTTAAAGCATCAATAAATAGCATTACTCCTGGTGATTCTCTTGAACTCGAAATAATAAGAGATGGAAAAAAGCAAAGAGTTTTAATTAAAACAACTGAAATACCTGCTAGATTACTGGTTCCCTAATAATTTCAGCTCCTAATTTATTTAGTTTTTCTTCAATGCATTCATACCCCCTATCTATATGGAATATATCATCGATTTGAGTGCGATTTTTGCCCACTAATCCTGCTAAAACTAAACTAGCAGATGCTCTTAGATCTGATGCCTTTACAACTGACCCTACAAGGTTCGGCACTCCAATTATTTTTGCTTGGTTGTTTTCTAGGCTAATATTTGCTCCCATTTTCCTTAATTCGATTACATGCTGAAATCTATTTTCAAAAACTGTTTCTTCAATAATTGAACTGCCATGTGATATTGAATTCAATGCCATGAATTGAGCTTGCATATCAGTAGGAAACCCTGGAAAAGGTTTTGTACAAATATCTGTTGCTTGTAGGTCAGTTGTTGTTGCATCAGCCTCAACTGCATTTTTTTCTAATTTAATCTTTACTCCAGTATCAGAAAGTTTTTGGTAGATAATTTTTATAGTAGAAGGAGATATATTATTAACTTTGACATGTCCATTAGTCATCGCGGCTGCAATTAAATAAGTTCCTGCCTCGATTCTATCTGAAAGAATTTTCCATTTTTGACCATTAAGAAGTTCAGTTCCCTCTATTTCAATTATAGATCCTCCTGCACCAGAGATTCTCGCTCCACAAGAATTCAAAAAATTTGCTAATTCAGCAACCTCAGGCTCTTTAGCACAATTTCTCAATACTGTTTTACCTAGTGTTAATGATGCTGCCATCATTAAATTTTCAGTACCTGTTACAGAAACTTTTGGAAATGTGAAGTCAATTGGATTAAGTTTTTGAGCTTTAAGATAAATAAATTTTTTATCAGACTCGATTTTAGCCCCCATCATTTCAAGGCCTTTTAAATGGAAATCGATTGGCCTTGTTCCAATGTTACATCCTCCTGGCTGAGAAATTTTCGCTTTTCCATACTTCGCCAAAAGAGGTCCCATCACAAGAACCGAAGCTCTCATAGTTTTAACAAGCTCATACCGAGCCTCNGGTAAATTAATATTTGAAGAATTAATCTCTATACCTCCACTCTCAAGAAAATTAATTTCAGATCCCATGGAGTTAAGCAATTCGAGCATGGTAGANATATCTTTAAGATGTGGTAGATTTTCAATTTCAATTGTTTTTTCAAGTAGAATTGTGGCGGCAATTATGGGCAAACCTGCATTTTTAGCTCCTGAACAATAAACATCTCCGTGAAGCTGATTTCCTCCTTTAATTATTAATCTTTCCATATTTAATCAATGTAAAGAGGCTTCCAAGTTTCAATAGCTTTGTCTAAATCGTAGTTTTCATTTTTTAAATTATCTTGAAATTGATTTCTAAAAGTAAGTCCAAGATTTATTCCATCAATAATTATATTTATGATTTTCAACTCACCTTGTTTATTTTTATAAAGAGTAAATTTTGCTTTAAAAGAATCGGATGCAGAAAAAAAGTTTATTTCTACTTCAAGTGTTTTATTTTTATTTTCTTTTATTTTTCTACTTGTCTCTAACTCATAATCTTCAAACTCTAGAAGTGCTGTAATATAGGTATCAAGTAAGAGTTTTTTTGTTCTAGTTTGAAAAAGTAAAATTTGTTCTTCAGTTGCAGTCCTATACGCTTTACTTAAAATAAGTCTTGATACAAGACCAACATCAACCATAGGCTCCCATATATTTTTTAATTTTTCTTTAAATTCATCAGGTTTTTCATCATATTTTGAACCTTCAGTCTTAATAATTGTCAAAAAATAAACTGCATTCTCATTAATAAAATTAAATGCATTTTCGTTATCGTCTGATGCTATAGGTGAAGATATAGAAAAAATGATAAATATTTTTGTTAAAAAAAGTCGTATCATGTGTAGATTATAAATTGAAATGAAAAAAAATATTTTCCAAAAAGAGGCAAAAAAGGCTTTTTTAATAGAATTAAANGAACTTAAAGCCTTTTATGCATCAAAAGATTTCAATGTGGGTGATTTATGCCAAGAAATTTTAAATTGTAAAGGCAAAGTTTTTCTAACTGGAGTAGGGAAATCTGGACATATTGCAAATAAAATTTCAGCAACTTTCTCAAGTACTGGAACTTCATCTTTTTTTATACATCCAGCAGAGGCTTTGCATGGCGATATGGGAATGATAGAAAAAAATGATTGCATAATTGTTTTATCAAAATCAGGTGAAAGTAAAGAAATAATCGACCTTATACCCGCAATTAAAGCAAAAAAAATACCACTTTTCTCAATTACAGAAAATGAAAATTCTTCAATAGCAAAAGAATCTAAAGTACATGTTAAGGTAAAAGTTTCAAAAGAAGCTTGCCCCAATGATCTAGCCCCAACGGCAAGCACTACAGTAATGCTTGCTCTAGGGGATTCAATTGCAGTTTCATTGCTCAAAGCAAAGGGCTTTTCATCAAAAGATTTTGCTAGATCGCATCCTGGAGGCAAACTAGGTAAGAAACTTACACTTAAAGTTACTGATTTAATGATTCCAATTAAGAGTGCAGCAGTTGTAAGTGATAAAGCTCTTATAAAAGATGTGATTGTAAAAATATCTGAAAAAAAACAGGGTTTTGCTTTAATAAAAGACACTAAAAAGAAAATAGTTGGCATATTCTCAGATGGAGATTTAAGAAGGCAACTACAAAAAAATATCGATATCAATAATGTCCAAGTTTCCAAAGTAATGACTAAAAAATTTAAATCCATTGAATCAGAAAAGTTAGTAGTTGATGCAGCGAAATTCATGAAAAAAAATAAGGTCTATTATTTAGCTGTAAATCAGAAAAATAAGATTCAAGGATTCATAACCATGCATGAAATCTTGGAAGCAAATGTTNTATAGAAGTTTTCTTTTATTCCTTTTAATTTTTTTGGCTTCAAAAGCTTCTTCAACTGAATATGAAATTCAAGCTGAGATGGTTGAAATCGATACAGAAAAAAACTTTATCAAGTATTTAGAAAAAGTGACTTTTAATTCGAATGAAATCTCATTCAAAGCAAATGAATTAATTGTTAATCAAAACAATGAGCAAATTGATGCCTCAGGATCTCCNATAGAGCTAAGTTTTAGAGAAAATGGTGAAAAGATAAATGGTCAAGCCAATAAGTTACAAATAATTCAAAACACTTTATTCCTGAGAGATAATGTAATTATCTTTAGGCAAGGCAATGAAATTAAAACACAAGAGGTGAAAATTATTCTTAAAGAAAATGATTAAAGTAAAAAATATTACAAAGAAAATTTCCTCGAAAATGCTTTTAAAATTTATAAGCTTTGAGTTAAAACCTAATAAGATTACGGGCCTGCTTGGAGCAAATGGAGCTGGCAAAACTACATTATTTAGATCAGTTGCTGGACTTTCTTCCATTGACACAGGGGAAATTTTCCTTGGTAAAAAAGAGGTATCTAGGTTTGACATTGAAAAGCGATCTTTACAAGGTCTTAAATATGTACCACAAGAGGATTCTTTATTTGAAGAGTTGAGCCTCTTAGAAAATTTAACTGCTGCAATCGAGCTGCAATTTAAAAAAATACAGAATAAACACACAGAAAAAATTGATTTTTATCTTGAAAAGATGAAGTTACAAAATAAAGCTAATATTAAAGCTAAATTTCTATCAGGAGGAGAGAAGAGAAAAACAGAAATTCTTAGAGCTATTCTTTTAGATGCTAAATGTATTCTTCTTGATGAACCTTTTGCAGGTGTAGACCCAATTTCAGTTGAAGAGATAATAAAAATATTAAAGGATTTAAAAGAAGACCTAACAATTTTTATTAGTGATCATAATTTTCGTGATGTTATGAAAGTTTGTGATGAGATAATTCTTATGAATCAAGGGGAAATCTTACTTAATGGGCCTCCAGAGACAGTTCAAAATGACCGACTTGCCCAAAAACTTTATTTTGGCGAAATAAATTAAAAATTTATAAAGTAAAATAATTTGATGGCAGAAAAAATTTCGTCTTCAAAATATGAATTGATTCAAGAAACGATAGCAAACCCTGAATTTAAATCAAAACTTAGTAATATTTTGAAAGAAATGTCAGCGAATGATCTTGCATCTTTAATTCAGAACTCGCCTCCTCAAGAAAGAAAAATAATATGGGATTCAATTGAGCTTGAATATGAAGGTGAAGTTCTTGGAGAGCTAGATGAACAGCTTAGAGACGAATTGCTAAAAGAAATGGAGCCTGAAGAAATTTCATTAGCAATTAGTGATCTAGAAGTTGATGATTTAGTAGATATTTTGCAAGCACTTCCAGAAAAAATAACCAATGATGTTCTTGCATTGATGAATTCTAGAGATAGAGGAAGAATTGAAAATGTTATTGATTTTCCAGAGGAATCAGCAGGCGGATTAATGAATACCGATGTTATTACAGTAAGGGCTGAAAACACCATTGAACTTGTGTCTAGGTATCTAAGATTTTTAAAAAATTTGCCCCAAAATACTGATGATATTTATGTTGTAACAAAAAACGATGAATATTTGGGCATTCTGCCTATAACAAAAATCTTAACATCTGATCAAAATATGACTGTAAGAGAGGTAATGGATACAGAATTTGAACCAATAAGTTCTGAGCTAAATGAAGTAGATGTTTATGATTTATTTAAGGCAAAGGATTTATTTTCAGCACCAGTAGTTAATGATAAAAATCAGCTTCTTGGTCGAATTACCGTAGATGATATTATCGAAATTGGTGCAGATGAGGTTCAAGAAGATTTTAGAGCACTTGCACAAATCGAAGAAGATGTTTTTTCATCTCCCAAAAAATCAATAAAAAATAGAATTTTTTGGCTTTCTATCAATCTTTTAACTGCAATTATTGCTGCAGCTTCAATTAGTCTATTTGCAGATGTTTTCGAGAAAGTTGTATATGCTGCTGTACTCATGCCAATTGTGGCAAGTATGGGGGGAATAGCAGCGACACAAACACTAGGCATATATATAAGAGCAGAAGCAATGAGAAAATTAAACAGGAAAAATTTTAGGTATTTATTCAGAAGAGAATTTATCGTTTCAATAGTGAATGGAATCTTTTTTTCAATTTTCATTTTTGGAATTACTTTCTTTTGGTTCTCTGATTACAATCTTGCAATAGCTATATCCATTGCAATGATTTTAAATTTGATTATGGCTGCTGTAGGTGGTTTTCTTTTGCCCTACATCCTTAGAAAAATTGGATATGACCCCGCGATTTCTGGAGGTGTAATTATCACTACAATCACAGATTTAATTGGATTTGTTACTTTTCTCGGAATAGTAAGTTTTCTAGTTGTTTAAAACTTCCAAATTATTGTTATTCCCTTTGATTTTGTAACTTGTTTTAGTTATTTCATTAATGTTATCGTCTAAAATTCCAGTAACAAGTGCTGCTCCTGCTGCAGCAGGTATACCTCCAAATATTGCAACATACCACGGAAGAGCCTGAGAAATTTTAGTAGTGAAATCTAAATTTAAATCATATGTATCATACAAAAGAGAATCAGTTGCTATTGTCCCATTAATATCTGCCTTTGCTGGACCAAAATCTAACTCTAAATTACTAATATTTATAAGATTATTTCCCTGAATCAACATTTCTCCATCTAACTGATCAACATAAAATGAATCTCTTTCATATTTATCAAAATTTAGGTTTAAAAAACTTGAAAAGCTTGTTCTCAAATCAATCAATGAAAGCACCCTCAAAGCATCAAAATCAAAAGAAGTATCAGAGTATTTAATATCTTCTCCATCAACCAAAAAATTACCAAAAAATTCAAGGCTGTTTGAAGAGATGTTTGCGGAGATGTTTTTGGTTTCAATAGAAAATTTTTCAAAAGTTAGATTTGGAAAATTTTCCTTAATATAGTTTGAATAGTTAACATAAAACTTAGTATTAAGGTTCTTAACAGATAGATTTGATAAATCGAAATTAAAACTTGATGGATATTCCTGTTCAAATGCAAATAAATTTGAATCAATTTTACTTATTTCAAATAGATAATTATCAGCAAAGATATTTAAGTTCTTAGAAAATAAAAACTTTAGTTGCAGAAGATCAGAATTAACAAAAACCTGATTATCAAAAAAATTAATATGATAACCTGCACCTACATTTGGCTTTAAAGAACCATTGATTGCATTTACTGATCCTTTATTGTCAAAAGATATTGAAAAAGGATCTTTAAAATCATCTAAAAAACTTGCTTTAAAAACTTCTTCTGCAAATGAGTAGTCTATATAAAGATTTTCACTGTCAGTAAAAGGAAGAGTGCCATTAGCAACAGCATCAACTTTAAAATTATCTACATTCATTTCTACATAATTAATATCAAAATTTCTTGGAAGAAATGGAATTTTTGGATTTGAAAGCAAAATTTTTCCACTTAAAGATCTATTGTCATTCAATAAAGTTAACGAAAAAATAGATTTTACATCTTCAGAAAATATGTTGCTTTGTCTAAAAAAATCATTTGTAGCTAGATTAGACGGAGCCCAATAATATATGTCTCCACTGTCTCCAAGGGTAAGTACATTTAATTTTAATGCTTTATCAAAATTTATATTAAAAAATTGCTGAGAATTTGCAGTTTCAGCATTCAGGAAGGAGGGAAGTATTTTAAATTTATCATTAAAATCAAGTGAAAGCAGTCCTCTTAAATCACTAAGAACCCTCTCTTCTTGATATATATCCAAGTTAAACAGTGCTATATTGGAATCAATTAAAAGTTTTAACTTTTGATTTTCATAAGAAGCAATTCCACTAAAGCCAGAGATATTTTTAAGNGCATTATCAAGAGAAATGCTCGACTCTTTGAATGTAAAACCAAACCTTCTACCCTCTGTTCTAAAATTAGCAATATTAAGACTTTCAATATTTGCTTTTCCCAATAATGCTCTTTTTATACTTCCCTCTTTTACAAAAAAATTAATGATATTTCTTCTCTCATTTGAGGGGTTAACTCTGATTGAAGCTTCATCAATAAATAGAAAATCAATGTAAACTTCTTTAGATAGAAAAGAATTTAGAAGGTTAAGTTTTAAAAATAGATTTTGCCCCTCTACTTTTATATCTCCATCATAATTAAAATTTTCGAGATTTATATCAATGCCTTTTAAACTTTGTCTAAAAGAAATACCTTCATAAGAAAGCTTACCTGCAAAAATTTTATTTATAAAAAATGAGTTTATATTTGAAAAATTTAATGAAATGCCAAAAAGATGGAAGCTTAGCAGAAATACTGCAAGCAAATAAAGGAAAATCCTTAAAATTCCAATTAAATGTTTTTTAACCATTTTTTTCTTTGGTTTAGGAAAATTAGTATCCAAACAAACGCATTAATAAAAGGATTCACCAAAAATCTTAGCTCATTTTCAATTGAATAAGTATTTACAGTACTTAATAGTAAGTTTAGAAAATAACTTACCAATAAAATTAGCGTTACTTGCTCAACTAAAGATTTTTGAATCCAATTTATCTTTGAGAATTTTAAAAATAGTCCAATAATAAAAAAAGTTAAAGTATACGGAATTGAAATTTCACTGAAGAAAAGATCAATTAAAAAGCCCTTAAAAACAAAATAATAAATTCCAGGGGGTTCTTTGAGAATTACAATTGCCAATAATGATTGAATTAAAAAAAGATCCGGTGCCCATTTCCATAAATTAAAGCTAAGCAGTAAATAATTTACAACTATNACTAGCAAAAGCCGAAAAATTCTAAAGATATCAGTCATATAGAGTGACTCCTTTGTCTATAGATTGATAAGGATCAAAGAAAAGCTCAATTGTTAACTTCTCTTTGAACATATTTCCTTCAACTATTTCAATTTTTGTAAGCTTTCCAGCGATTAAGTTTTTTGGGTAAATTCCATCGAACCCTGTTGAAAAAAATGTATCTCCTATTTCATAAGTCGATGCTTTTGATTCATTAAAACAAACTGTTTCTTGTGGCAGTCCATTTCCTTGAGCTATACAGTAGAAATTTTTTGAATTCTTTAAAGAAATAAATTCTTCAGGATCGCTCAATAGTCTTACTTTAAATTCATTGGCTACTAATCCGTTTGTTTTGCCGATAATGAAATCTCCTTGAGATACAGAAAAAACCTGATTACCTGAAGTATTTTCAGCTTGAAGGTAAATTACATGTTTTTTACAACAGCTATAATTAACCTGATCAAAAGCTGAGACGTAAGATTTTTTTGTGCTTTTAGATGTAGTTATATTTGTATTATAGGATTTTGAATTTTCTAAAGATCTAACCTTTAGTTCTGATTCATAAATATCATTTTTTAATTTTATGATCTCATTTTCGAGATCAACAATTTTNAGACTTTCGTATTCTTTAAATTCCTGTGAAATGTTTTCGATAAAGTTTTCAGGTATCTTTAATGCCTTCACTAAATACCTTTGTGAAGTTTCATTTAAATTTAAGTAGTTCGAACTTAAAACTAGGGCGACTATTAAAAGAATGTAAGAAAAGGTGAGAATTATTTTTTTTCTAAATGTAAATATTTCTCTTGGCATTACTCATCAGCAAAAAGATCGAAATCTTTATCCATCAAACCTAGGGCAATTCCGCCACCTCTAGCAACACAGGTTAAAGGATCTTCAGCAACTGTTGTAGGTATTCCTGTACTTTGTTCTATCAGGGTGTCTAAACAATGCAATAGTGCTCCACCTCCAGTTAACACAATTCCATCTTGTGATATATCTGCTGCAAGCTCTGGAGGAGCTAATTCAAGTGCAGTTCTGACAGATCTTACTATTGCTGATGTTTGATTTTCGAGCGCTCTAAAGCCATCTTCTTTTTCAAAGATGACTAATTCAGGTATACCTTCAGCTAAATTTCTTCCTCTGAACTCATAAGCTTCGAATTCTTTTTTACAACTTAATGTTGCGCAACCGACTTGTAATTTGATTAATTCGGCTGTTGTTTCTCCAATTACTACTCCAAATTTTCTTCTAACATAAGCCTGTATTGCCTCGTCAAATTTATCGCCACCAACTTTTAGAGACTCTGAATAAACAATTCCATTCAAAGACAGGATAGCAACTTCAGAAGTTCCACCACCAATATCAATAACCATACTGCCTCTAGGTTTATCAATGTCTACTCCTGCGCCCAATGCCGCTGCAATAGGTTCCTCAATCAACTTAACAACGCTTGCACCAGCAGATAATGCTGATTCTCTAATAGCTCTTTTCTCAACTTGAGTAGCTTTAGATGGAACACAAACTAGAACCCTTGGGCTTGGAGACAAGATGCTATTATTTGAAACTTTCTTGATAAAGTGCTGGAGCATTTTTTCTGTCACATTAAAGTCCGCTATGACTCCATCTCTTAATGGTCTGATAGCATCCATTTGACCCGGAGTTCTTCCAAGCATTTTTTTTGCATCATGTCCTACGGCAATAACAGNCTTCTGTCCNTTAGTTTCCTTAATTGCCACTACAGAAGGTTCGTCCAAGACGATTCCATTTTCTTTTGTGTAAATTAATGTGTTAGCGGTTCCTAAATCAATTGATATATCATTAGAAAATAAACCTTTTAAAAATTTTAACATTTCAAATATATCTCTATAATATTGAGAACTTTATAGAATAAGGCTTTTGATGAATAAAATCGAGTTAAAAAATCTATTATTTTTGGCGCGGCTCCAAGTAAAAGAGAAAGATCAAGATAAAACAATAGAAAAATTGCAAAATACTTTCGAAATGATCGATCAAATGAATGATCTGGACCTCGATAAGTTTGAACCGCTGAATAATCCGCTTGAGCTTACTAATGTAAGCCGCTCAGATGAAGAAAAAAACAGAAATAAAAAGAAAGAGTTTTTAAAAAAGTCGCCTAAATCTGACGAAGATTACTTCGTTGTACCAAAAATAGTTGAATGAATTTCCAAGAAACAAGAAATAACTTTCGACAAAAAAAAGTTTCTGCTAAAGAACTTACTGAAGAAAGTCTAAAAAAAGCAAAAGAAAGGGATGATCTCAATGCATTTATAAGTCACTTTGAAGAATATGCATTAGACCGAGCATCAAATATTGACNTGAATTTTGATGAGTTTAAAGACAAACCTCTCGGTGGAATTCCTATTGCCCACAAAGATATTTTTTGTACAGACGGGAAAAAAACTACATGTGCATCAAAAATGTTAGAAAATTTTATACCACCATATGAGTCCACTGTTACAAAAAATTGTAATGATGCTGGTTCCATTATGATTGGCAAGACAAATATGGATGAATTTGCAATGGGCTCATCGAATGAAACTAGCTTCTTTGGCCCTGTTAAGAATCCTTGGGGTCAATCATTAGTTCCTGGAGGAAGCTCAGGTGGCTCTGCTGCCTGTGTCGCTGCTGACATTACAACAATTTCTACTGGCACAGATACTGGAGGATCGATAAGACAACCTGCTGCTCTTTGTGGAATTACTGGACTTAAACCTACTTACGGCCTTGTTTCTAGATGGGGAATGATTGCTTTTTGTTCCAGCATGGATCAAGCTGGCCCTCTAGCTAGAGATGCTTTTGCCTGTTCAGCATTACTCAATGCCATGGCGTCTTATGATGAGAAAGACTCTACCTGTTCAAAAAGAGAGTCTGTTGATTATGAAAAAGGATTAAATAAAGATTTTGGTAAATTAAAGATTGGCATCTTAAAGGGTATTGAAAATCTTGGAATATCAGAAGAAGTATTAAATGCTTATGAAAGTTCTAAAAAAATACTTGAACAATTAGGACATAATTTTGTTGAATTAGATTTTACAGAACTATCAAGTGGTATTTGCTCTTATTATGTTATTGCTCCAGCTGAATGCTCTTCAAATTTATCAAGATTTGATGGTGTTAAATATGGTCATAGGTCAGAGGCAAAAAATATAAGCGAGCTGTATCTAAAAACTAGGGCTGAAGGCTTTGGAGATGAAGTGCAAAAGAGAATTTTAATTGGGTCTTATGTTCTATCTGCAGGTTTTTATGATGCGTATTATAGAAAAGCACAAAAAGTGAGAAGAATGATTAAATCCAAATTTGATGAATTTTTTAAGGATGTTGATTTAGTTTTTTTACCTACAACTCTAGATCAAGCATTTGAAATGAATAGNGAAAGTACAGATCCAAACAGAATGTATAAAGAAGATTTATTAACCATTCCAGCAAATCTCGCAGGGCTACCAGCTATGTCCTTACCTAATGGTTTTTCAAAGAACCTTCCGATAGGCGCACAATTTGTTGGAAATTATTTCTCAGAGGAATTATTACTAAATANCGCACATAAAATGCAGGAGGTGACAGATTGGCACAAAATGACACCCTAGTTAATGGTTGGCAACCTGTAATCGGTCTTGAAATTCATGTCCAGTTACAAACCAATACAAAGCTTTTTTCTCCTGCTAAAAATCAATTTGGTGAAGAGGCAAATACTCTTGTAGACCTTATTGATATGGGTCTACCTGGTGTTTTACCTGTGCTTAATGACGGTGCTGTGAAACAGGGAATAGCTTTTGGTCTAGCGACAAATGCAGAAATTGCTAAAACAATGGTCTTTGATAGAAAAAATTATTTCTATCCAGATTTACCAAAAGGCTATCAAATAACACAACTACATTATCCAATTGTAAAAAATGGTGTTGTTGATGTTGAAGGCAAACAAGTTAGGATTCATCAAGCACATCTGGAAGAAGATGCAGGGAAGTCAATGCATGATGTTTATGACAGTGAGTCAGTTGTAGATTTAAATAGATCAGGAGTACCACTCCTTGAGATTGTATCTGAACCAGATATTCGCTCAGCAGAAGAGGCTGTAAAGTACTTAAAGAAAATTCATCAAATTATTACTTATTTAGATATTTCTGATGGAGATATGTCACAGGGCTCTATGCGATGTGATGCAAATGTTTCTATCATGCGGCCTGACGATAAAGAATTTGGTATCAGAGCAGAAATAAAAAACATCAATTCGTTCAGATTTGTAGAGAAAGCCATAAATTTTGAAATTAAAAGNCAAATCAAAGTTTTGGAATCAGGAGAAAAGGTTGAGCAAGAAACAAGACTTTATGATTCTGTAAAAGACGAAACAAGATCGATGAGAACAAAAGAATTTGCTAATGACTATCGCTACTTTCCTTGTCCTGACTTAGTGCCTCATGAAATATCAGAAGATTTAGTCAAAGAGGTCAAAGATAATTTAAGTGAACTGCCGGAGGAGAAGCAAAAAAGACTNATGGAAATACATAGCCTTAATGAATATGATGCTGGCGTATTATGTGCTGATAAATCAACTGCTGATTTCTTTGAAGAAGTTGCAAAAGAGGCCGATGCTGAGCTTGCAGCAAAGTGGATAATAGGTGATCTCAATGCGCTGTTGAATAAAAATGATATCAGTCTTAANGAGAGTAAAGTTGATGCAGTAAATTTCTCTAAACTTATTCAAAACATCTCTAATAACACTATCTCAGGAAAAATTGCGAAAGATGTTTTAGATGAAGTTTGGCAATCAGGCGAAGATGTAGCCAAAATTATAGAAGGCCAAGGCATGCAACAAATCTCAGACGAAGGCGAGCTAGAAAAAATCATTGATAAAATTCTTACAGAGAATACAAGCCAGGTTGAAGCTTATAAATCTGGTAAAGACAAACTATTTGGTTTTTTTGTTGGTCAAGTAATGAAAGCTACACAAGGGAAGGCAAACCCAAACCTTGCGAACAAACTTCTTAAAAATAAACTTAGTTAATTTATTTCTATTAAATCACGGGCTAAAACAACATCACCGGAATAATATTCTGAGATTTCTTTTAAAATCTCTTCCTCTGTTGAACCCCAAAAAAGTATGTGAGATAAAACTAATGTTTTTGGTTTTAGCTGATTAGCAATTTTTGCTAATTCACTTGGACTTGTGTGATGGGCTTTATGATAAATCTTCCAATCTGGCTCTTTCTTTTCAAAGCCAGCTTGTGAGTAGACTTCATGCACCAAAATATCAATGTCTTTACCGTATTTGATCAAATTTTTAGAAGGACCTGTATCTCCTGAAATTAGAATTGTTTTATCTTTTGTTTTTACTAAGAAACCATAGGAGTCAGAAAGGTCACCATGATCATTTAAAAATGCAGTTACTGAAATATTACTGTCCTCATAAATGGTTCCCTCCTCAATGCTTGTAAAAATTGTTTTATAACCTTTGTCATTTTGTGGTTGAGTACCAAAAATTCTGTAATCAATATCAGGCTGATAAGCCTTGATAATATGATCTGCCATATCTTTCGCTGCTTTAGGACCAAAAATCTTTAGTGGCTTATCCCGCCCCATTATCCAGGGTGTAATTATCAAATCCGCTAAACCTAAAGTGTGATCAGAGTGAATATGGCTTAGAAAAGCGTACTCAAGCTTTGTAACATCAAAGTTTGAAAAGTTCCCGCCCCAGTTAGTTGTTAGTGCAGCCACTCTTCGCACTACACCTGGACCAAAGTCAAATAAATATGGCGTATCATCAACTAGAACTAGATATGCTGATCCCATTCTCTCTGGGTTAGGATTTGGTGTACCAGAGCCTAAAACAAAAAAATGTGTTGAAGCTTGTAAATTTATACTTAGAAAGAGTGCAAATAAAAATTTCATTTCTCAAAAATAGCTATTCGATCAGATTTGTAAGCTCCAACAAAAACTTTATCCTCAAATGGATACGCAACTGAGGCTCCACCAAAAGCTACATCGGCAAAATTGTATTCTTTTATAATGTTCAAATCTTTATCAGCATGAATGACAAAAAAGGGTGTTGGACATTGTAAAACTGTTTCTTCAATGCATGCCAGCTGGCCAAGATCGGTATTTTGTCCGCCAATCCAAAGNTCATCACCTACAGCGATGACATTATCTGGGCCACCATTTAAGAATGTTCGTAAAACTAAGTCATTTCGAATGCCATTACTAAACTTTGAGATCATGCNATTCGTTCTGTAATTGACATATAAATCATCATTAATCATNTCAATACCATTTGGCCATGTACCAGCTGAATTNGGCACGATAGAATANCCATCTTNAGAATTCCANTCNTAAACANNNCCAGTATCAAATCTAAAAATATTTAGAAAGAAGAGGTAGTAAAAACCTAGATCTTTATCATATTGGTGAGTAGCAAAAAATGAGCCTTCGTTATCGTAAACAACAACATCATTGAAGTAAGTATTTTCTTTTGGTGCTTTTGTACATCCAACCCAAATTAATGTTGGATTTGTTTTATCCGAGAAGGTCACATAATCAGGAAAAATTAGAAAAAATTCTATGCTGCTAACTTTTTGATGATTCACTACAGCAAGTAAAGAAGCTTCCTCTAAAAAAGGACTTAAGTTTTCACCAGTAAGTTTTATACCCTCATATATGTCTATGCCATGTGGATAAAATTCTTTATATGGTTCGCAATTTTCATCTCCAATGCCTAAGCTATTTTTCTCTAAAAACTCTATATCNAAATCTTCTATCTCATTAGTTTTTAGATCNAGCTTCGAAAGTTTGCCAATNAAAACNCTTCCTTCATTCAATTCAGGTANGCCNGCAAATTGNGATACNACAATAGAATCCTCTTCAGGAATTTTGGCAAAATCTTCAGGNTTTTGTAGNTTACANATTAATTCNAGAGTNCCTAGACTTTTACANTCATTGANATTCTNGTAATCACTNGANCATCCAGTGATTACAAAAATTATAAGAANTAANTTTGNNANGTNTTTATACAAATATCATTGCGAGATTTTCGGCAACAAAACCNGGTTTNTCTGCACCTTCAACCTCAAGNTCAATTTTAAATTTAAGNAGCCANCGACCACCTTCTTTTTNAGTNACTTCAATTAGTTCACTGTTATATCTGCAGTTTGAGTCAACCGGAACTGGACTNACAAATCTAATTTTGTCGTATCCATAGTTCATAGCCATTTTAGTNCCNTCAATAGGNATNGCTGTTTCATAACCTTTTCCCACAGATAGTGAAAGCATAAGAGCTCCATGTGCTATTGTGCTTCCAAATATTGGTTTAGCTCTCTCAGGATCCACATGAATGAATTGTGGATCATCTGTTACATCTGCAAATGTATTTATCATACCTTGGTCAACTTTAAACCAAGATGTACTTTGTACTTTTCCGATTTCTTTATGTAAATCTTCAGGTTTTATTGCTTCCATTTTTTTCTCCTATTTCATTAGATGATCTTTAAATTGATCTCTAAGATTAACCTTTAGAACTTTACCAGTTGCTCCTAAAGGTAATTCGTCAACAAATACTATATCATCTGGCTTCCACCATTTAGCAATTTTATCTTCTAAAAAGCTGTATATAGATTCTTTATCCTTTTTATCTCCTGCAGCTACAATTAATAGAAGTGGTCTCTCATCCCACTTTGGATGCGCTACTCCAATTACACAAGCTTGCATAACATCAGGATGTCCCTGAGCAACATTTTCTAAATCAACAGAACTGATCCACTCACCTCCTGATTTAATAACATCTTTTGCTCTATCAACAATAGTCATATATCCAGCAGGATCAATGCTTGAAATATCACCAGTATCAAACCATCCGTCTGCATCNACAGCATCNTCTTCAAATTTATAATATCTTTTGTTAACCCATGGTCCCCTTATTAANAGCCTGCCAAATGCTTCNCCNTCTTCNGGCAATCTTTTACCATCATCATCAACAATTTTTAGCTCCACTCCATAAACTGGTTTACCTTGCTTAGTNTGAAGCTTATACATTTCTTCTTTTGGCATTGCTTCCATTTCTTTGGTTTTAAGATTAGCTGTAGCAAGAGGACTTGTTTCAGTCATGCCCCAACCTTGAACAACATTAACGTCATGCTCTTCATCAAATTGCTTAATCATTGAATATGGCACCGCAGAACCTCCAATTACAGTTTGTTTTACGCTATCCAGAGTGATTTTTTGCTCAGTACAATAATTTAACAATCCCAACCAAATTGTTGGCACTCCGAAGGCTAAAGTTACTTGCTCTTTTTGGATTAATTCAACCAATGCAGCTCCATCCATACCCATACCTGGTAGAACAAGCTTAATACCATTCATAGCGCCAATATATGGAAGTCCCCAGCCCATAACATGAAACATTGGCACTACCATTAAAATAGAGTCGCTTCTTGTAAAACCTAATCCATTCGCAGAGGATCCAGCCCAAGCATGCAATAAAGTTGATTTGTGAGAATAAAGAACTCCTTTTGGATTACCGGTTGTGCCTGATGTATAACATAAACCACATGGTGCATCCTCATCCANGAGTGGCCACTCATAATTCTCATCACCCTTTTCAATAAATTCCTCATAGGAAACCGCATTTTTAAGATTTGATTCAGGCATTTCCTCTTTTGAACAAAGAAGAACATATTGCTCTACTGTTGGACACTTATCCTGTACAGCTTCAAGTAATGGTGCAAAAACTGTTTCAGTAAAAATTATTCTATTTTCAGCATGATTTATTATGTAGACCACTTGCTCTGGATGGAGCCTAAAGTTAATAGTATGCATTACAGCTCCCATACCTGAAATGCCGTAGTAAAGCTCCATATTTCTGTAAGTATTAAGTGCTAAAGAGCCAACATTTTGACCTTTCTTAATTCCATATTTTTCTAGTGAATCACCAACTTTTTTAGATCGTTTGGCAACTTCACCATAATTCGATTTATGAATTTTTCCATCAAGTGTTCTTGAGACAATCTCAACTTCAGGAAAATTTCTTTGTGCGTAATCAATAATGCTTGCTACATTTTGATTCCAGTTCTGCATATTNCTCATTTTTCGCCCCTTTTTTTTAAGTAGTGTAGATAAGGATACCATTCATTTTTCAGTGGAGAAAACCATTCTTGAAGAATTTTTTTGATTTTCATATTTTCTGAATCAGTTATTTTTAATTTATTTTTTGGATTAAACAAATGGATGAGTTCAATAAGATTTTTATCAAGCTTATTTTCTTTAAGNAGCTCTTCAAAAGAAATTGTTTTGCCGTTTATGAAATGTCCAAAAGTGTTAATTATTAAACTATCTGTATACAGCATTCCTGTTAAATTAATAAAATACATTTCTTTTTTCTTGAGATATTGAATATCTAAATGATCAAAATAACTGTAATTCAATAGTTCAGGACATGAGTCGACTGTAAAATAGTTATCCCAAACTGCAATATTGCTGTTGTCCATATCCTCAAGATCGTTATCTACTTCATCATTTAACTCTTCAGAAATAACCTTAGGGCCAGTCCAAATAAATGTTTTATCTTGAGGGAAATTATTCTTAAAGCTAGCAAAATACTCTTTAGTATTTTGGTTTTGATCTATAAGTTCAGATGTATATATACTTGGACAAAAAATAATTTCACTATCCTGAAATTCACTTTCTACTCTATTAAAAATATCAAGTTGGCTTTTTAAATCATAATCTTCAGTATCATCAAAGAGTATAGCGAAATGATTGCAGCCAAGAGATTTAAATTTATTTATCTTATTTGCAAGTGAACCATAATCATTTGTTTTTGGACACAAACCAGCACTGATTTGAATATGCTTTTCATTTGCGTTGTGACAAAAATTTTGAAATTGCTCTTCCCACTCTTTTGAATGATCTAAATCAATATGCTTTCTAATAAAGGGATCCTCTTTGGGGGCATACAAATAAAAGTTAAGATTATTATTACTAAGTGACTCAACAATAGAATTTCTCTGCGAAAAGCTCATTAAGCTTCCATAAAAACCCTCAACAACACCTAATTTTTTCATAGCCGATTTAGTCTACAAGATTTATCAGGAAAAACTCTGTTTTTCTTGATTTCAAATTTTGAACTATCAACTCTAATTAGAGTTTCAGTTTCTTCAAATTTTCCACAAATAAACCTCATTCCAATAAGTGACTGCATTGAGGCTATAACTGCTACAGCAGGACCCAAAACGCCAAGACTTACACAATGGTTAGTCTCTAAATCACCTGATTCTTTGAATAAACAAGAGTAGCAACAATGTTCTTTTTTTGAATTTTTAAAAATTATAATTTGACCATTAAACTCAGAAGCTGAAGCAAAGCAGATTGGTTTATTTAAATTCACCATTTCTTCATTCAGTTCAAATGAAGTTTTTAGATTATCTGTACAATCAAAGAATAAATTAGAATTAATTTTCTTAAAGTTAATTTCTGATGANTTTACAGGATAGATGTTTACTTCAACCTCTTTATCTAAACTAATTAAATAATCTTTAAGGGCTTCTACTTTTTTTCTACCAATATCTGATTCTTTGTAGAAAACCTGACGGTGAAGATTTCTCTCTTCGACCACATCAAAATCAATAAGATTAATCTTTCCAACGCCTGCAGCTACAAGATAGACTGCTAATGGTGAACCCAAACCGCCACAACCGATAATTGTTACTTCACTTTCACAAAGTATCTTTTGATCTTCATAAGAAAAATCATCTAAGACTAGCTGTGAGTAATACCTTTGGGGAATTCTATTCAAGTTTGCCAAAAGTAAACCTCTCCNTCCTTTTAAGGTCTTTAATCGAAGTGACGTCTCTAAAGCCATTTTTCTTCAATAGATTTTTTATTATCTTTTTTTGTTCAGGAGAATGCTCCAAAAAAATAATTCCTCCATAATTTAAATAATCTTTTGATTGAGAAATTATTATTCTTAGATCTTTCAAACCATTTTCATCTGAAAAAATAGCCTCTTCTGGTTCAAATTTTAAACTCTCATTTGTGTTGGTGCTCCTATCTACGTATGGTGGGTTGCTTACAATTAAATCGTACTTCAACGANACTTTCTGATACCAGTTTGAATTTAAAAATCTAACNTTNNCATTATTTTTTTTAGCATTTGTCTTTGCAATAGATATTGCCTTTATACTCAGATCAACTGCATCTACGGTGGCTTTTGGAAATATTTTAGATAGTTCAATAGCAATACATCCTGTTCCAGTACCTAAATCAAGAATGCTTTTTGGCTGTAATTTAGAATTTTCTATGTGCTCAATTAAAGTCTCTGTTTCAGGTCTTGGAATTAAGACATCTGAATTGACCTCATAATTGCCGTTATAAAAATCCCAATTTCCAATAATGTACTGAATAGGCCTTTTTTCAGAAATTTCAAAGCATATTCTTTCTACATCTCTTTCTAAAAGATCATTGGTTTTTAATAAAAAATGAAGGCCCTCTTCGTAGTCCTTACCATAAGCATTACGCCAAGCATCTGAAATAGTTGTTAATTTATTGTGATTGTTCTTCAATTTCTAAAAGTTTTTCAGCATTACTTTGAGTGATTAATGANTCAACAATTTCATTCAATNNTCCATCTATCACGGATTCTAAGTTGTGTACTGTCAATTTTATTCGATGTTCAGTTACCCTNCCTTGAGGATAATTATAGGTCCTAATTTTTTCACTTCTATCTCCAGTTCCCACCATATTTTTCCTTTTGGAAGCTCTTTCACTTTCTAATTTTTGTTTCTCAAAGTCATGNATTTTTGAGGAAAGGATACTNAGGGCTTTTGCTTTATTTTTATGTTGTGATTTTTCATCCTGTTGAGAAACAACTATTCCAGTAGGAATATGAGTAATTCTCACCGCACTATCAGTNGTNTTTACTGACTGACCACCAGGGCCAGATGCTCTGAAAGTATCAATCCTAATTTCGCTTTGATTAATTTCACTTTCTTTTATGTCATCAACTTTTGGCAAAATTGCTACTGTAGAAGTTGAAGTATGAATTCTACCTTGTGATTCTGTTTCAGGAACTCTTTGTACCCTATGGACACCTGATTCAAATTTCATCCTCTCATAAACTTTTTCTCCAGAAATCATTGCAATAATTTCTTTAAATCCTCCGGGGCCAGATATAACCTCTTTTACTTTTTCAACTTTCCAGTTATTCCTTTCTGAAAATCTTGAATACATTCGATAGAGATCACCTACAAAAATTGCTGCTTCATCACCACCAGCACCAGCTCTTATTTCAAGATAAATATCTTTTGCATCATCCTCATCTTTTGGCAACAATTTAAACATTATCTCAGTCTCTAGTTCAGTAAGTTGGCTTTCTGTTGATGATTTTTCTTCTTGAGCTAGATCCTTCATATCTTTATCAAGAAGCAATTCATTTATTTCTTCTAAGTTCTTCTCGAGCATCAAATACTTTTCATAATCTTCGACAATATTTGAAATTTCAGATAATTCTTTATTTAACGATGTAAGTTTTTGTATATTGCTTGTAATTTCTGGTGTTGAAAGAGATGCATTTAAATCTTTTTCTTTTTTCTTTAAGTTTTCTAAAGTATCTCTTATTGAATCTCTCATTTGGNCTTTTTAATAAAGCTTATAATTGAAGGGTCATCAATNATTTTTGATAANTCATGNGCATTCTTTGACGCAATTTCATTAGCAAGCTCCTCTAAAACTTTTTCTACATCAATGCCTTTTTTTAAACTACTTTTAGCTTTTTTAAGCGCTTCCGTTTTTGCATTGAAAATTTTCTCTCTAGCTTCCTTTTGGTTTCTCCCCATCATTTGCTTATTTTTAAGCTTTCTAAATTCTTTATCAGCATTTAACTTAATAATTTCTTTAGCAGCATTAACTTCCTCTTTTCTAGTATCCTCATTTTTTTTCAACATCTCTCCCAACTCATCGAGAGTAATGACAGTCACATTTTTATTTTTTGGAATCTTAAAAGATATATTTCTTGGAATTGCTAAATCAAAAACTAAAATATTTTTTTGAATTTTTGATAAAAAATCTTCTTCAATAAAATTTTTGTTAGATGATGCAACTATGACGACTGCATCAGATTTTTTAAGATAGGTATTAATTTTCGAAAGTGAGTCGCTTTTTATTCCACTTATTTCAACATCAGATCTGTTCACTAAAAAGACTTCTTTCCCTTTTTTATTAAGTTTTGGCACTAACTTTCGAGAAACATCACCACCACCAATAACGAGAACAGAGTTTATTTCATCTTCGTTTGATATAAATCCTTCTACTATAGTTGATATAGAAAGTGGGTTCTTTGATAAATCAGTTTCAGTTCTTATGAGTTTTGAAAATCTTATCGCATTATTAAAAGTATTTTCCAATTCAGTATTTAAAAATCCCATTGAACGTGAATTATTTAGCGATTTTTTTACTTGGCCGAATATATCTGGCTCACCAATTATCATTGAATCTATACCTGTCATCACTTTTAATGAGTGTTTAAATGCTTCAGTACCAGCGTACAGATATTGGTCATTTTTTCTGAGATTTTCAAATTTATTTAAAATTTTAGAAACAACCTTTTCAAAATTTTTTATATCAGACCTTGAGCAGACTGAGTAAAATTCAGTTCTATTGCAAGTTGAGAGCAAAATCCCATTATCAAATGTATTTGTAATCTTTAGGTTTGTGAGAACTTCATCTATTTCCTTTTTATTAAACGCGAACTTTTCCCTTACTTCTAAAGAAGTAGATTTATGACTTATGCCCCAACAATGTAATTCCATTTTTTTGACCTTATTTTTTATATATAAATTATAAACGGATGTGCAAGTTTATCTTCTTGAATTGAGTTGTTCAATGTAGTAACTGAATTCTCGCTGTAAAAATAATAAAATTAGCATTCTATGGACTCATTCACACATAAATCACCAGCAAAGATCAATACTTTTTTAAATGTGCTATCTAAGAGAAATGATGGCTATCATAATATTTATACACATTTCGAATTAATTGATATTTTTGANGAGATAAATTTTGTTCCATCCNTNAAAAACTCNTTTTTTTGTGANGACCCTNATCTNATTAAGAATAATATTATTGAAAAAACCTGTANTTGGTTNAATGAAGTNTTTAATAAAAAACAAGTTTTCAATATAAAACTTAAAAAAAAGATTCCCTATGGCTCTGGACTTGGTTCTGGGAGCTCAAATTCAGCATCAACACTAATATTTCTTTGTATGTTTCATGGGGAAAAAATTAAGAATTTAGATAAAACTGAAATATCAAAAAAACTTGGTGCTGATGTTCCTATTTTTTTAGAGCAAAAAAGTGGTTTTGCTAGTGGTGTTGGTGAGGTTTTTGAAAAAGAACACTCTTATAAAAGCGAATATTTAATAATTTCGCCAAATTTCAATATTTCAACTAGAGATCTCTACAATTCAAAATTTCTTCAAACAAATCGTGAACCTGATAGAAAAACTAATTCATTTTTTGAACCTCTTAAAAGTGAATCACATGAATTTAAAGCTTTTTATAATTATTTAATTGGTATTGGTGGCGAAAGATTTAAAGATAAATTAAAACTCACTGGTACTGGCTCAAGTGTTTTTTTAGAAAATCCCTTGAGAGATGATATTGAGTTATTGAAAAAAAATACTAAAAAGAAGTTTAGAATTTTTGTTGCTAAAAGTTTAGAATACAATTGATTTTAATGACAATGGGGTGTGGCCAAGTGGTAAGGCAGCGCCTTTTGGTGGCGCCATTCGTAGGTTCGAATCCTACCACCCCAGCCAATAGATAATGGAAAAACAATTACTATTTAGCGGAAACTCAAATAAAGAGCTAGCAGAGTCTGTTGCGAAAAATCTTAGAAAAAAACTAGCCCCAATTAAAGTGAGTACTTTTAGTGATGGCGAAGTGAANGTTGAAATCGATATCAATGTTAGAGGCTCAGATACATTTATAATTCAATCTACAGANTCNCCTGCTGAAAANAATTTAATGGAGTTAGTTNTGATNGCAGATGCTTTAAAAAGAGCTTCAGCAAACTCAATTACAGCCGTCATTCCTTATTTTGGTTATGCCAGACAAGACAGACGAGTAAGGTCAGCAAGAGTTCCAATAAGTGCTCGTGTTATTGCTGAAGTCTTAACCAGTGTTGGCATTTCCAGAGTTATTACTCTTGATATTCACTCTGAACAAATTCAAGGTTTCTTTTCTTTTCCAGTGGATAACATTTACACATCAAATATTATGTGCAAAGAAATTATTGGGAAATATAAAGTTGAAGATTTACAAGTAGTTTCACCAGATACTGGTGGTGTTATAAGGGCAAGATCAGTTGCAAAAACGCTTGGTGTAAAAGATTTAGCTATTATTGATAAGAGAAGAGAAAAAGCTAATGAGTCAGAAGTTATTAATCTAATTGGTGATGTAAAAGATAAAGTTTGTATAGTTCCAGATGACTTAATTGATACAGCAGGNACTCTAAGTAATGCNAGCCATGCATTNAAAGCAGAAGGTGCAAGAGAAGTAATAGCATATATTACTCATCCTGTACTCTCAGGGAATGCTATCGAAAATTTGAATAAATCAGCTATTGATAGACTTGTGGTGTCAAACTCTATTGATATTGGTGACAAATCAAAAAAATGTCCTAAAATAGACGTCTTTGATATATCGCCAATAATTGCTGAATCAATTAAAAGGATTACAACAGGCGACTCAATAAGCGAACTTTTTAAATAATGGAAACTTTAAAATTAAAAGCTGAAATAAGAGAAAAAACAGGTGGCCTCTCATCAAAGAAGGCTATTTATGAAAATAAATTAGTACCTGGAGTTGTTTATGGAGGAAAAGATGCACCAGTTGCAATACAAGTCAAAAACAACGAACTTCTTAAAATCATTAATAATGAATCAGTTTTTAACTCTCTAGTTGAATTAGAACTTGCGGACAAAAAACATAATGTTGTTTTTAAAGATGTACAAAAACATCCATCAAAGAATATTTTTATCCATTTCGATTTACAAAAAGTCTCAAAAGGTACAAAAATCAATGTTACTGTTCCGGTTATTTTAACGAATCAAGATAAATGCTTTGGAGTAAAAATCGAGGGTGGAGTGATAAATCATGTATTAAAAGAACTTTCAGTAATAGCTGATCCAGATAATATTCCAGAATTTATCGAAGTAGATATGGAAGAAATAAAATCTAAAGAAAAGGTAAGGCTAAGTGCACTAGAAAAAAATTCCTCTTATAGTTTTCCAAAATCTTTGAAAAATCAAGATCCTGTAATTGTTTCAGTGTTAACTGCAAGAGGTGGAGCAATGCTTCTTGAAGATGAAGTTGAGGAAGATGCTGATGCTGTTGAAGGTGAAGAGGCAACAACACAGGAAGGTGATAATGAAAAAGCTCCTGAAGAAAATAAGCCAGATAATTCTGAGGAGAAATCAGAATAAATTGCTTCATCTTTGTATCGTTGGTTTAGGCAACCCAGGCGATAAATACTCAAAAACTAGACATAATGCAGGTTATGACTTCCTTGACTTAATTGCCAAAGAATTCGATACAGATTTTAAATACTTAAAAAAAATTGATGCAGATTATGTTGAAATTGATTTTAAAGATCAGAAAATTGCTTTGATAAAACCAAGAGAATTTATTAACAGAAGCGGNAAAACACTCCANCTTNTNAGGAAATATAAGGTTAAAGACACTAAAGATATATTAGTAGTCCATGATGATATGGACCTTGAGCCAGGTGATGTGAAGTTAAAGCTATCTGGAGGTCATGCTGGACACAATGGTCTAAGAGATATTTTAAAAGTAATAGGAAACGATTTTGTCAGATTAAGATTTGGTATAGGACATCCACCAAATAAAGAACAGACAGATTCTTGGGTCATAAAGAAACCAAACCCGCAAGAAAAAAGGGAAATGGCAAATGCATTTGAGAGGGCTATAAACAATATCGACAAAATCTTACTCAAAGACTGGATGATTATAATGAACGACCTTCACTCTAATGAGCATTAAATGTGGAATTGTGGGTTTGCCTAATGTTGGTAAATCTACTCTTTTTAACGCCTTAACGTCCCAAAAAATTCAAGCGGAAAATTTCCCTTTTTGTACTATTGAACCAAATATTGCAAGGGTAAATATACCTGACTCAAGACTAGATAGGCTTGCTGAAATTAATAATCCTGAAAAAGTAGTTCCGTCTTACATGGAATTTGTAGATATTGCTGGTCTCGTAAAAGGTGCACACTCTGGGGAGGGGCTTGGAAATAAATTTCTATCCCATGTTCGAGAAACACAATGTTTTGCNCATGTAGTGCGTTGTTTTGAAGATACCAATGTTATTCATGTAGAGGGTAAAATTTCTCCTATTGACGATTTAGAAACTATCGAGACTGAGTTAGTTCTCAGCGATCTTGAAATAGTTGAAAAAAGAATTGAAAAAGTGGGAAAACAATTAAGAAATGGAGATAAGGNNCTCGAAGATGAATATNAATATTTAGAAAAAATTAAAAAAGAATTATCTGATAAAGGTTTTAATGCTGATTTAAGCTCTAACAGTGATGAGGACTTTTTAAAAAACTTGCAACTCATTGTGTCAAAATCTTTTTTTTATATTGCAAACCTGCATGAGGATGATGAAAAAAATCTCTATATTTCTGAACTCGAAGAACATGCTAAAAAAACTAATAAAGAGCTTATAAAAGTGTATGCAAAGGCTGAGGCAGAATTAATAGATCTCGATGGAAAAGAAAGGCTTGAATATCTTGATATGCTTGGCTTAAAAGAGCCAACACTCGATGTAATAATAAAAAAAGGTTTTGAGCTATTAAATCTTTTTTCTTATTTCACAGCAGGACCAAAAGAAGTTAGGGCCTGGTCAATTAAAAGAGGTTCAAAAGCACCCCATGCAGCAGGTAAAATTCATAGTGATTTTGAAAAAGGATTTATTAAAGCAGAGGTAATAGGATTCTCTGACTATATTGAATGTGGTGGTCAACAAACAGCAAGAGATAAAGGAAAACTAAAGATTGAAGGAAAAGAATATCTCGTTCAAGATGGAGATGTAATCGAGTTTAAATTTAATGTTTGAAGTTAGTGTAATAATCCCGACTTTCAATGAATCGCAAAATATTCTTAGGGTCATCAATGAAATAGAAAATAATCTGAAAAATTGTGATTATGAGATTATTGTTGTTGATGATAATAGCCCAGATGGAACTGCTGATACAGTAAAAAAATATACAACATCTAATAGCAGAGTTTCCTGTATCAAAAGAACTTGGAAAAAAGGGCTTTCTTCAGCAGTTGTTGAGGGTTACGCATTATCTACAAAAAAACATATATGTGTGATTGATGGTGATGGACAGCACGATCCTAAAAATTTGGCGCTTTTTGTTGAAGCCTTTGAGAATAATGAAGTAGATATTGTAATTGGTTCAAGATTCTTGAATAAAAGTGAAACACATGGATTATCAACTGCCAGAAATACATTAAGTAATCTAGGAATAAAAATTACAAATTTCTTTTTAAGTAAAAAAGTTACGGACCCTCTATCTGGTTTTTTTATAATAACAAATCAAAAGTTTGGTGAACTGCAAGAGAAACTATATAAAGATGGTTTTAAAATTCTGTTTGACCTTCTGATGCTAAATAAACAATTGAGGGTGAAAGAAGTTGGGATAAATTTTAGAAGCAGAATAGCTGGTGAAAGCAAGCTTAATATTTCAACAGTATTTAATTTAGTTGGGCAGATATTTGAGAATATATCTAGAGGGCTTATTCCAGCAAACTTTGTAGTATTTGCTTTTGTAGGAACTTTGGGAGTGTTAGTCCATTTAATAGTGCTCAAAATTCTTTTGACACAAAGTATCGGTTTTATCATAGCAAATACATTAAGCACATTACTCGCCATGTGCTCTAACTACTTCCTCAATAATTACCTAACCTTCCATAATATTCATAGATTATTCAAAGAACGAATGAAGGGATTGATTAAATATTGTTTTGCTAATTCCTTTTCTATACTTGCAAATATTGGTGTTGCGTCGCAATTCTATCTGAGTGAATTTTCTGTAATTGCATCTGCTTTATTTGGAATATTAGCAGGATTAATATTGAATTACTTTCTTAGTGTAAATTTGGTCTTTAAAAAATGATATTAAGAGCTCTAAATATTACATTCTTACTTATAATTTTGAGTTTTTTTTATCAAAAAGCTAATACAGGAAACTTTTATAATTGGGATGCAATAGCCTACACCATGGCAGTTCAACTTGATGAAGGCAAATCTACTGATGAAGCTCATGGATACACATATAAAACTTTAAAAGACGAAGTTGATCCTGGTCTTTTTCAAACACTTTGTTGTACTGGAAAATATAGACAAGATCAGTTTGATAGCCCAGGAAATCTTAAGTCTATGATGCCAATGTATGCACTAAAACCCGGCTATATTGCTCTAATTAAAGTAGTGAAGTTATTTACTGGATTGAATGAATATCAATCCATGAAATATATTTCTATTTTTTCTACATTAATTATGACGTTATTATTTTTTATAACTTTCTTTTTTCAAAAAAACTTCTTGCAATTCATATGGATTCCATTGGTTTTCTTTTCTCAATTTTTATTTCTCGCAAAACTTATGACTCCTGATGCAATCACCGCATTACTGTTTTTAATTTCAGTAATGTTTTTAGTGAAGAATAAACTCTATACCTCTTATCTTTTGATGGCATTAACACTTTCATTTAGACCTGACATGATTGTTGCAGCTGGCCTTGCAGGATTATTACCACTAATAAACAAAGATTTTCGAATGCCAATATTTAACTCTATTATTTTTTTATCAATATACTTTTTGATTTCAGCAAGCATTTCTCACAATGGTTGGTGGAGTCATTTTTATACAAGTCTTATCAGCACACAAAGCAATTTAAATCTTTTTGATCCGTCGTTTGATTTAAATAAGTATTTTGAAATTTTAATCGGAAATACTTTGTGGGTTCTTAATGACATTAATTATATAGTTTGGTTCTCGCTTACTTTTATAATTATTTTCATGAGTGCTTATTTTGTATTAGAAGAAAAATCTCAATGGATTAATCTCATTGCCTTAAGCCTGTCAGTAGCAATTATTATAAAATTCATTATTTTTCCAAAGGTTGATTCAAGAGTCTATTTGGCTATTTTAGTGCCTGCAATTTATGCATTCTCTTTGAATTCTTTAAATCTTCGGGAAAGGATTGACTCTAAATAAAAACTTATTATTATCAGAATCTTGGCTATGTAGCTCAGCTGGTTAGAGCGCAGCATTCATAATGCTGAGGTCCTTGGTTCAAGTC